>Ga0315553_10001093_pt1 | contig 22998 bp, 18 predicted proteins | sample SalMarSW160140MG_FD_203099 | JGI IMG/M metagenome (GOLD analysis project Ga0315553, IMG submission 203099) | Salt marsh sediment microbial communities from the Plum Island Ecosystem LTER, Massachusetts, United States - Salt Marsh Sediment SW1601-40 ... | reverse complement strand
ACATGGTAGTTCAGTTGCTTGGTACTGGTAAATTCGACCTCATTATGACGCATGGATTGCAAGGTGAATATACACGACACCTCAGACACGAGGAGACGGCAAAATCAGTTTGGGCATTGTGGCAGAGCAGTAAATTATCTGCTACAGAGATATGGATGTTTGCTTATGAGGACGGCGGAGGTAATTATTTACCCAGACCGGTTGATGATCCGGATATTCTGGTAAAGCTGCCGGAGGAAATCTGGCAGAAAAAATATGACATTATCACCAAGATATATGGTTTTGGGCCTGACAGCTTCGAAGCCAAAGCTGTTACACATCAAGAAGCTTTCTGCTGCTTTAGGCGGTCGGGGACGAGCAAACAAACTCAAAAAAAGGAGTAATAAAAATGAAAGTGCTGGTTCTTTATGATTATCCACCCTCACCTGCAGGGTTAGCCACACAAGGCAGCTTGCTTCATATGGGTCTCGAGCAGCTGGGGGTTGAAGTACACTCTGTTAATTTCGAATCGGCTCAAGAAAAAGAGTGGTATTATCGATGGTTTGAGCCTGATGTGGTTTTGGGAGTCGGCTATTGGGGCCACACACCCCATCTGGTGCTTCACCCTCAGCGATACGGTGTCCAACCTGTTCCCTGGTTGGTCGCAGATGGTTACATGGCCAATTACCATGAGGTACTGGAAACATTACCTCTTATTTTAGTTACCTCCAAGTGGGTAAAAAAGGTATACATGCGAGACGGACTCAGCGGTAAAAACATCAAAGTACTTCCAGTGGGCTGTGATACAGACTCTTTTATTCCGCGTGACAAGAACGACCCTAAAGTCGTTGCTGTCCGCGAGGCACTGGGGGTTGCACAAGACCAGATAATGATTCTTACGGTGGGTGGTGACGCGGCATCCAAGGGAGCTCAGGAAGTTATGCAGGCTTTAGCAATAAATGATATAAAAGCACCTGACTGGAAGTATGTCTGTAAAGTCTGGCCCCAACCCCGAACCGAGGAGCAAAACCTTGTCGACTTGCAGCTTGCTACTCACCTCGGGATTGAGAAGAACGTCGTCTATACAACCAGTCGAGTCTCTCGTAATTTTATGCCCTATCTCGTGGCAGCGTGTGATATTTACGCCGCACCATCTCGTCTGGAAGGCTTTGGAATGATCCAGGTCGAAGCCGGTGCCTGCGGCAAGCCGGTAATAGGTATAAAGGCAATGGGAATGCTGGATACAATGGTGCATGGCCAAAATGCACTCCTGGCCAGCATTGCTCAGGAAATAAGACTGAAAGAGACAACTTTAGGTGACGAATCCGGGTATGAGGAGGGACATCGAGTGGTCTTCAAAAAACCTCGAACGGTCGATTATCGTGCGAGCGTACATGACATAGCAAATTATCTCATGGATTTGATGACTAACGCTGAACTGAGGAAGAAGATGGGTGAGGCGGGAAGAAAACGTGCTGTAGAAAATTACGATTATCGTGTTGTAGCCAAGAGATTTGTCGAGATTGTTTCAGAATATTTAGGGATTTCGTAAGAAATGAAGCCGCGTGAAAGAAAAGTAATTGAGCAGACAAAAGCTGGTGCCATCAAAGTCTTACTGCATAATTGTCATGGGCCGTACCGTGGACTTCCGCGAACGGCCGGTTGGGGTTATCCGGAACCTTATACACGAGATATGATGATATCATCACTCGGGATTTTAGTTTCAGGTAATATGAAACTAATAAAATCATTACGAAGGGTCCTTGAAACCGCAGCCCTAAATCAGAGCCAGCTTGGACATATTCCTTCATTAGTACATGACCCCGAAGACCGTGGAGCCAGTGATACTACCCCGTTATTTCTAATGGCGGTGGGATTATTTCGAAAAGCCACAGGGGAAACTGACTTTCTTGAACAAGCTGTGCAAAAGGCTATGACCTGGATGGAATATCAAAGCCCTTCAGACCGTGTTATAGTCGCCCAGTTACCAACCAGCGATTGGCGTGACGAGCAGTGGGTTTTGGGCTACGGACTTTTTCTAAATACAATAGTCTATAGTTACCTTTGCCTTTTGGGCCAAAATGCACGGTCGTCTAATCTTAAAGAGATGATGGGCCGATTTACCGTGAAAGGTGAAAGGCAACAACGCCATGTCCACGAAGGGCTGGTTCTAAGGTACAAACCTTATTATGCTTTATGGTCCTACAAGGTATATCGGAGCGACCGTTTTGACCTATTGGGCAATAGTCTGGCTATTCTGTCGGGAATCGCGCCTCCTTCCCGAGCTAAAGATCTCGTTTCATGGATAGAAACAGAGTGCTCAGCGCTACGGAAGAACGAAGATTTAGCTGTCGATTTACCGCCCAATTTTTTCCCTTATACAAAACCCGGGGACCCTGATTGGATACCGAGGTACGAAAAGTATAACCAACCCGGTGAATATCACAACGGTGGCATTTGGCCTTTCGTTTGTGGATTCTATATAGCAGCTCTGGTGGCGGCTGGTAAACAGCAACTTGCCGAGAAAAAACTTGTTGCCCTCTCGGAAGTCGTTCGGCACACACGTGAGGCAGATGCCGAATTCGGCTTCAATGAATGGTTACGAGCTCAGGATGGTACGCCGCAGGGCGAGGACTGGCAGAGCTGGTCGGCAGCGATGTATCTATATGCCGCTGTGTGTGTAGAACAAAAAAGAACTCCGTTCTTCGAAGATATCCGGGATTGGCCAAGAGCGCACCAGCCTCAGAAAACCACGGTCCCAGGGCACTAACCCAAACTAACGTTTAATTGCAGTCACTCTGTAAAAAGTAGTTCGATAAACCCCTGCACGGCTATTCCTGAAAACGGGTATTTATTCAGATTACACACACTATTTTTTATTGTTGGCCTTTCCAAAATTTTGGTCTGTCATATCGAGTGTTTTAAATAGGAAAGCATAGACATCAGCCTGCTCATCGATTACTTTGGTGATGGGTTTTCCCCGGCCATGACCGGCTTTGGTTTCCACACGCAGCAGAATAGGATTTCTGCCTGTAGCCTTTGCCTGGAGGGTGGCCACAAATTTTTTGGCGTGAGCAGGGACGACGCGATCGTCGGTATCGGCCGAGGTAACGAGGATGGCTGGATATTCAAGACCTGCTCTGACATTATGCAGAGGGGAATAAGCATAGAGACACTCAAACTGCTCAGGACTTGCTTCGGCATTGCCGAACTCCGGCACCCAATGGTTACCGACGGTAAACTTGTGGTATCTTAACATATCAGTAACCGGGACCTGGCAGACAACAGCACCAAACAAACGAGGCCGTTGCAGCATACAAGCGGCAACGAGCAGGCCGCCATTGCTGCCGCCTGCGATAGCAAGCTTTTCGGTGCTGGTATATTTATTTTCGATGAGCCATCCACCGGCAGCGATAAAGTCGTCAAAGACGTTTTGTTTTTTATCAAGCATACCAGCCTGGTGCCAAGCCTCACCGTACTCTCCACCACCTCGGAGGTTAACAACTGCATATACACCACCCAGTTCCAACCATACAAGCCGAGAGACGGAAAAACCTGGTTTGAGGCTGATGTTAAATCCGCCGTAGCCATAAAGCATAGTTAGATTATTGCCGTTAAGCTGGAGACCTTTTCTATGAACGATGAACATAGGGACACGGGTACCATCTTTGGAGTGGAAGAAGACCTGCCTGGTCTCATAGTTTGAAAGGTCAAAATCGATTTCGGGCTTTTGAAAAACTGTCAGCTTGCCAGTTAAAAAATCATATCTATAGCTTGTGCTGGGAAACAAAAAAGAAGTAAAAGACAGAAACATCTCGCTGTCCTTTTGCTTTCCGGAGAGGCTCCTCACCATCCCAAGGGTTGGAAGAGGAATTTCGCGAACAAAATCTCCATCAAGATTATAAACTTTCAGCTGGTGGTGCACATCGTGCATATAAGCAACGACAAAGTAATTGTTAACCAAAGCAACGTAATTGATTACATCATCACTTTGGGGCAGGATTGTACGCCAATTGCTGCGAGCAGAATCGTTAATATTGATGGCAATGATGCGCCCACGAGGCGCGCTTAGGTCGGTATTGAAATAGAAAACCGAATCATCATTACCAATAAAGTCATAGCGAGCATCGAAATCATCAAGTAGTTTGGTAAAGGCACCGGCACTTTCCACCGGGCGGTAGTAAACACGATTTTTAGTGTCTGTACCATGATACACATGGAGAATGAGGAATTTTCCGTCCTCGGTAATCGATGGTTCGAAAACTAACTCCTTGTTGTCAGGACGCTCATAAACAAACTGGTCCTGGGATTGGGGTGTGCCTATTTTGTGCCAGTAAACGCGGTTGTAGTTGGTTTGGTCTTCGACAGGGACAGTGTTGGGATCAGGAAAACGGTTGTAAAAGAAGCCTTCGCCATTGTGTTTCCAAGTGATCTGGGTAAATCGGCACCATTGAAGAGTTTCACTGTAATCTTCTCCGGAGTCAATTGTGCGGATTCTCACTTCCTGCTGGTCACTCCCGCTTCGGGAGAAACCATAGGCCAGCAAGGTACCATCTTTACTTACGGTGGTAGTACCCAAGGCAACGGTTCCATCCTTACTCAATAGATTAGGATTGATTACAACTTGCAGTTCACTATCGAAAGTTTTCTGCGTGTATAGGACAGGCTGATTTTGCAGCCCATCATTTTTCCAGAAAAAATATCGGTTGCCCTCTTTATATGGGGCAGAAAACCTGGGGTAGTCCAGCAGATTGGTCAGGCGGGTCTTGATTCTTTCCCTGATTGTAACAGCAGCGAGAAAGTCGGAGGTCAACTTATTTTGCTGTCTCACCCATGCCTGTGTTTCGGGAGTCTCAGGGTCCTCAAGCCAACGATACGGGTCGGGAACTCTGGTGCCGTGATAAACGTCTACTGTACGACCCTTTCGTGCGGATGGGTAAATAAGCCTAGTGGTTTGGGCTTCACTCAGTGATGGTTTCTGACATCCGCAGCAAAGTACAGTGGAAATGCTTATAGCAACAATCAAGCGACCGCATAACATGTTCATAGTGGAATCCCTATTAATTTTAGTCTAATAGCTACTTTCACCAAAGCTGAATTGAAAACATATATGAACTTCTGTCAAGAGTGAACTTAACCGGGCACCAAAGAAATGAAACGGCATTATCACACAATGGTCCTTGACATATGTTCTGTTACATGTGATAATATTGGTTTTTAGAGATTTTAATATAAGGAACCTAAGAAGGTGTCGTACAAAATTATATCCAAAACACAACTCTCGGAGAATGTTTTCACTGCCGAAATTGAAGCTCCGCTTATCGCCCAGGCAAGAAAGCCGGGTCAATTTGTAATCATTGGTATAAACAACGAATACAGTGAGCGGATTCCCTTAACAATCGCCGGTGCCGACTCCGAAAAAGGTACTATTCGCCTGATTTGGCAGCGTGTCGGCAAAACCACTGCTGAACTATCCGACATGAAACAAGGTGACGAAATCGCCAACGTATTCGGGCCGCTGGGTAAGCCCACGCACATCGAAAATTTTGGCGCTGTTGTTTGTGTCGGAGGCGGCATAGGCAACGCCCCACTACTGCCTATCGTGAAGGCCCTAAAAAGAATCGGCAACAAAATCATCAGCATCCTCGGTGCCAGAACAAAACAGCTGCTCATCCTGGAAGATGAGTTCACCCAGATAAGTGACGAGCTGATAATCACAACTGATGACGGTTCATACGGACGAAAAGCCCTAGTAACTGAGCCGCTAAAAGAAATCTGCCAACGCCAACAAAAACCCGACCAAGCCTTCGCAATCGGACCGGCTATAATGATGAAGTTTTGCTGTGAGGTTACAAAACAATTTAACATCCATACTCAGGTCTCACTCAATACGATTATGGTCGATGGCACCGGCATGTGCGGTGGTTGTCGAGTCGAAGTTGCCGGTGAGCCAAAATTCGTCTGTGTAGACGGCCCGGAGTTTGACGGCCATAAAGTCAACTTCGACCTGATGATAAAAAGATTAAACGCCTATAGAAACCAGGAACAAAGGGCCTTCGAAAAATACAAAGAACACCAATGCAAATTAAACCTGGATAAATAGAAATCCTGAACATATAAGGCCTGCTGAAAGTAATTGATATTGTTGGAAACGCTTAGAAACTCCCTACAGTGACAGAACAAGAAAGACAACAACTTCTGCAACAACTGCTGGACAAGCAAAAGGCTGGTAAACTCACACCTGCTGAGCGATACAAAATCCCTCCTCAGGATATGCCCGAACAGGATCATATTACCAGAAGAAGTACTGTTAGCGAAGTAACGCTTGGCTATACAGAAACGCAGGCGCGGTTGGAAGCGATGCGTTGTCTGCAGTGTAAAAACGCCCCCTGCATAAAGGGCTGTCCGGTTCAGATAAAGATAAAGAATTTTATTGCTGCAATTGCTGATGGTGACTTCAAGAAAGCCTTAGCCATCATTAAAGAAAATTCACTATTGCCAGCCGTTTGTGGCCGAGTGTGCCCGCAGGAAGTCCAATGCCAACAAACGTGCACCGTCGGTCTAAGATTCAAAGATACCGCTAAAGCCGTCTCGATAGGTCGGCTCGAAAGGTTTGCTGCTGACCTCAACCAAGATAATACCAACATCCCCACCGTCGCACCGGAGACCAAAAGGAAAGTCGCGGTAATTGGCTCGGGTCCGGGTGGCATTGTCGCCGCTGCAGATACCAGAAGGGCCGGTCATGATGTCACTATATTTGAGGCCTTTCATAAGCCAGGCGGCGTGATGGTTTACGGTATTCCGGAATTCAGGCTCCCCAAAGCTATAGTGCAAAAGGAGATCAATGTTCTCAAAAAGATGGGCGTAAAAATCATCACTAACTTTGTGGTCGGCAGAATAAGAACTATCGAGCAATTGATGAAAGAAGACGGCTTCGAGGCGGTCTACATCGGTGTTGGTGCCGGCCTGCCGAGCTTTATGGGAATCGAAGGAGAATCCCTCATCGGTGTATATAGCGCTAACGAGTACCTTACGCGTGCAAATCTTATGAAGGCGTATGATTTTGGCAAAAGTGCTGACACACCGATCGCTATCTCGAAGAAGGTCGCCGTCATCGGCGGTGGTAATGTCGCTATGGACTCAGCCAGAACAGCCGTTAGACTTGGTGCTGAAAAGGTCTACCTGGTCTATCGAAGGACTGAAAAGGAAATGCCCGCCCGGATTGAAGAAGTCCATCACGCAAAGCAGGAAGGCATCGAATTCCACATACTCGAGAGCCCAAAAGGAATAATCGGCGATGAAAACTGTCGTGTTACCGCTATCGAATGTCTAAAGCACCAGCTCGGCGAACCGGATGAATCCGGCAGAAGAAGACCCATACCCATCGAAGGCTCAGAATTCAAAATCGACGTGGACACAGTAATTATAGCCATAGGCAATATCGCCAATCCACTGATTCGCCAGACCACTCCGGGCCTAGAATTCAACAAGTGGGGCAACATCGTCGTCGATGAAAACTGTAAGACCTCGCTGGAAGGGGTTTATGCCGGCGGAGACATTGTCCTGGGTGCCGCAACTGTAATTTTAGCTATGGGCCAGGGCCGAACCGCCGCAAGAGCAATCAACCAATACCTGGAACAAAAAAAGAGAACCAAGAATCAAGGAGCCTAATAACTGTTCTTAATTTGCCTTATAACGCAACATTTAGAGGCTGCCGATTTCTTACTTTCGTTGGCAAACTACCGACTACATAAAAATATCCCGCATTCTTTTCAACATAGACCTTTGACAATCTGTCTGTTCTTTAGTATTATCCGCAATTCTGTATGCTTGGCTTTCTAATGGGCGAGTTAGAAGCCTGAAACCAACATAAAATATAGCAGGATACAGGGTTTTTGTTTAATGGAAGTTAAGCCTTTCAAAGCATTTAGGTTTGATCCCGGCGTAGTCGGAGATGTGGGCAGCTGTATTGCGCCCCCGTATGACGTAATCGACCCCGCTCAGCAACAACAGCTCTATACCAAGAGCAAACATAACATCGTCCGTATTATCAAAGGAAAAACAATTCCTTCTGATAACGGTGAAAATAATCAATACACAAGAGCTGCAGATTATCTAAATCGGTGGATAGAAGAAGGTGCGTTGAAGCAAGATTCGCAGGAGGTTATCTATGCTTACGTCCAGGACTTCCAACTGGCTGGGACACAATTCCAACGCTTAAGCTTCGTCGCTTTGGCCAGGCTCGAAGAGTTCGGCAAAACTGTCAGGCCTCACGAACAGACCCTCAATAAACCAACTATTGACAGGCTCAGCCTTGAAAGGGCAACTGCCGCCCGATTCGGTCTGGTTCTTATGCTCTACGAGGACGAGCAAAAAGTCGCAGACAAAATCATAGAAAACGCCACCACCCAACTACCTCTTATTGATACCGTCGATGACCAGGATGTTAGACACCGTCTTCTTGCAATTACTGACAAGCAAGATATAGATGCAATAGTGAAAATGATGAGCGAAAAAAACTGCATTATAGCTGACGGCCATCACCGTTACACCACAGGTTTGACATACTCCAGGGAAAGCACCAACCCGGCAGCTGGGTATCAGATGCTTGCCTTTACCAATATATGCCAGAAGGGGCTTACGGTATTAGCTACCCACCGCCTCGTCGGCAATCTGCAAAACTTCGATATTAAAAAATTAATTACTGACCTTAAAAGAAACTTCGAAATTACTGAGTTTCATTTCGACTCGCCCTCCGCCAAGACCAGTGCCAAGCAAAAGATGCTTGCAAAAATGAAAGCTGACAAAGATAAAAACGTATTTGGCCTTTACGGTGCTGACAACACCTTTTATGTAGCGGTCTTAAGGAACAAACTTACAAAGGAAGCAGTTACACCAGATACGAGTTCAGTTCAGATGGAACTTGACGTCTTTGTTTTACAAAAACTCATCCTGGAGGAACTTTTGGGCATCGATGAAAAAATATTAGCCAAAGGTGAACATCTTCAATACATAAAAGACATCCCCAATGCGGTTGATGATTCAATCTCGCAGGTGGACGCCGGACAAAAACAAGTAGCTTTCTTTATGAATCCGGTAAAAATGCAGCAGCTAAAAATGGTCACCGACATCAGTGAAAGAATGCCACAAAAGTCAACTTACTTTTATCCAAAAACGTACACGGGTTTAACGATTCAAAAACTGTAGCTTTTCATAGGAGGCTCCCTAATATGGTAGACTGGAAAAACCCGCCAAGATTGTTCATTCCTGGCCCGGTAAAAGTCAACGAAGACGTTTTACAGCAGCTCGCACGCCCAACACTTGGACATCGTGGCAAAGAGTACTCTCAGCTACAAGGTGAAACAACCGGAATGCTTAAAAAAATCTTCTTTACCAAACAAAATGTTTTCCTTTCGACATCCAGCGCCTCGGGAATCTGGGAAGCCGCCATTCGAAACTGTGTCAGTCCTGATGAAACCGTTCTGGCCACCTGTTGCGGGGCCTTCAGCGATAAGTGGGCAGAAGTCGCCAAAAGCTGCGACAGGAAGGTTGAGGAATTAAAGGTAGAATGGGGCAAGCCCATTACAGCTGAAATTATCGACGAAAAACTCGCCACCGGCAAATATGCCGCTATTACTCTCGTTTACAACGAAACGAGTACCGGCCTGACAAATCCGGTCTATGAAATCAGCGAGATGATGAGAGAAAAGTATCCCGATATTCTCGTCTTTGTCGACGCGGTTAGTGCCATGGTCGGTCTGCCTTTGCATTTCGATGAGCTTGGCTGGGACGTAGTATTCGCCTCTGTCCAGAAGGCCTTTGCGATTCCACCGGGATTAGCTGTGGCTCTGGTAAGCAACAGGGCGCTAGAAAAAAGCAAAAACATCCCCGCAAGAGGTTACTACTTCAACTTTGAGCTATGGGCAAAAGCAAATGAAAAAAATCAAACACTTGTAACACCAAATATCCCACATATTATGGCCCTCAACTACCAGTGTGAAAAAATACTTGCCGAAGGTATGGACAATGTCTGGAAAAGACACAAGCAAATGGGAGATTTTGTAAGAGGCTGGGCCAAAGAAAATTTCGACCTATTCTGCGAAGAAAAATATGCCTCGAATACCCTCACGTCCGTCAAAAACACACGTAGTATAAACGTCGCCGAAACAATCAGCGCGATCCAGAAAAAACACAACACTGTTTTCGGAAATGGCTACGGCAAACTCAAAGAGCAGACTTTCCGTATTGCTCACATGGGAGACATTACCCTTGATGACCTAAAAGAGCTTCTCGGCTGGATTGATGATGAAATCGGTTAAGGGCATCCTGAAACGATTAGCACCTATTAATTTATCTTTGCAGTTGTCCACGTTCTTCGACATCTCCTGTTTTTCCTTCTTCTTGGTTCTGAGGTGAAACTGCCGGCTTCTTTTCTGACGGTAACTCAGCAATTGGAATGGGTGGGTGTTGTTGCCGTTTGATTTGAGCGGTATCCCCGTTGTCACCTTCTACGAGAGCAAGGATGGCTTCCTGCACAGCCTCTTCGGCATTTCTATCCGTCAAGGCCTGTAAGTGAAGCTGGGACGAGGAAGGCGAATGCTCTGCCCAAATTAATTTCTCCCGAATCAATTCTAAAAGGGCCAGGAACAATCCGACCATTACAATACGGCTGGGCTTGGACTCAAAGATAGCTTCAAAAGTCATCGGGCCTTCTGTCTGGAGACGGTGCAAAATCTCTATTTGATACAAATCAATCGGTGTATCATCCTTGATATGGCCTATATCGCGACTCGCACCAGTGGCCCTGCATATAGAGTCGAAGGCCTCCAGCAAATCCCAGACGCTCACTAAATCGATGTCGAGCTGGGGCTCGGTATCAGGTTTTAATCGTTCAATAATACTGTCGGGACGCGTGAAACGTTCCTTATGTTTATCAGCAGCGGCGTTGAGCAAATTAGCAGCGTCTTTGAACCTTTTATATTCGAGGAGCTGGCGGATAAGCTCTGCACGGGGGTCGTTAAAATCATCATCCTGCAGTTGGTCGGCTTCTGTTCCCGGCAGGAGCATCGCCGATTTTATCTCCATTAAGGTCGCAGCCATAACCAAAAAGTCACCCACCAAATCAATGTCGAGACTCTTGAGCATCTCGATGTAGTGAACATACTGATCGGTTATCTTGGCGATGGGAATATCGTAAATATCCACCTCTTCCTTGCGCACCAGATACAACAGCAAATCCAAGGGGCCCGCAAATATATCAAGATTAACGCGATAATCAGCCAATTATTACCCCTGTTTCCTGTGAGACTCCAGGATTTCTCGTGCCTGTTCGGCTTGACTTTCAAAGGTTTGCAGCTCCAGATCCACAAGGCCGGGCAAACCGGAATATATATTCGCCACATTTTGGCCGGTTACAACGGACTCGATTCCAAAATCATCGAGCAACTGTTTTGCCAAATCAGCCTCTATATAATCTGTGAACCGCGCTATTGTAACAAGTCGATCAGCCATTTTTACTTTTCAAATCCGACAGCCCGGCGAGCTTTGCCGAGTGTCTCACGACCTACGGCTCTTGCCCGCTTGGCTCCGTTGGCGAGAACTTCTCTGACATAGTCAACGTTACTTTCAAGCTCGATCCTCTTCTGTCGGAAAGGCCCGAAATATTCTATTAAAAGCTCAGCGAGGCGCTTCTTGACCTGGCCATAGCCCATACCACCACTTTTGTATTTGCTTTCCCACTCAGTTAACTCCTCCGGCGAGGCGACCAGCTTCAATAGTGCAAATACACTACATTTGTCGGGGTCTTTAGGCTCTTCGACCGGAGTGGAGTCGGTAACGATTTTCATGATTTTTTTTCTGATGCTTTTCTCAGACTCGAATATCTCGATAGTATTTCCGTAACTTTTACTCATTTTTTGCCCATCGATACCCGGCACAATAGCCACAGATTCGATGATGTAGTCCTTAGGCACAGTAAGAATTTCACCATAATTGTTATTGAATCGAATGGCAATGTCGCGAGTAACTTCGATGTGCTGTTTCTGGTCGGCACCGACAGGGACAAGCTCGCTATTGTAAAGGAGTATATCCGCTGCCTGGAGAACCGGATACGCAAACAGACCGTGATTGGGGCTGAGACCCTGAGCAACTTTGTCTTTATAACTCGTGCATCTCTGCAAAAGACCCATTGGCGTCACACAAGAAAGCAGCCAGGTCAGCTCGGTAACTTCGGGCACATCTGACTGACGCCAGAATATGGTCTTTTCGGTATCGAGGCCGAGGGCGATATAATCCATTGCAACATCAAGGCTATGTCGGGCAACATCATCCGGTGAAGGATTGCTCGTAAGGGCATGGTAGTCAGCAATGAAATAAAAGCAATCGTGCTCAGCCTGTAATTGGAGATGCTGACGCATTGCCCCGAAAAAGTTGCCTATATGAAGTCGGCCGGACGGTTGTATGCCAGAAAGAACTCTCAAATCAGCCTCTGAAAAAGGAACAAAAAAGCTTAAACCGCAAACCGCAAAACTACTTGCGTAAAAATAACGGCAGTGATGGTAAATGTCAAGGACTTTGCGGTGAGATTATCCCCGTAGGACTCTGCCGAAAACAACCAGCTTTTTCTGGTAGAGCAACAGTTAACCGCGAATTCTCAACAGTTTGAAGGCATCCTCGCCTCCATTTATCAGATGTATCAAAGGCGCCGGTCTGTCTACACCCTCGATAAACTTCGGCCGAGTCGCCCATGGTGTGACGCTCAATACTCCTGTCAAATCCATCCAATGCTGCAGCCGAGCTACCGGCAAATCCCAAGTCATATGGAAGTGATTAGCTGGTGGATATTGCTTATATTCAACCATACTTGCATATTTCGGCACAACGAAAGTATGTGGCCAAGTTGGTGTAGTCAAATCGCACATCGCCTTGGCAAGCTTGGCTGGCACTTCGGTCGTATGCGCTTCATCCCATATCATGCTGAACAGGCCAGTCACACTACCATAAGCCATTCGGCCTGCAATACCCTTAATCCCGGCCGGGGTCATAAAGTTGACTGAATTACCGCCACCGGGGAAGTAAAATTCATCTGCTAAAGGCATTGAAACACCATCCATGATTTTCCTGGTGGATGTTCCGGGTTTTGCTGCCCAGTCGAATGACGCACTACCAGAGTTGTCACCATCAACCAGACCTTTGTTATACCAGTCTGCTTTTTTATCCAGCGACTTGACGCCGATTTTCTTAGCCAGCTCTTTGATTTCCCAGGCCTCCCACACCTTTCTAAAATCCATAAACAGAGGCGGATTCCCGCCGGAAAGATACGTCATAAAGAGCATCGTAAGTAATCCCTGGACATCAGCTTCGGTAGCGTATGGCAGCGGAGCTTTGCATCCGGCATGGTCAAACGTCGAATTAAACAGGCTCTCCATCACGTCAGCAACCGGCAGCGGAATTCCTCGCGGGTCGCTTCCCCACTCCAGCTGGCTCATAAAGCCGCCGCCGACCGCATTCAAATCCGCCATCAAATCGCTAACTATCAGATACATCGCCATGGACTGATTAAAGCGTTCGCTGTCAGCTTCATCCCGAAGCTCCAAGCGTTTACCAACGTATCTGTTAATCCAGCCTCGCAATGATTTGAGCTCTTTTTCGTTATAAGCCTTTTTGTTCAACATATCAGCTAACAGCTTCATATCCAAACGAGTAATCTCAAGGCCGAAAGTATTCCTTGTAGGAATGATGTGCGCCAGAGCCGTCTCCATTCCCATCGAGTCGTGGCCAAGAATCATAACTCTGCGGCCCCTCAGAGCAACAGCAGTCACGGCGGCATAGCACCAGTCGATAAGGTTTTTAGCCGTCGCATCGGTCATTTTCGGATTCATTCCGGTATCGGGCCAGGTCCCGACATTTAAGGCAACCATTCGTCCGTATTGGCTAATGGCACCGTTTACTGCGTGCGCATAGACTACGCCGGGCTTGGGACCACTGTTACCGCAGGTAATATTTATGGGCGTATCGGGTGGAAACTGCTGAAGCAGCGAGATAGTAGTAAGCTGTGGAAAGGCCCATGTATCCGGCACACACACTAAAATATCAACACCAGCCTTGCGGAATTGCTGAGCAACAATATCTGCTTGTGCTTCGCCATCTATTAACACCGTGGAATAAACCACCGGCACCGCCGTCTTGTCCGGCAAAACCACTGACCCGTTGATCACGTCAGCTGCCATCTTGGCGATATTTTGACAACGAGTCCGACTCGCCTCGTCAACCCGCGGATCCGATGTAGCAAAAACACCGATAACAGGAACCTTTGGCGTTGCTTTCCTTATCACCGGCAACCGCGATGCTTCAACAACTTTCCTCGCCATCTGAATCGCTCCTTTCCATTCTATATTCTAAACCTAAGAATCAAATATAGATACATCTTCAAGAAGTTTTCTCACATAGTCCAAAAACTGCGCTGCGTATGCACCATTGGTAACTTTGTGATCCACCGACAGGGTCATATCCATTAACTTTCTGGTGATAATACCGCCGTTGTCCGGCACGCAGGTGCCGGCTATCCTGCCTATGCCTAAAATGCTGCACTGGCCCGGCACAACTATCGGGATAAATGACTCTATTCCAAACGCACCGAGATTACTAACAGTAATACAGCCCCCTTCCAAATCCGCAGGAGCCAACTTATTGCTGCGGGCCTTCTCAATTAATGCCTTACTGTCTCGTGCAATCTGCTCAACATCTTTTTTGTTCGCATCCTTAACAATCGGCGCAACCAGACCGCCCGGCACAGCAATTGCCAGGCCAATATTTATTGACTCAGAGAGCTTGATAATCTCACCGGCCAACTGGCCTGTCATAACCGGATATTTCTCCAATCCCGCCGCCACCGCTTTTATAATAAAATCATTGTAGGCAATTTTCACATCGCTGTTTTTATTTAACCTGCTTCGCAAGTCCACCAGCTTAGTGACATCAGCCTTCACACTAAGATAGAAGCAGGGTATCTCCTGTTTCGACCGCAGCATTCGCTGGGCGGTTATTTTCTGCAATCTGTTCAGCGGCACAGCCTCTCCGAGCTTGGCCTCTTGTGCGGGCACTTCTGGCCCAGCTGGTTCTCCAGATGCAGCATCTTTAACATCCTGCTCGCTAATTCTGCCTGCAGGGCCCGTTCCGGTAACGGACTCCAGATTCACACCGAGCTGCTCGGCCAGCTTCTTTGCTCGCGGCGAGGCCTTTACTTTGTCCGTTGGCTTACTCAGTCCCGGCTTAGTTGGTTCGGGAGCAGTAGCCACACCTGCAGCTTCAGAAGCTTGCGCAGCAGGTGCGCTGCCCTTGAGAGAATCGACAAAACTCTGTGGCACATCCTCATCCTTTTCGCCCAGAACTACCATCGCCTCGCCAACAGGCAGAGTCTGGTCTACTTCAACAAGGATATACTTTACAAAACCATCAGCCGGCGATTCCATCTCCAGCGTCGCCTTGTCGGTTTCTATCTCGAAAATCACATCGCCTTTTTTAACCTCATCTCCTACCTTAACCAAACAATTAACAATGGTCCCTTCTTCCATCGTCTGTCCAAGCTGCGGTAATCTTATCTCTTTCGCCATCTATAAAATCCTCATCTACCTCGTTATCACTTATAAATCCGGTTACACGATTCTCTTGACAGTTTCTACAATCTTCTCGACGCTCGGGATACTTGCCATCTCCAACGGCTCACTCATCGGAGGCGGCACATCCGCAGCCGCCAAATTCACCGGCGCCGAATCGAGATAATCAAAGCCATGCGAGCCATCGTCAAACTCATATTCCATAAACCGGCCGGTTATCTCTCTGCCTGCCCCACAAACACCAAAGCCCTCACTAACCGTAACTAGTCGTCCTGTCTTACGAACAGATTCGGCTATTGTTTTTATATCCAGCGGCTTTAAAGTCCGCACGTCGATTACCTCAGCATCGATACCGTGCTGCTGGGCCAGGATTTCAGCTGCCTCCAGCGATCGCATCGCCATTCTGCTGTAACTAACGATGGTTGCGTCTTTGCCTTGTCTTTTGACATCAGCTACTCCCAGCGGGATGATATAGTCCCCCTGCGGAACTGCACCCATCTGGCCATAGGTTGCCTTGTGCTCGATAAATACCACCGGATTGTCGCTGCGTATAGCAGCCTTGAGCAAGCCCTTCGCATCATAAGGCGTTGATGGCATTACTACATACAGCCCCGGCGGATGCATAAGCCACGCTTCAAGCGACTCCGAATGGTGTGCGGCAATACATCTGCCGACACCCCCTTCGGTACGCAGCACCATCGGCACCTTGGCCTTACCACCGAACATATAACGATTGTAGGCCCCCACGTGAACGAGCTGGTCCATCGCTATCGTAACAAAATCCACATACATAATCTCAGCCACCGGCCGCATACCCCTGAGAGCCGCACCAACCGCAGCGCCTGCAATGGCCGCCTCGGATATCGCCGTGTCGATTACCCTGTCCGTACCGAATTCAGCTAACAACCCGCGCGTCGCCTGATACGCTCCCCCGTAAAGGCCGACGTCCTCGCCCATCACGATAACATTCTTGTCGCGCCTGAGCTCTTCAGCCTGAGCAGCCGAGACCGCCTGGCCGATTGTCATAACATCCATACCAAAATTCGACTTGATTTCGCTGCGGGCCTGCTCAGCGGCCTCCTTTTTCGTCTTGGCCGTGGAAGCGGCAAGGGCCGCTTCAAACGCCGCCGTCGCCTCCATCACCTTGGCCGAGGTAGCCTTGTCAGCCTTGATAACCTCAGCCGGGTAGTTCTCCTCAACATACACATCCCTGGCGAGGTCTTCCGTATTGGGCCAGGGGCTGTCTAATCCGAACTTAGTCGCTGCTTCGATTGTTGCAAAGGCCTTGTCTTTTATCTCGTCCAATCGTTCTTGTGTAGAGAGCCCTTCGGCAAGCAGCTTTTCGCTCAGCACGATAATTGGGTCTCGCTGATGCCAGGCCTTCTCCTCTGCCTTGGTTCGATACGCCCGTGGGTCACTCCGACTATGGCCGTACCAGCGATAGCTTTTAGCTTCGATAATAGTCATCTGGCAATCTTTCCTTGCTCTTTCGACTGCCGAGCGAACAGCGAGAAAGACCGCAACGGTATCTTGACCATCCACAATCATAGCAGGAACATCATAGGCCACCGCCCTCTGAGCAATGTCTTCAATATTACTCGCCTTTATAGTGCCCTCGACTTCACTGCCTGAGAACGGCACACTCATTCCATAAAGGTTATTCTCTATTATCGCAACCAGAGGGACTTTCAAAGTCGACGCCATATTCATTGACTCGTGAAAACTACCACAATTCGTGGAGCCGTCGCCGAAGAATGAAAGCACAACCTTACCGGTTTCCTTGTATTTCTCTGCCAGAGCCGCCCCGACCGCCGGTGCCTGGTTGCCCCCGACAATACCGGTCGAGCCGAGGTTGTTACATTTATCAACATCTGCTATGTGCATCGAGCCGCCCCTGCCCTTGCAGTAGCCGGTCTCTTTACCCATGAGCTCAGCCATCATGCGGTTCCAGTGGTTCTGGCGGTCCTCTTCGCTGTCGGCGTATTTGTTGCCAATAGCGCCGCAGTGGCCGTGGCCACGGTGCGTTGAGCCGATTACATCACCGCGTCCTATAGCAGCAATAGACCCGACGGCAACCGCCTCCTCACCGGCGTAAAGGTGCGAAGCACCCTTGATAACATTCTGGCCCAAAAGTTCGAAAACCTTCTCCTCAAAAAACCGAATCTCATAGATAGTTCTGAGCCAATCCGCCGCGTCATCCAGAGTTATAATCCCATCGCTGATAAGCTCTTTTAGCTTCGGGACCGGCTTTCTCCGCGTGTCCTCAATACAAAAATCCATACCCCCGGCCTCCTTTAATATCGTATTCTGGCTCCCATAAAGCAGGGTTCCTGTGCATATCGTATCGCATATTTCTCCTCAAAAAAACAACCAAACTAAACATATCTAACGGAAAAGAAGATAGTAAAAAAACCGAAACAATGCAAACAAAGAATTATGCATCGACTCCGAAATACTAAGCAGCGAACTGAAACTGTGTCTTTGTAAACCTCAGGGCAGGAATGAATATTTAGACTAAAAACCTCACAGGAACATAGGAAATATACTCATTTACAGGGCTTTTTTATACCGCCGGTTCTCAGCAGGCCGAAGTCCTCTTTCTCCGTCAGAACCACCCACGCCCGCCAATCCCTTTTATGGATTCGCACAGGCTCTATCTGCTGAATATCTTTTAGCCAGACAAGAAAACCATAATTGGAATTGGCCCTGTCCCGCCAGTGTTCATCCCTGCCGCCAATATATTGGTTGTATTGCTGCCGGATACTGTTTACCCGCGCCGGCGTCAGATCCTCAAAATTCTTGACCGCTGCAACTGTTGCCGTGGCACACACCGGTCCGGAGTTTAATTTCAAAAAAAGCTTATCGCCGGGCAGAACACGACCACATTCATATCGCCTGGTCTTTGTGAATCGCGACTCGATGGTCTTCCGGCCAGCCAGAATCTCATCCAGGTAATGTTTCTTCAGGATTACCAGATGGTAATTTACCATAGCTGTGTTTTATTGCCACTTGCTGCCTTCAGGTCTTGTTTAACATACGGGCCAGGACCCGGATATGCTCCGGAGTTGTTCCGCAACAACCGCCCACAATGTTCGCACCCTGTTTGACACACTCGGCAACACCACTGGAAAATGACTGCGGGTCCATATCAAAGACAGTCCGATTATCAATCAATTTTGGTCTGCCCGCATTTGGCTGTGTCAGGATCGGCAGCTCTGTAGCTGATTTTAGAATCGATACTAATGAAGCCATCTGAAGCGGGTCAATATCACCACAGTTAGCACCAACGACATCCGCTCCGGCATCTGTAAGCTGTTTGGCACACTGTTCTGCTGTGTCACCCATCATTGTTCTTCCGCCATTGGTCTCGGTCTGGAAGGCAATGGACACTATAACAGGCAATGAAAAGTTTTTGCATGCGGCAAGTGCACAAACCGCCTCGTTGAGGTCAAACATCGTCTCAATTATAAAACCATCCACGCCGGCTTCCGCCAGAATCCCAGCTTGCTCTTCGAATGTATCATAAAACTTTTCTTCTTTGTATTCCCCGTAAGGTTCGAGCAATTGACCTGTCGAGCTCATATTGCCGAGAACATATTGATTACTACCGGCAGCTTGCCTTGCCAACTTGGCCCCGGCCTCATTCACATCTCTCACTGAGACGCCGACATTGTGTGTTTCGATATAAATGCGGTTCATCGTCAGCGTGTTCGTCGTCAGCGCATCGCATCCACATGCCACATATTCCCGCTGGATTTGTAGCACAACCTCAGGAGCATCCAGATTGTTACAGGCCCGGCTCATCAGGCCATGCTTATCCAGTTCCGTCCCTATCGCTCCATCAAGTAAGATGAGCTCTTTTGTCTTTATCGCCTCTGACAGCTTCATCGGTCATACCTTAATGAAGTTAGCTAATCGATTTTCGCACCCAGTTGTACTAATTCTTTTTTAACCTGCTCGATATTTCCAAAAAGGATTGTGTTAATACCCACCTGTCTTGCGCCATCTATAAACCCAGGCCTGTCATCAATAAAAACTGTTCGCGCCGCCTGTGAGGTGAGTCTTTCGAGAGTAACCTCGTAGATTTCCCTTTCTGGCTTCACCGTGCCTTCGGTACAGGAAAAAACAAGCACATCGAACACATCATATCTTTGCTCGTAAAAGAACTCCATCGCCGGCACTTCGGTGTTGGACAAAACAGCAGTTCTACAGCCATTCTTGCGCAGTCCGAAAGCCATCGCAAAGACTTTTTGTCTGGGCGAATAAACCGTCCTGAAAGCCTCGCCCCACAATGAAGGATGAGTCGGCACAGGCCTGTCCAGCTCTCCGCATACCCTTTTCCAGAATATTCCCTCAACGATTAGGCCTTTTTGAAACTGCTCTGCGAATTTCTTATGTGCCCCAAGATAATCTTCCTCCGACACACCCAGAGCCTTCGCACAATACTGTACCAGTCCCGGCCCGGGGTCATCTATCAAAACGCCTCCCCAGTCGAATATAACCGATTCTATTCTTCTCATTACTAACAGCCTGTCAAAAACCTGCCCTTTTCACCGCAGGACAATACAAACGTTCGAATCATATATCAACACTTTTTCCGCCTGTTCAACAATCGGCACATACCTTTGACGAATAGTGCTTTTGTATTTATAATCAACATAGTTTATTGAGGATGATAAAATGAACTTAACTATAATCTTGATTGTAACAGGTGCTGTCCTGACTTTAGTCGCCCTGGGGCTGTTGGTTTGGCTTATCGGTTCCAGTTTTGCCGGCAGAAGGGAAATCGCCACTCAGGCTGCCAATATCGGTCTTCTTCAGCAGCAGCTCGAGGCCGTAAAGGCAGCTCAGGACAAAACCACCGAAACTCTCCAAACATCACTGCAGGCCGGCCAGAGCACCATCAGCCAGAGCCTGCAGTCCAGCCAGGACGTGCTTGGCCGGCTAAACAGCCAGATTGGCGAACTGCAGGGCACAAACAAACAGATGCTCCAGGTCGGATCCGAGGTGAGGCGCCTGCAGGACATCTTAAGCTCACCGAAACTACGCGGCCAGATGGGCGAATGGTCACTCGAAAATCTACTCTCCAATGTTTTGCCGAAAGACAGCTACAAGCTCCAGTATACTTTTCAGGATGGCAAAGTAGTCGATGCACTGGTCCAAATGGCCGATTTCTCGGTGCCCATCGATGCGAAGTTTCCCCTGCCGAGCTTTGAAAAAATCATGAACGCTGTGACCGATGACGAAAAAAGCAGACTTCGCAAACAGTTCTTAAGAGACGTGACAATCCATATAGATAAGATTGCTTCAGCTTATATCAGACCTGCCGAGGGCACGCTTGATTTTGCGATAATGTATATACCCGCCGAGAACATCTATTACGAAACAATTGTCAAATATCAGGGCCAAACGCAGGACATCCTGCAGCAATGTCTCGATAAAAAGGTAATCCCCGTATCGCCCAATCTCTTGTACGCCTATCTGATGACGGTCGTAATGGGCCTTCACGGCCTGCAGATAGAAAAGCAGGCAGCCGAAATACGCCAGAACCTGAAAAGGCTCAATGCCTCCTTCGCTGACTTCGGCGCCAATTGGGAAGTTTTAGGCAAACACCTAAGAAACGCACATAGCCAATACGAAGATGGCCAAAAGAGGCTCGACCGATTCGGCCTGCAGCTCGACCAAATACAGGCCCCAAAAGAAGAGCAAATACAATCAACCTAAGTCTTGTTGCACCTTTGTTTTCAGCTTATCGACCTTAAGCCAGCCAAACACACCTCGCGGAATTATATCCTATTGTTCTTAATCATTTTTGATAGTACCGACTAGAAGGAACATTGGAAGTGCGATGGTTAGGCGCAAGCATTTACACAAAATTCAAAAAGGTCTTGCTTCACTCCTAGCTTTAGAGTATAATGTTTTTACTGGAGGACAAAATCATGAAGCAACATCCATTAGTTCTCATATTGCTGGGAATACTTGCTTTTCTAAGTGCCGGTGCTGAAGCTACTCTCATGGAGATTGACTGCGATTTTAAGAACTACGAGGACCCGGGACTCTATAATTGGGATTTCGATTATAACTTACAACAGCTAACAATTACAGAGACCGTTCTAACGCTGGAACCCGATTTACCTATCCTCGAAAGAAAATATATTAAGGTTATAGGATTTGTTGATTCAGAATCGGTTTTTAGTGTTACTAGAACCTTCTATAATGACACAGGTGTCACCTGGACAGGATTTTCTCTGGAAAGAGACGCTCCGCTACCCGGTGGTGGTTACTTCGTTACCGGAAGTGCCTCAAGCACAAAACTGCAAACGATAACTGATTCACATCCAGCTATGCCAATCAGTCACTGGATAGAGTTCTCCGGTACACCTGTTGTCCCAGATGGTGAGTCGATTACGATTCAGTTTGACTTTTGGGCTCCGCCCCATAGTCATGATGGGATATTTGTTAATTACTGGTACTATGGAGTCATCCCCGAACCTATGGCAATTTCACTTTTAGCCCTTGGCAGTCTGGTTCTGCTTAGAAAACGCAAAAACCGTAACTTGCAGATTTAAGGAGAAAAGACTCGCCGCAGTCCAAATGACTGAGCGGAATTACGTTCTTAATCACCACCGGCTTCCTGCAAGGTGGCCTCGCTGCCGGTATACTCCGGCACAAGCTCCTTGATTTTCCTAATCACTTCACTGGAGTTTTGTGTTTGGGCAATATCTACCAGCTCATTTATGCCAGCCCGAAGCTTGTCCCGGTCCATCGCAATATTCTTCCACACACTGATCTTGGGATGCCTCGTACGCTGCATATCTTCACCCTCTATTCGAAGCTCTTCAAAAAGCTTCTCGCCGGGCCTTGGGTTCGTGAAAACAATTTCGATATCCTGTCCGGGCCTGAAACCGCTTAGCGTAATAAGCTCTTTGGCCAAATCCACAATCTTCACCGGCTTGCCCATATCAAGCACGAATATCTCCCCGCCCTTGCCCATTGTTGCCGCCTGCAGAACGAGCTGGCTCGCCTCCGGTATGGTCATAAAGTACCGCTTCATCTGCGGATGCGTGACGGTCACAGGACCACCCTCAGCTATCTGTTTCCTGAATATAGGAACGACCGAGCCGTCGGAATCAAGCACATTGCCGAACCGCACCGTTACAAAATGTGTCTCGCTGGTCCTGTTCAGGTCCTGAATATACATCTCCGCGATTCGCTTGGATGAGCCCATTACACTGGTCGGATTAACAGCCTTGTCGGTGCTTATCATCACGAAGTTGCCGGTGCCGTAATTATCCGCCACATTGGCGACTGTCTGCGTACCGACAACGTTATTCTTGATAGCCTCTCCGCAGTTCAGTTCCATTAAAGGCACGTGCTTGTGAGCGGCGGCGTGAATAACTACCTC
>Ga0315553_10001092_pt1 | contig 23002 bp, 25 predicted proteins | sample SalMarSW160140MG_FD_203099 | JGI IMG/M metagenome (GOLD analysis project Ga0315553, IMG submission 203099) | Salt marsh sediment microbial communities from the Plum Island Ecosystem LTER, Massachusetts, United States - Salt Marsh Sediment SW1601-40 ... | reverse complement strand
TTATCAACTTCATTAAAATTATAGAGAATCCCATCCACTTCTTGTCCATCCTTTTTCACTTTACCTATATAAAATAAATTTTGTGGACAAAATTTACCGTTTTCCTCAAGACATTGTTCGCACATGGAACATTTCGTATGATCTATTTTTACAGTAAGAACCTGGTGGGGTATCACTGAAGTGACTTGAATTGCATTTCGAGGACAAACTTGAACACATGATAAACATCCTTTACATTTAGTATAGTCAACAAGCCTAACTGAATGATCAAAGTAAATTGCATCGTTTCTACACGCTTTTACACACCTCTCGCAGCGCATACAGAGCTCTTGGTTTATTTGAATTGGAATGAACTTTTCTTTAATAAAAATTGACCTCTTCCTACTAATAACATTAATTAAGAAAAATTGCCGAATAATAATAAAATTAGTTTTTATAAAAAAAAATATCTCTCCAGTTTAAACTGATAAAAAAATAGAAATAAAATTATTATTGAAAATATTGTGTGTAGCTTTCCTTAGGACGATCAGGTAATTGTTGTTGGTTTTGATATTGTTGAGCTTTTTCGGCTAGTTCAAGCATTTTAGCCTTAATCTCTTTACCTTCTTCAATTAATTTAGTCGTTTCAATATTTAAATTATAGATTTTATTCAAGACTTCTATAATTGCCGCAGCAGCTTCAGGTGTTGGAATTTCTAAAACAGGAGTGAATAGTGCGTATGCGTTTAACTTGGTTGCTAAAGCTTCGTTTAACACTGTCGCTTCAGCTCCTACAATAATCCCTTTCTCTACCTTCTTTAATTCGTATTTTTCCAAACTTTCGATCATATTAGCTTCCGCCGCATAATATACAGGATAATCGTCAATAATACCCCGGTTAGGAATCCCTTGAAAAATTACAACTTCTTTAGCTTTAACGTCTTCAGATAATAACCAATTATTAATGGTCCTTGCTAAATCGTTATATGCTGTAGCTACTTGAAAAGGAACCTCTGATATCCCAACAATGAGATTGTGCATAGGAGAATAATATAATCGAAATGGATGTTTTAATACTCCATCGTAAAAGACGGAAATTGGAGGCAAATATTCACTGATGATAAATCCTATCTCTTTAATGTCTGAAATTTGCTCGATTAAAGTATTTGCTACGATTGGTCCTATTAATCCAATCCCAGCAAATCCCAAAATCATAGATGCTCCTTCTTTAATCTCAGTTTTCAGATCTTCAATGATAATTGAAGATTTTTTACCCTTTTGACATATATATTCCTTTTTTACCATAAAATCTCCTCTTATATTAATAAGCAATTTAATTTTTAATTCTATTTGTATTTAATTTTTTGATTTCATTTTAAATGCTTACAATAAATTTCTAGTAAACATATCACTATTAAATTAACCTTTTATGAATTCTCAATGGATTAATTATCTTCAATTATTTAAGAAACAAGTAAAACAACCTTCCAAATAAAATATTACTAAATGTTGAGAATTCTTAGACTTCAGAAATATTTGAAATTTTTTATTAAATCATGATGATATATGCAAAATTTGATTTTTAATAAGAAAACACTCATTATAAACGGGATTTGTGTTAATTTAAGCAAAAAATTATTCAAATCCTTAGTAAAGCTTCGCATTCAGTGACCATTTGTTTTATAAAAATAAATAGAAACCCGAATAAAAAGAAAAGGACGGATCTAACATATTTTTATTTTTTCTTATCTGTAGAGATAAATAATCTGTTTTTCAAGGATCGATCATGAATAAAACAGAAATTAAGAAAAAAAAGGAACTAATAAAGGAAAATAGATCTTCCATATTAGGACTTACGACCTTTTTCGCTGCGTTATTCTTTCTGATCTGGATAAGAAGTCTTGGCTTTTACTGGTAATTGACAGTTACTCCATTAATGACAGCAAAAAACTCTAATTTTAAATTTACTTTTCTTTATGCTAATTCATTTTAGATAACCATCTTAAGATACCGAGAAGCAATCTATTAAGATGATACAAAATTATATATAAAATAAAAGTTGATTTAAACTAATTAAAATTTAAATTAGTGAAAATTAAAGATGGTTAAGAATAAGATAAAAGTGGGAGATAAAGCACCTCAATTTAAAATAGAATCTTACAATGCGGGGTTGATTGATTTAAGTGAATTAATAGGGAAGCAGAAAATAGTCTTGATTTTTTCAAGATATTTCGGTTGTCCTATATGTCAACTAGATTTTAATATTTTATTAGAAGCGGTTCCAGAAATTAAAAAAAAAGGCGCAAAACTGCTTTATATAACTCAATCCAGTGAAATGGTTGCAGAAGAATTTATTGAAAGATATAGTGTTGACTTTCCAGTAATACCTTCTTCAAAAAAAGAATTATACGCAGAGTATGGGTTGGGTTTGATGAACGCGGGAGCTGTCGCAAAAGTTAGGAGTAAATTTAAAGAAGCAACTGAACGAGGATTTGTCCACGGTGAGTACGAAGGCTGGGAAAATCAAGATCCCGGTCAATTCGTTATAGACGAAGAAGGAAACATTATACACGAAAGAAAAGGCTGGTTATTTCTTCCAGAAATTTTCGCGGTTCTCTAAGTGGAATAAAATATCATTTATAGATTTTGTAAAAATTATTTTTCCCTATTTTTATTATTTTTATTTTCTCATTGATTTGGTTAAAAAAATAATTTAGTCGGTTAATAAAATTCCTAAACGTATTACGACCATATTATAAAGTCTTAAAAGAATCTAAATTCTGATTTTTATATATATGTGGATATTTCAAGGCTATTATCAGAATATCTAGGCGGAGAAAATATCTCATATAAAATATGTCTAAGGAATGTTAATTATGATTAGCTCAAGACTAACAGATCAAGAACCAATTCTCAATCTCAAAGACTTATTTTATGAAGAAAATTTTAAGGATGAAATTGTTGATAAAATAAATCAACTTCCTGAAAAAAATAAAAGATCCAATCTAAATCTTTTACAAGAAATTCAAACCGTGCTACAACGATGCACACACTTAACGGAAAAACAACGATTAATGTATTGCGAAAGTCAAAGATACTTCATGAAACAATACTTGCGTGAAATGAATAAACAGCATTGAAAGTCACGCTAAATAATACTTCTTTACTTCTTCTATAACTAAATTAATTAAATCTTTAGGGTTTTTAATTGGATAAAATGTTACTTTCTCGATAAGATCTTTAAACTTTTCTTTAGGAATTTTTACGCTCCCAATAAAAAAGCCCACAATTTTATGTCCTTTGTTAGATAAGTTTGAAAATAATTTCTTTGCGCTATTCCAATTATATATTCCGAAATCAGTTATAATAAAAATTAAGGTATCTCTTTCTGATTTCTCAGTCTGTTTTACAATATCTTTAATCGGTAAATGTGTTCCCCCACCCTGATATCTTAATAGAGTCCGTTCTGCTTTTCTATAGTCAACAGTCCAATCACAAACATCAGCACGATTAGAAAAATTGATTACGCTAAATTTGGCTCCTTTATTGGCAGCAAAATGGAGAGCAGCAAAAGAAGCCACTAATGCGGTGTGATAAACGCCCCTAGAACTTTTTGCCAAATAATTCCAGTTCATTGATCCAGAAGAGTCGAGAACAAGGAGTAAATCTGGAATCTGTTTTTCAGTTAAATGGCCCTTACCATAATTCTTTAACCATTTTCGGGTTGTGATATTTGGAATGATTATTGGGCTATTTAAGATTGTTTGAACAATGTCTAAATCTTCAATAGGTTCTCCTAAATGCCAAACTTCTGGAAAAACTGGAAGCTGGCCTCCTGGTTTTTCTTCAAAAATTCTAATTTCAATAAGATTCTTAGCGAGCCCTCTATACCATGCAGTTAAAGGATTCCCATCAATTAGAATCCCTGCTTGACCAGCAGGAGCCCCATAATTCGAATAAGGTGTTTCTTTAGCAAATTCCTCTGCTTTTTGCCTTAGATCTTCCTCGTTGTCTTCTTTCAATTTATCTAGATTTTTATTTTCGAGTGGATTATCCATGATTTCTAAAATGTCCTCTGGAAATTCAACAGTAGAACTACTTCTACCTGGAGATTTTCGTCTGGTATTACCCTCGCCCTTACGGACTCCTGCTCCTACCATTGTAAATGTGTTGTTCACTAGTGTTCTAAGATGATAAGCAACTTTAGAAACCTTTTCTTCCCATAGTGTATCGTCTTCAAAATTTTTCTTGATGATATTTACTACTTTTTCCGCAACACTCTCTACACTCGTAAATAAATCACTATTTACAATTTTAATATTTAATAGTTTTTCATACGCTCGAAAAAGAAATTTTGAGAATTCGCTCAGTTTGTTTTTGTTTCTTTCAAATAAGTGATTAAAAGTTGTTTTAAGTTCCCATACAATCAGATCTGGTTCTTTTTTATGAAGTTTAGCGTCAATAATCAAATCAGCAAACACATTTACGACGATTGGAGCAAAATTTTCGTTGACATGTTTCATAGCAGCCTTTAATAATCTTGCGTTAATTAATCCGTCATATGGAATAATTTGGTAGTGAGAAACTTCATGAAGAGAGATGGCGTGAAAGTAGTTTATATATTCCTGATCATCAATGAAAATAGGAACATTTGCTAAATTCATTGATATTTTCCATTTATTTTGGGGATCTATATAAAATCCTTCCAAGTGAGTGTAGTCGAAGATAAAGGTGGGTAGGTCTAAAGGCGGAAAATATAAAGCTTTTTGAGTCTTATCCCAAGCTATATTAGCTAATTCAATAAGATGTTGTTCTTTTTGGTTTAATTCCTTTTTTGGAATTGTTTTTGGTCTTTTTTTTCTAGATCTCGACATTTCAAAAAAAGATTAAATTAATCCTCCCTTTGAATATAATCTAATCGTTCTATGATTTTTCTCAATCGCAGTGCTTCAGAACCTCCGGATATTTGAATATTGACCAAAGAATCGTCATTTGTTCCAGTAACATTGATCTCTATGAGTAAATCTTCAGTCCTAATTTGTTTAGTCTGTCTCCGCATGAAAGCTTCCTTTAGTGGTTTATCTAATTTAGGAAACTCGCTTGCTATGTCTGCCCAAATCTCTTTGTTGTTTACATACTTAAAAATGTAATCTGAAACTGTTTGTTTATATAACTCTTGATTGCAAAAGTTAATTAAATAGGCTCTGTTAGGAAAATCAATGTTTTCAATTAGATCATTCCGAATACTAGCTAAAACTTCAATATTTCCGTTCTTTGAAGCCTCCTTTATTTTTTGGGCTATTTTAGGATATTTCTTGTCATTGACAGAATTTACAAAAGGTATCAAATCGTATTTAACGATTAAATCGTTCTTTTGGTAGTTCTTTAGAGTGGTTAAATCATCGCTTTTAGACTCACCGTCTCTAAAACGCTCAGCTATTAGATAACATTCTGCTCGATTAATAAAGCGATTTTGAATAAGTTCTAAAATACTCCGAGAAAAATCGTAAGGGTTCCCCCAATAAGGTGATTTTTCCAATTCTCTTTTTGTATATTTTACTCTATGAGAAATCACATAAGGTGCTATAGTATTTACAAGGTTTATATCCATTTTTTCGAGATCAAGAAGCCATGTAAGAGCTTTCGAATACCTTAAGAGATCCTTTGCTGCTCTTACGCTTAATATTGACTCGATTTTATTACACACATTCTGATTTGTGTTAAAGTGACATCCAGAACATAGACCCGTGCTTGGCTTGAGATTTTCAGAACTCCCTTTGTCTACCCTTTCACATAATGTAAAATCCCTTATGATAGCATGAATGTAATTATTTACTTCTTTATTTATGCTAATCTTATTAACAAAATACCAGATTTCCATTAATTCATCTATAGTTAAAACTTTGGGAACTTGAATAAGTTCGTCGAAACCACTGTACTTTTCGTCTTTGCCAGTTAATATCAATTCTAAATCTTGACTTGCAGGCATTACAATTGGTACCGATATGCCAAATCTGTCTAAAAATGGGTTAGATAATTCAAACGTACCGACATCTTGAGGATTAATTGTCGCAAATAAGCAATATTTATCAATTGACTTAATTTCATCGTAATATTTTATAGTTCCCTCAGCCAATAAAGATAAAAGTATATCCTGAGCATAAGGTGTTAATCGATTTACCTCATCTATAATTTTCCAGAAGTTCAATACAAATTGTCGCCATACAACTTCTTCTTCACCGTCATGTATCAATTTACCTAATTTAAGAGTCCCAACTAACTTTTCTTCAGTTAATTGTGGATGGCCACGGATTATTGAATTTTCTATCTCGTTTAAAGAGTTTCCAGTAAACATGCGTCCTAAAAGTTTTGTAAGACTAGTTTTTCCCCCACCGTGTCCGCCGACGAGCAACATTGCTGAATTTGGAACTAATGCGTTTAAAACGCATAAGGAGAGTATTTCTGGCAGTACTTTTGTTTTAACCTTAGCTGTATCTTCGTCATAATAATTTATAGCCAGATTCTTGGAGTGAACGAAGAGTTGATTCGCTTGGGTAATATTGATTATTTTCCATACCTTTTTCCTCAATAATTCTTCTTCTACTGTTTCTGTCGACATTTGGGGAAATCTCGTAAGATTTTTGATATTAAATAAAAATCAGTTCATTGATTTAATTTTAACCATTTAATATCGGTTACTCCATTAATTTAACACTATTAGACTAAAAGAATTTAAAGGTTTAGTTTTCGACTTCCATGTATAATAGATATAATTTCAAGATGCTCCTTCTTGACTAAATAAATAATACGATAGGTTTTAAAAAGAATCTCTCTTAAATCTGAATCCCCGTATTCAGGAACTTTCCTGCCAAGTTTTGGAAATTGTTTTAGATGACTCACCATTTCATAAATTTGTTTTACTAAAATTTGAGCGTATTTTGGCGAATCTTTTAAGATATAATTTGCAATATCATCCAATTCTTCAAGGGCATGATTAGTCCATTTTATTTTAACCATTTTTCTAAGCGTTCTTTAGCTTCTTCGTGTGTATATAAATTTCCTTCCTTTGAATCTTTTAATCCCTTCTCAATTTTTTGTCTTACATATATTGCTTCGATGATATCTTCCAAACTTATATCCTCAGGAAGATTTTTTATCATTTGTATGATATTTTCCTTTTGAGTTGCCATGATATTTTCCTTTAATAATTAATAGGAATCTATAATATAAGGTATCGTATTCCCTTTTATTTTTTGCCATACTGATTTAATTTAGGGAATTCTCGTAAGATTTTTAATATAAAATAAAAATTGATTTACTTATTTATAAATTGGTTTTTCTATTAATAAAAAAATATGATACGGTTTATTTAATATCTTAAGAGATGAGTTATTTATTTTTGCTAATGACTAAAACACAAAAAGCCTGTAAATATACATTTTGATTAAACTTGCGTTTGAATTAAAAATAACCGATATGACCTAAATTATTACCCTCCTCATCTAGAGCGAACACCAATCCCATAGAAAGTGGTTCTTGTTCAATTTCCTTTGTAGATTTTGCCACAGATTTAATATCTTCCAATTTTAAGATGAATATTCCTCCACACTTCTTACATTTTATATGAATTTTCGTAATTTTTTTTTTATCATCTTCAAATTCTTCTTTTTCAAAAGGTTCTAACAATTCTCTACTATCATTATCACAATTTTTCAAAAAACACTGATCTAGAGAAATTTTTTCCATACCTCTTCGTGCAAGTGATATATATGCGTAACTAGGAATTTCATCTCTTAATTCTTTTTTGTCAGTCATATATGAATTAAAAAAAAAAGGTAATTAACTCTTATCATTATTATTTATTGAACAATTTTTATGCGAGCTTAAGAATTAGAGGATTAAGCTTAATTAGGAACAAGAATTATTATTTCCATATTAGTGAATAATTTAACCATCAAAGTATGCCAGAAAAAGAAGCTTTTTCCAAAGAAACATTAGAACATATATCTAAGTTAGCTCTTTTAGAATTATCAGAGGAAGAAAAGAATAAATTAGCTCAAGAATTAGGGGACATCCTCAGCTATTTTAAGAAATTAGACTCACTAGATACTTCAAATGTAAAACCTATGACGCATCCAATCGAAGGGCTTAAAAACATCTTTAGAGAAGACGTTCCTTGGAAATCTCTAACGAATAAAGAAGCTTTAATGAATGCTAAATATACCAAAGATGGGTTTTTTAAAGCAGGAAAAGTAGTAAAAGATTAACTTCTCAATCCTTGTATTCTTTATTTAGAATATCTATAGCTTTTTCCATATCTCTTAAGGCTTTTTTCCTCTCTTTAGGTGTCATAATCATCCAATCTTCTTCGGAATCCGTTCCAATTTTTTGGGATTCAGCTTGTGATCTGAATTTTTTATAAACTAATGCGTTTATGTAACGCTCATAATGACTAAGAGCTTTATTAAGTTCTGGGTTATCTTTAATTTGTTCCCATAACTCGAGAGTTTCTAAGCTCCGAATTCCAATATCAATCCTAAACCAACTAATAGGAAAGAGTAACTTCTTTTTTATACCGTATTCTATAACTTTGATGTTATCGTTATCAATATAAATTTCGGCGATTTCATCTTTACTAAACACTATATTATCGCTAATTATATACATATTCGCAGCGTTTCTTGACGTACATACAATTCCAACAGCAAATCCCTTTGCTAACCGCAATTGATTTATCAAATCCTCTAATTTTGAGCCTTGGATATGAACATTTTTTTTCTTTGTTCCTTGAAATTCAATTTGAATTTTTATTATGTCTTTATTATCACTTATTATTTTTGGAAATAAGTCTCTTTCTCTAGTACTTTTATGAGCTTCTAGTAATTTATTGATGATATCGTAATCTAACTTCAATCCCTGGATCACAGTTGTGTTCGCATTTAAGAATGCGTCTACCTCAAAGTCAGCGATACCATAAAAAATTTTTTGGTTATTAATAATCTGATAAATAATTTTTACAATTGTATCTACTAATGCTTCGGGATCTTCTCGGATCGAGTCAAATTCGGTGGTAGTAAAAGTATCAATAGAATCCTCTAATCCCTCCTCTTCGTAGAAAGCAGCCCATGACATTTCAGTATATACATTTCCTTCGTTGTAGAAATTATGGTCACTATCTATACTGATAATCGATTTGGCTCCCCCAATTTCAACGCCCTTTTTAGTACTTGAAGAACTGAATATTTTTAATGGTGGATCGTAAAAATTGAGAGGCATCTAAATAACCAATTTATTCATTTTAGCTTTAAAATAATAATAGAGTTAATACTATTAAATTTGGTTTTTTCAATTTAACTGAACATAGTGAATAGAGTAATTTTTAGAAAAAAAGCGAGATTAGTAAATAATTATTCTACAGGAATTTTAACTATAAAGGTGGAACCTTTTCCTTTTCCTTCAGATTCAGCCCAGATTTCTCCTCCGTGGAGCTTAATAATTTCTTTTGATAGAAATAACCCTAAACCGGTGCTACCTAAATCCATATCTAGATCCTTCTTCAGCGGGGATTCAATTGTGCTAAATTTCTTGAAAAGATTTTTTATTTCTTCGCTAGATAAACCTACACCAGAATCGCTTATTTTTATCTGAGCAAATTTACCATCAGACTGCATATTTATTTGAATTTTACCGTTTGAAGGAGTGTATTTAATTGCATTTGAGATTAAATTTGTAAATACCAGTTCGATTCGGGAGTCATCAATGTTCACATAGAGTTCGGGTAAAATGTCAACGTCTATTTCGTGATTCCGTTTATTGCTAAAATATTTCATTTCTTTGATGCAATTTATAATAATATTGCTTAAGTTAGCTCTGCTCTTATTTACTTTAAAACTTTTAGATTCCAATTGAGACACATCAAGTAGATCGTCAACTAATTTTTTTATTCTTTTAGTTCCAATGGACGCCATTTCTAGAAGCTCAAGCTGTTCTGGATTGAACTTATCTTTATGTAACAAGTCTAACAACTGATACGCACCATATACCGTAGTTATGGGAGTCTTTAATTCGTGAGAAGCTCTATCAATAAATTCCTTTCTCATTTCATTTAATTCCTTTAATTTTATCTCTATTTCTTTTGTGTCTGATATGTCATGACCCATAACCATAATGTAGGTTTTATCGCCCACTTTCACTAAAGAGGATTCATAATTTACCCATACTAGGCTCCCATCTTTTTTAACTAATTGAATCTCTATAGAGGGTATAGTTTCTCCATCTGAAATTTGCTTAAGTCTTTTAAACAAATGGGGTAAATATTTTGGAAGAATAAATGAAAGGCTACCGAATTTATTACCAATAAGTTCACTCTTCTTGTATTTAATTAATTTTTCTAAAGCTGGATTGCAATCCTCTATTTTACCCTTCGTGTCCATAAGTAGAATCGAAACTGGTGATTTCTCAAAAAGGAATCTATATTTCTCTTCTGATTGTCGTAATTCCTCCTTAGCCTTCTTCTTTTCTGTTACATCTATGTATGATACTAAGAATGCAGGTTTATTCTGGAACTTTATATGCTTGTTGTAAATTTCTAACCATATAGTGCTCCCATTTCTATGAATCCCACGAGCTTCATAATATTGAAGATTAGCATTATCCTGATTTTCAATTTTTGTAGCGAGCTCAATAATTTTTCTCTTATCCTCGGGATGAATCGTTTTAAAAAACTCTCCCTGACCCCAATTCACCATTTCTTCGACTGAATATCCAAGTAAGTGAGCGAGCGTTTTATTCACATACTTAATTCTTTCTTCTTGGATTATAGAAATTCCCATTAAAGATTGCTCTGAAATTGTTCGGAACTGCTCTTCAGATTCTTTTATTCTTTCTTCAGCTTTTACCATTTCAGTAACATCGTGAATAATACTCCTCATACCAATAATCTTAGTACCTTCATGAATAGGAGTAGCATTTATACTTCCATAAAAAATTGTTCCGTCTTTTTTTCTTAATTGCATAATTAAAGGATCGATAGTTTTACCCCTAAAAATTAGGCTAAGATTACTTATAACTTCATCTCTATCTTCTTCCAGAATGAAATGAAACGCATTTAATCCTTTTTTAAAGTCTTCATGAGAATATCCGAAAACTTTTGAAGCGATCGCGTTTGTATAGACTAGTTTAAAATTTAAATCAATATCAAAGATAACTTCTGGCAATGAGTTAGCTAATTCTTTATATTTCTTTTTAGATTCAATTAATTTTTGAGCAGCTTCCTTTCTTTCGCTTATATCTCTTGAAATTGTGAGAAAATAGTTTTTACCTTCTTGATTTTTATAGTACTCAGCAGATGTATCCATCCAGACATATCCCCCGTTTTTTTTTCTAATCCTTGCTTCTATTGAACTATATCTTTCATTCAATGCTTTAATGACTAATTCTCGATCTTCTGGATGGATTAAATCTAATGCTTTTTTACCAATAAGATCCTCTGAAGAATATCCCATCAATCTTTTATGAGCTTTCGCATTGATATAATCTATTTTTAAATGATTGTCTATGACTGTTATTAAATCTTGTGCATTTTCTGATAATAATCTATACTTTTCTTCCGATTCCTTAATCTTTTCTTGTGAATTTTTCAATTCTGTAATATCATGTATAATACATCTCATTCCAGAGACTGAATTCTCCTTGAAAATCCGACTTGCATGAATATATGCGAAAAATAATGTTCCATCTTTTCTCTTTAACCAAGTTTGTAAAGGTTTTATGTATTCACCTCGAAATATTTGTTTCGTCTGCTTCAGAATTAATTCTTTATCCTCAGGTGGTATGAAATCAAATATGATCATACCCTTCTTAAATTCTTCACTTGTATATCCAAATATTTTGGATGCAATCGAATTGGTATATGTTATAATAAAACTTAAATCGAGCTCAAAAATTACTTCTGGTAAAGAATCTGCTAGATTTCTGTATTTCTCTTCTGATTCTCTTAACTTTTTTTCAGCATTTTTCCTATCTGTTATATCTTGAGCTATACCTTCTATTAAAACCTCATCGTTAATTTTTTTTAGTGAATTTTGAAGGTTAATCCAAGCGAAAGTTCCATCTTTTCTCTTAATCTTAATATCTTGTGGTTTTATCTTCTTTCCGGCTAAAGCTTCTTTAAAATTATTTTTAAAAATCTCAATTTGCTCCGGAGAATAAATTCCTAAATCGGTATATTTTTTACCAATCGCTTCTCGTTTGGTGTATCCGAAAATTTTTTCTGTAGCTGAATTAATATTAAGAATTATCCCCTTACTGTTGGTTACTGTGAGAGAAATTGGAGACGACTCGTACAAAACACGAAATCTTTTCTCTGATTCGTTAACTTCTTGTTCTAAAATTTTACGCTGACTGATATCCTGGGTTAAAACTTGAATATAACTCTTTTTTTCGATCTCAATTTTAGAGGCAATAACATTAACCCAGATGAGATTTTTATGTTTGTCATATATCTGAATATCTTCTGGACCAAAGATACCACCTTTTAGTAATTGATCAAATACCTTATTCATTGGTACCTTGTCTGCTGCGGGAAGCATAAACAATTCTGAAAACTCAAAACCAATTAATTCCTTTCTTTCGAAACCAAAAATATTTTCCGTAGCATAGTTGATATCAACCACTTGACCATTGGAGTCAATTAATACAATTGAAATTGGAATTTTATCAAAGAGCAATTTATAATTGTCTTGATGAGATATAGACTCGGTTATTCTACTATTGGGGTGTGTCAAATTACTTAACTATTTTATTCCTAATTGAACATGAAATCTAATTTATAAATTATTAAAATAATAAATCCTATACTATTTAATATTCTCTTTATTCTCGATGTGCGTTCAGTTATCTTAGATCGAATTTTAGACCGAGAAATAGAAACCCATTCTCTTACATAAAATAAAAGCGATGTAGTTTATTTGATAAAAACTTCAGATTTTGAACAACCTATAAGGAATGATCTCTGCGATACTGGGAATATTCATATAAAATCTTCAAACATTTAGGCGGAGCATCCCAAAAGTCAAAAATAGGTAGATCGTACGATATAAATTTTTGAAACCATGGAAATCTATATGGAAAAGGTCCACAAAAATAAACAGGGATAGAAAATTTTTTCATTAGTTTTCTAATAGGTCGTAAAATAGTTCGATCAAGCATTGTATCCATATTTTTTAGATTTTCATCGACTTTCATTCCCGATTGTTCAATAGTCTTTATAATATCATCGAAATCGAACACACCCCAGGCAATAATGCAATCTACTTCTCCCGATTTCATAAGCATTTTTGGAAATTTATAGAAAATATTTAGGAAGTTAACATCGAAAGTAACATCGATAGGATTCCTAGCACTGGCAGTAAACGGTATTAACTCCGTAAGCTCGTCCTTTAGTTGTTTAGAAAATTCTGGAACCACTAACCCATATAACTCTGAAGATTTTGTCATCATTGAGCCACTTCCACCAGAATCAGTAATAATCCCTACTCTATTTCCTTTCATAAATATATTGTATTTTTGAGCGAAAGACAATGTCCTCAAATAATATAAGAAATCCGTAATGGAATTTGTTGGAATTATACCTACTTCTTTAAAAACTGCGTCATAAATCTTTTGATCCCCCCCTAAAGAACCAGTGTGGCTTTTAATAGATCTATTTGCTGCTTTAGTTCCTCCCGTGTATATAGCCACAACAGGCTTATTTGGGGTTATTTCCTTTATTAATTGAATAAATTCTTTACCCCGCTTAATTTCTTCTATGTAAAGCCCGATGACGCCAGTGTGAGGATCGTTTTTAAAATATTCTAAGAAATCTACCATGTCAATATTTCTTTCATTTCCAACAGAAAGAGATTTACTAATGTTTACGCCCATCTCTTTTGCGTGCCAAAAAGTTTGAGCTGCTACTGTTCCGGATTGGCTTATAATAGAAATATTCCCTTTTTTTGGAACAGCGTAAGGCCAAAAAGTGTTTAAGTATGCATCTTCTTTTTCAGGAAACCTATACCAAGCGTTATATATTCCCAAACAATTTGGACCAATAAACCTCATCTTGTATTTTTTAGCAATTTTATCAATTTCTTGTGATAACTGAACACCATCTTTTCCAATTTCTCTAAATCCACCAGAAGTTATTAAAAGGTTTTTTATTCCTTTTTCTCCACATTCTTCCATAACCTGAGGAACTATTCTTGTAGGTAATATAAGAAATGCAAGATCAGGTGTAACAGGAAGCTCTAATACTGATTGATAAGCTTTAAAGCCCTGAATTTTATCTAATCGTGGATGAACTGGATAAATATCATCAACCCCCTCTCCTGCAATGATATTTCGAAGCTGCATCGAACCCATCGTATTAAGTAAGTCATTATTTGCCCCAAATACTGCTATACTTCTCGGGTTTAAGAAGGAATGGAGAAAATGATCTTTAAATAGCTCAATATTTTTATTTTCAATCAAAATTAGACAAAAATGTTTGGGTTTTATTCAATATAACCAATTAATTTTAGTAATTAATCTTAAAATATAGATTTTATTTAAAACTAATGTCAATATATCATATAAAAAAATTCGAGGGAAGTTCAAATCAATATACTTTTAAACCTAAGAGATTTCTTTAAGTATAATTTCCGCGGAATACCCTGGGATTACTCCCTCATAACTTACAATCTGTTTTTCCTTTAATTTTTTCAAGATTAACCTAACACCCTCAAATTCCTCTTGGCAGAGCGTTTGTAATTCTTTATAAATCAATTTTCCGCTATTTTCTTCTAACTTTTTGATAATAAAAACTTCTTCTATTGATAGTTCTGACATAATAATGAAGTTAAAATTTTGAGATTAATATTTAATCCATTTCATTTTTTACCAGTACTGCCGAAACCTGCTAATCCTCGCTCGGATTCTGGTAATTCATCAGTTTCTTTAAATTTGTAATGATGGATTTTGCCTAGAATTATCTGACATATCCTTTCTCCTCTTCTTAAAGTTATATCTATATTTGAAAGGTTTACAACGACCGCCATCCATTCATTTCTATACCCAGTATCAATCGTGCCGGGAGAATTTACTATAGATAAACCTTCCCACAAACCTAAGCCACTACGAGGAACGACCTTAAAGTAATATCCTTTTGGGATAGCTGTTGCAAAACCTAAGGGGCAGCCGATTCGCTCTAATGGTTTTAGGGTATAAGTGTCAGAATTAATTTCTATTAATTCTTTTTTACCGTTTTCATTAATAATTTTCTTAAAACCCATTATATGGGCATCAGCACCAGCATCTCCTTTCTTTGAAGGTTTAGGGATGATTGTTTCTTTATTAACTTTCTTGAAAGGGATAGTTAATTCCTCTGTATCCTTTTTCATCTTAATACATCTTATATTTCAGAATATAAAAAAGAGTTTTTATTAAAGAATAATTAAAACTGATAAGAAAAAATATTATAAAACCATTAATCATTAACAGAATTATCAATTGAAGATTCAACTATTTAAATTATTATTAAGTGAGAAAATATGATTGTAACTGATAGATACGACCCCCGATTAGATAGAGACGCACTTAAAGAGATTTTTGAAGATTTTATTGAAAATAAATCATATTTCATATCAACTTGGCAAGAATTTGAAAGGGAAATAAATAAAAGAGTTTTGGACCTTCAGTATCGAAATTCTATGGTAGTTGCTAAAGAAGAAGGAGAAATTGTCGGTTGGGGGACCTACACCTTGATTAAAGATTATTTAGGTAATAAACGAGCTCTTATCCACCAAGTTCTAACTAAAAAAGAAGATTCTTATAGAAAGGGTATTGAGGAACAAATAATTCGAGAATTGAAATTGTATGTTAAAAAGACTCTTAATTTAGATAAAGTATTTTTGCTTTGCCAAGATTCAGATAGCGCTCTAAGAAACTTAGTTATGAAATTAGGTGCAAAAAAATCTAAAAATTATTGGTATGAAAATGATATTTAAGTGAAAAATTTTGGTAGATATAGATAATCTCCTTAATGAAGTCAAAGATTTATTGAAAAATGAAGATTTTAGAAAAGCTATAGAGATTTTGGAAGCTTTATACGCTGATAATCCTTCTGAAAAAATTAAAGAAATCCTAATAAGGGCTTTATTTTCATACGGAGGATACCTCAATGATGATTTTGTTTTAGAATACGAGAAATCTATGGAATTTTTTAGAAGAATCATCGTGCTTGAGCCAACAAATTACAAAGCGTATTATAATCTTGGTATTTCCTACTATAATTTAGAACAGTTTGAAGATGCTTTAGATGCTTATAAAACAGCGATTAAACTTAATCCAAATTATAAACACGGTTATTATAACATAGGATTAGTATACGAATCGACCGGAGATTTTCAAAAAGCTGTTGAAGCTTACAGAAAAGCTTTAGAAATTGATCCTAATTACATATATGCATTGCATGCCCTTAATTCAGTAAGGAAAAATTTAGATAACGAAACTAATAAAGATAATAAAGCTAGAAAAGAAAAAGGTGCTGTTAAACAATTGATCTCTTTACTTAAAGTTTCTAAACGAATTCGAATAGATATGATCCAAGAAATTTTAAAAATAAGTAAGGAGACTCTTATTGAACTTTTGATTAAATGGGGAGAAAAGTTTAATTGTAAAATTGACGGAGACTACATTATTATTAATAAAGAATACTTAGACGAATTATTAGAATATTTAAATTTAAACCAAATAGGAATTTAACTTAATAACCTAAATCCCATTATAAAATATGATGCTATTTCTTCAATAGTCTATTATTTATAACACAACAAGCTATAAGAACTACTAAAGTTATAACACCAGCAATTATGTAACCACCAAAGGTTTCTAGAAGTCCTTCCATAATATTATTTGATATTATTTTGTGATTTCAAAATTTCATTCTATGAAAATCATAACGATTACTCTTTTTAAAATTATTTTTTAAATTTAATAGGTTTTGAAATTTTAAGGTAATAAAAAAAAATAAAAAAAAATATTTCTAAACTCTTTTTATCGCTCGATCTGAAAGTTAACTTGTACTCGAACTCGATAAATTAATTTATCTTGATCTTCTTTAACTTTCACATCAGATTCGATAATTTGAATATTTCTGATACCACGAAGCGATTTTTTAGCCTCATCGAAAGCAACACGCACAGCGTCGGACCAATTTTTATCGCTTGTAGCTACTAACTGAATGCTTTTATATACAGTAATTTTATTTCACCTTCTAGTTATTATGGTATTAATTTTATTGTAGATATTATAGTAAGACTAATTGTTTTTGGTTATTATTTAAATATTTCTAGAATAAATCTTAAAAAAATAAATGAAAAAAAAAAAAATAGAAAAAGAAGTTTTATGCCGAAATATTCGATTAGGCATCAATATTTTCGATTAATGTTGCGACTCCTTGCCCGCCACCACAACAGGCATTAGCAATCCCATATTTTGCTTTTTTATCTTTCAATATCCGAGCTAATGTACCAGGTAATCTTATCATGGTAGCACCTAATGGATGCCCAATTGCAGTTGATCCTCCCATAACATTTACCTTTTCTTCAGCGATGTTAAAATGTTTCATACAATTTAAAGCAACTATGCAAAATGCTTCATTAATTTCCCAATAATCTATGTCATCAGCAGTTAATCCTGCGTGTTTTAGAGCCATTTCAGTTGCTGGCACTGGACCACGACCCATAACACTAGGGTCAACACCAGCCCAGCCAAGTGAAACTATTCTTGCCATAGGTTCCAATCCTCGCTTTTTTGCTTCCTCAGCTTCCATCATAATACAAGCAGTAGCACCTGCGTTTAATGGGGAAGAATTTCCAGCGGTAATAACACCTTCAGGAGTTCCCTCTCTTTCTTTATAGCCTGCTCTGCCTCCATTTTTTTCCAAGTAAAACGGTTTTGATAGTCTTCTCAAACCAGCAACGCTTTCAAGGGTTGATTTTCTCGCAGCTAAATCCTTCTCTACCATCATAGGTTCTTCGATATTACCTTCTACATGGCCTTCAATGCCGATAATTTCGCCTTTAAACCAACCAGCTTCTTGATTATCGACAGTCAAGTTGTGGGCTCTTACTCCAAATTTATCCATATCTTCTTTCGTGAAATTGGGAATTTCTTGTTCGTATAATTTCTGAGCCGTTTGTAGCATATTAATAGTTGTCATGAGATCATATTGGGGTCGATACCATTTGCTCTTCTTATTCACCATGCCTAAGTTTGGGTTGACATGAGTATTTTGCATATCAACGCGCGTCATATGTTCAACTCCTCCTGCTAAACAGATTTTACTATATCCTGTCATGATTTCCATAATCCCAACATGCATTCCACTCCCAGCAGAGCCGCATTGCCGATCTACAAACATAGCAGGTACTGAAACAGGAAATTCTGCTAAAAATAACGGAAGTCTACCCCCATAAGTCCAATTTTCATAAACTCCCATAGCAGTTCCTACTGTAAACTCATCAATATCCTTTTTCTCGATGCCTTTATCTGCTAATTTTTGATCAAAAAACTTCATCAACAATGTAGCTAATAGTTCATCACTTCTAATCTCACCAAAAACATCTCTCTCGGGCTGTTTTGGTCTAGACCGAGAAAAACCTGTTCGGGCGTAATCAATTAACCATACTTCTTTCATACTTGTATATCCCTCTTATTTTATAATAATTTTAAAACGAAGTTTTCAAAAAAATTTTGATATTAAGTTATGAATGTTCAAAAATGTATTAAAGTTTTTGATAATAAGGCTAGGGACTTAAAACAATCAATTACTCATTTTGATAATTTAACTAAAAATAATTAAGATTTAATTAGTATCATTTTTATTTTTGGAACATTTAGTTAAAATATGGCAGACACGATTGTATCAATCATTGCTGGATCTGAATCAGACAAAGATGTTTACGAAAAAGCAGAAAATGTATTGAAGGAAAATAACATCCCATATGAACTTAAAATCATTTCTGCACACCGGGATCCAGACAAACTAGACGATTATTTAAAAAGTTGCCAATCCTTACTATTTATTACTGTCGCTGGATTGTCAGCAGCTTTACCTGGCATAGTAGCTTCTAAAACAGAAAAACCTGTTATTGGAGTACCTGTTAGCACTAAATTAGGGGGTTTAGATGCGCTTTTATCAATTGTGCAAATGCCTCCTAAAATCCCTGTAGCTTGTGTAGGAATAGATAGAGGTGAAAACGCAGCATATTTAGCAATAAGAATTCTCAATTTGTCCAAGAAATAATACTATGGTGGAAATTGTGGATGAAAACTTAATTGAACTCGGAAAGAAGAACGCTGCTTTTAGGGCAGTTGAAGAAAATGTTAAAAAAAACATGATCTTAGGAATCGGAAGTGGTTCTACTGTTGTATATGCCGTGAAAAAAATCGCGGAGATCAATCAAAATAACATTTTAAATCTAAAATGCATTCCCACCTCTTTTCAATCTCACCAGTTAATAGTGGAAAACGGACTTACCCTAGTTTCGCTAGACCAATATCCTGAGATTGATCTGGATATTGATGGAGCAGATGAAATTGACAAGTCTCTAAATTTAATTAAGGGTGGTGGAGGATGTTTAGTCCAAGAGAAAATTATAGCGTCGTCTTCAAAGAAGTTAGTTATTATTGCAGATTATACTAAAAAATCGGAATATCTGGGAGAAAACTGGAGAAAAGGAGTACCAATTGAGATAATTCCTTTAGCACACATTCCTATTATGAAGAAATTAGAAAAATTAGGGGGTACCCCCGTTTTAAGGATGGCTCAAGCAAAATCAGGACCAGTTGTAAGTGATAATGGGAATTTTATTATAGACGTTGATTTCGGTCTAATTAAAAATCCTTTAGATTTAAATTTAAAGATTTTGCAAATACCTGGTATTGTGGATTCTGGCTTATTTTTAGGATTGGCTCAAACGGCTTATATTGGTCAAAAAGATGGCACAGTTAAGAAGCTCCAAATTTGATTTTAATGAACATTCATTTTTTTAATAAATACTATCTGTAGTAACTATGAAAAAAGTAGCAGTTTCAATACATGCAACTGATGATTTTAACACAGATGTCATTACAAAGTTGAAAGGACTTGATTATATACACGTAGATGTGTCAGATGGGGAATTTACATCTTTTCAAAATCTTAATTTAGAAGTTTTCCGAATTTTGCATGAGAAGTATGACTTACCGATCATAGCTCATATGATGGTTATCAACCCTTCTGAATTCATAGAACAAATCATTGATTTTGTCGATATTTTTACCTTTCATAAAGAGGTTGAGGGGGATATAGATGCGATAATTAGAAAAGTGAAAAAGAAGAACAAAAAAGTAGGTATAGCAATCAATCCTGATACAGATATAGCAGAGATTCTGTCTTACTTAGGATCAATTGATTTAGTCTTAGTAATGTCAGTCAAACCAGGTGGTTCTGGTCAAAAATTTATTCCTAATTCCATCGAAAAAGTTAATCACCTTAGAGAATATAAAAAGAAATATAACTTTCTTATAGATATCGATGGAGGAATTAACCTTAAAAATGCTCCAGAATTAAATGTTGATATTATAAGTAGCACAAGTACAATTTTAAACGCGAAAGATCCAAATAAAGTTATAGAATCATTAAAATATTCTAGTTAACTCTGATTGTCTCTTTGGTTTTTGAAGTATTTCTTAATAAAGTTTTGTCGAGATAATTCTGGATCTTTTCCGTTCCTTAAAATGTAATCTTCGTATTTTTGATAAATAGTAAGCATATCGTTATATAATAGCTCATACTTTTTGTCAGGGTGAATTATGATACTCTCTTCTATTTTTAAAAAACCCTCTACTAACTCCGTCCAATCAAAAATTTGATTTTTCAAGTTGTAGTAAGACTTAGCGCTACGAAGAGCTGCACCTAGTGCTGCTGAATTAGTTGCTTCAAATTGGCGTACTTTAGTGTTAAATATATTTGCTACTATTTTTAAAATTTCTAAATTTGTTGATGCGCCCCCAGTGGCGTATATTTCTTCTGGGGGTTCTTGAGTCCATTCAGAATGTATTTTCATCGAAAGAAATTGTGCTTCAATAACTGCTCTAACATTCCCTTCCAAATCATTTTCATCGAAACCGAATCGGTGAACTTTAGGCTTTGAAACAAGAGGTACGATTTCAGGGAAAAAATAAGGAAGCATAATTTTACCGTAATTTCCAGGGGGTGTTTTCGCTAAAATGTTTGAAAAGTCAGTCCAATTAAGGTTAAAACTATCTTTAACTTTCTCTCTTGCAAGAGAACCATTTTTATAGCAAATTAATCCCATATAATCCCCAGTGGGAGCTCCGAAAACATGACCCTCACCGCTTAAATCGACGAATAGGTCTTTTAAATAACTAAAGAAAGTATCACTAGTACCTAAACTGATCGCTGCTTTTCCTTTTTCTGTAAGACCTACTCCAATTAAGCTACTAGGATTATCCCCTGACCATGGAATAAGGAGTGTTTCTGAAGAAAATCCATAACGATCAACAAAAAAGGGGGCTATTTTGCCAATAATACTATAGGGATTTGTTAATGGGGGTAATTTTTTCTTTAAATCTGGAGCGGTGGAGTCTAAAGCTCTATTATCCCATTCTTTAGTTTTAATATTCATTAAATTCATCCCTGCTCCATCTGAATGGTCAATTGGAGAGTTTTTTCCCAGTAAAACTGATGAAAGAAAAGAGCTTACGAGATGAATTACTGAAGTTTGCACGTAATTATCGTGATTATCTTTATAAAATTTCCTAATTTGAGGTCCAGAAAACCTTTCAAATGTGTTTGATCCTGTTATTTGTATTGTAGACTTTAAACCCCCGAGCTGATTTCGGATTTCTTCACACTCTTTAGTGGTGCTAGAATCCATCCAGACTGGACTAGTCTCTCTTGAAAATGTTCCCTTGATTTGACTTACTAAAGATTTTTCATTATTTAAATTCTTCACGGTTGGTTCAAAAGATTTGTTTAGGTAAACGGTTCCATGTTGCTGACCCGATCCAGTTATTAGTTTTATATCATTCAACGGTAAGTCTTCCTGCAAAAAAATAGCAAATAATAACTCCAATGCTTCTACCCACATTAAAGGGTTAGAATGAACAACTTTACCGTCATTAGAAGTATAAACTCCATGTTGAGTACCGTATTGAGGTAAACTTACATCAAAATTAATGCTATGTGAAAATAGCGTTTTTTTTTCTTGGAAATCTATGAGAATACCGGAGAAGCTCTGTGTTGAACAATCCAAACCAAGAAAGTAATCCATAGTGATATATTTTTTTTACCATTAATGAATCTTTTTAATGGACATTCTACTAATTGGTGTGTTATCTATATAGGAATACGCGAGGATGATAAATCAATATAAACATGAATACCATTTCCTATAGCATAATAAAAAAAAACTAAACTAGTCGTGAAATGTTAAAGATTTACCGCAACTGGGACAAAACTTTTGTTGAGTAGTTAAGTTATAACCACAATAAGGACAATAGGAAACAATTCCCGGAGTATAATCGTAAGAATCTAGTGATGAGCCATCATCATAATGATGCTCATAATAACTCTCAGAAGGTGTTGATAGATAAGATTTCCTTTTCTTTTTTCTAAGATACATTGAAACTCCCAGTATTAGGGCAAATACAACAACCACACCTATAATGATTATCACTAACAATAAGTCTAATTGGAGCGATGCTTGTATTAACACAACTATTATGAAATCTTCAGATTCTCCTTCGCTATCGAAAGCTGTTACTAATAAGAATGCTAAATACCCATCTTGAGAGCTAGTATCATATTGAGAAGCAGTAGATAATTGCTTAGTCCCAGTTATAGTGGAAAATTCCATCGTGTAAGGAATTACAAAACTACCAGTATGAGTGCCCGAACTCGATTCGTAAGTCATCTCAGAAAAGATGTAGGTTCTAG
>Ga0315553_10001091_pt1 | contig 23013 bp, 28 predicted proteins | sample SalMarSW160140MG_FD_203099 | JGI IMG/M metagenome (GOLD analysis project Ga0315553, IMG submission 203099) | Salt marsh sediment microbial communities from the Plum Island Ecosystem LTER, Massachusetts, United States - Salt Marsh Sediment SW1601-40 ... | reverse complement strand
AAATTGACATTCAAATTTACTAAATGTCTTTGGGCTAAGACTTTCTTAGAAATAAATGAGCCTGGTCTTGGTTATGCTATGTGCTGTTATCCTGATTATACTATGGCTAAAGCTTTCCACCCAAAACTTAAATTGGTACGCAATAAAACCTTAATGCAAGGCAATGAATGTTGTGAATCTACTTATCAGTGGGAAGAATAATTTTTATTAAATTACATTTTAAGAAAATAAAAATCTTATAAGACCTAAAGATTAAATTAAAAAAAAAAGATAAATTAAAATTGGATTTCAGTCCAAACTGCGGGATGATCTGATTCTAGATTATTTATATAACGTGTTTCCGATACTGTAAAAGTAGGAGATACAAAAATGTGATCTATCCGATCTGCTAAATCATAACTGGTACCATCTACTCCTCTCGATGACGCGTTTACCCATGCATCTTGCAATTCTGCTATTATATTACCATAATAGATTGTATCATTTCTAAAATTGAAATCACCTAAAGAAATCACATTACTTTTACCACTAATTCGATCCAATAGAGCTTGTACATGTGCTGATTTTGCACCATCATTTCCATCGGGGTGATTTACATAAACATTAAATATTGTAGCTCCTATTTTGATTTGAACTTCAGTTGTACCTATTTCATCTACATTACTGTACGAAAAAATTGTCTTTGCATTCATAATTGGAAATCGAGACAGAATTGCTGTGCCAAATGTTCCAGTTACTGTTCTTGGACCATAAAAAGAATAATAATTCAATTGATTAGCAAAGTAACGTACTATATCTAAATTATTATAGGAAATTCTTGCTGTGTCGCTTTCTTGCAAACCGATAATATCTGGATTAACTGCTTTAATAATCGCTAATTGATTGTCAAAATTTGCATCCCCTGCTGTATTTGCTCCTTGTTGTATATTATATGACATTACTATAATAGAAGTTATTCCACTTGTATCTTGTATCTTGGGGCGTAATTCCCATACTAAAGCTGAAACACTAGTTCCAATTAACATTAATGCCAAGAATGAAGCTACTATTCTTTTATCGCGTATATTGGTAAAAATAGACTTGAATTCTAATAATCTTTCTTTAAAGATTGCTTTTCCCATAATTGGGATTGCTATACCAACTAATAAGAAAGGAAGCCAGAATAAATTACGAAATATTGTGCTTACTGGATCTACATAGCCCCAAACATTTGTAAAAATAAGTATAAATGACATCAACATGAAAAATAGACCTCCTGTAGCGAAACCTGCCCCTAACTTCGATGGACTTGGTCTCTGCCTAATAAGTTCTCGAGATAAAAGTGTAAAATCGATAAACACTATAGGGATTAATGCTATCATAATCACTAAGGGAATGTAATAATACCAACCGATTGGATGATTTATGATTACTGGATTTGAAGTGGGACTGGCGGGAAATGGAAATGTATGAACTGCAATAGTTAAGACAAGTGAAAGTATAAACAAACCATTCCAGATCCAGAGTATACGTGAATTCAGTTTACTAAGAAGGTTTGGTTTAAATGTTAGTATAAATATGGTTATCGCTATCATCGTTGCTATTGCAATTATAATTGCTATATAATCTCCCTCAGTCCATCTTGAAATAACAGTTGGACTACTGAAAGCAAAGTAATTGAGAGTTAATACACTAAAAAGGCCAAGTGAAAGTAATTTTACGCCTTTAAAACGTTGCCCTTTTTCAGATCCTTCTTCTTTTTGAGACTCAGGGGATCCCTTATTCAGGGTATTCATAGATTCGCTACTTTGTTTTTCCTTTATTTGATTAATTATTGAAAGAATGGCGATTATAGCAAAAATCCAACCAATTATTTGGAATATTCCGTAGGTTGAAATATCCACAGTAGAATAAATTGTTCTTAAGGTAATTGAAAGTAAAATAGCTGAAGCGAGCCCAGCACCAAATTTTAAACTTAGCTTTTCTTCTTTGTCCGTATTATGATTTTTTATGCATTCTGAGTAATATGAGGGTAGAAATAACATAAAACATCCGACTCCTAGTCCTGAAATAATGATTTTGTTCGCAGAATCTAAAAATGGAGAAATCAAACGAGTAATTATAGTCACTACAGCTAAAGCTTCATAAAAGTAGTTAGGAATCTTACGTCTAAATACTAACATGATAAGAGGTGTTAATAAAAACAATAACCCTAACACTTTTTCATCCATTTCTAAATTTAGAAGATCTAACATGTATACAGATTCAATTAAATCACCAACTAACTGGAAAAAGAATAAAAACATCACCGTTAATAGCGCGAGTTCAGAATTAAATTTTTTATATAAATTTTTAATGGAATTCATGATTAGTGAATTCATTTTTAAACTATATAAATATTCTCACATTGATATTGATATTCCTAATATGAGAGTTGAATCATAGTTTTCTTTTGTATATTGATTACTTGTAATTATTAAGGATAAATTAATCAAAAAGAAGTTTGAAATATAGACTTATAATCATTCTTATCCTACTCCATGTTTCCCAGCATAGGCGGCGCATCCTAACTGTAAAAAGTATGTAATCCCAGTTAAAGCCCCATACAAAACTCCTAATGTCCACGTTAAACCCCACATTAATATAATACTAATATAATATAGAATTAAATATGGAACTAAAATCCTAATGCTTCGAGGATTTCGAAACTCCGTTTTCTTAACATAATCTACAATTAGTTCAAAAATTATAAAGATTAGAAAAAGTGAAGGAAATACCCAAAACCACCATTCTCGTTGAAAAATGATATTAAGGACTGTTATTATTAAGGTAGGAACGCCAAGTGCCACGTATAAAATACCTAAACCATGTTCCATTCCTAGTTTTTTTACTCGGGTTATAAAAATAATAGAAATGATAATGTTAGCGCTATTTATTATAATAAATAATATTAAATCTAAAAGATAATAACTCATAAAATAATCATAATGAATTCTGTTTTAAATAATACTCTATTATTAGCCGGATTCAATTTTTTTTAAGAAATCATTCCCTAAAGATAATCATACCTTACACTTATTTTAGAGAATAGTATATTGGTTGATAAGCAGAAAAAGAAAAAAATAATTTGATATTTAATTTAAGTATAAAAATAGTCAATATTAAATTCCTATTCTTCTTCAGAAGGAGTTTCACTTTTTTTTTCCGTAATTTCTTCGTTTTCTTCTGGTTTTTCTTCTGGATGGGACTCATACAATGGCGTAGTTTCAGGTTCTGGTTCCGGTTCATATATTGGTTCTGGTTCCGGCTCATATACTGGTTCTGGTTCCGGTTTATATAGTGGTTCTGGTTCCGGTTCATATACTGGTTCTGGTTTATATAGTGGTTCTGGTTCAGGTTCATATAGTGGTTCTGGTTCAGGTTCATATAGTGGTTCTGGTTCAGGTTCATATAGTGGTTCTGGTTCAGGTTCATAAACGGGTTCTGGTTTCGGTTCATATAGTGGTTCTGGTTCAGGTTCATATAGTGGTTCTGGTTCCGGTTCATATACTGGTTCTGGCTCTGGTTCATATACTGGTTCTGGCTCATATTTTGGTTCCGGTTCCGGCTCATATACTGGTTCTGGTTCAGTTTCATATACTGGTTCTGGTTCAGTTTCATAAACTGGTTCTGGTTCCGGTTCATATAGTGGTTCTGGTTCCGGTTCATATACTGGTTCTGGCTCTGGTTCATATACTGGTTCTGGCTCATATAGTGGTTCCGGTTCCGGCTCATATACTGGTTCTGGTTCAGTTTCATATACTGGTTCTGGTTCAGTTTCATAAACTGGTTCTGGTTCCGGTTCATATACTGGTTCTGGCTCTGGTTCATATACTGGTTCTGGTTCATATTTTGGTTCCGGTTCCAGCTCATATACTGGTTCTGGTTCAGTTTCATAAACGGGTTCTGGTTCCGGTTCATATACTGGTTCTGGCTCTGGTTCATATACTGGTTCTGACTCATATTTTGGTTCCGGTTCCGGCTCATATACTGGTTCTGGTTCCGGTTCATATACTGGTTCTGGTTCCGGTTCATATATTGGTTCTGGTTCCGGCTCATATACTAGTTCTGGTTCCGGCTCATATATTGGTTCTGGTTCCGGCTCATATATTGGTTCTGGTTCCGGTTCATAAACAGGTTCTGGTTCCGGTTCATATATTGGTTCTGACTCCAGTTCATATATTGGTTCCGGTTCCGGCTCATATACTGGTTTTGGTTCTGGTTCATATACTGGCTCTATAATCTTCTCTTCTATTTTTCTATCAACATCTTTTACTTTTTTCTTCTTTTCTATTTTTATTTCTTTTTGAACAGTAATTTGGATTATAGTAAAAGGATTTTTATCAGGTTGTTCCATTTGAGATCCCAAAAAAATATTTTTAGGTTTGATTTTTTTCTTGTTTATTCTTAGCTCTATTGTAAAATTTCCTGGTGTAAGGAAATCTAATCCATCTAAATCACCTTGTCCGCTAGTATTCCATTCAATGGAATTTTCATTAGTTTGATTTATGGTATCAGCAGTTTCGGCTCTAATCCTTTTTGTTAATTTTAATTTAGATTCACTAATTATCTTTCCTTGAAATATATTTTCTTTTTTACCTTTTGAAGACCATCTCAGATGAAATCCATCTAATTGTTTCCAAAATACATATCCTAAAAATTGACCCAAGCTGAATTCAGGACGCCCTTTAATATTGTTTACATTCATTCTCAATCTATCAAAATTTTATATAAATGTCTATAAATAATTAAACCATATCCTAATATATATTTTCATATTAGCTTTAATTTGAAATTAAAACTAAAGAAAAATTATCATATATTTTTTTTATAAGGGTAGTTTCCTTATAATTTTTAATATTGTTGATATGATGAGGAGGATATATTTAACATAAATCACAAATTGGTGTTGTTAATGCTAAAAGATAAATTTATCTATGGAAAATGTGGAGTTTTTTGTGAAATGTGCCCAACTGGAACAGGAAAAATTGCTCACTTAGCGCAAGAACTCCTTAAATTAACAAAAGAATCATATACATGGGCAGAAAATTCTGTAGATTTTAATTTTGAAGATTTAAGAAAAGGTTTGGAATGGTTAACAAAAGAACAATGCCCAACTTGTTTTAATATAAAGGAACCTTGGTGTGAAGTTTTAAAATGTGAGAAAGCGAAAAACCTTCAAAGTTGTTTATTATGTGAAGATTTTTTAATTTGCTCTCGAACAGAGTAGCATCGCGATAGATATCCATTTGTAATAAAACATTATCAACGAGTAAAAGATATTGGATTAGAAAAACATTTAGAAGAAGAGCGAAAAAAAGCATTAAAAGGAATAACTCTCATTGATATAAGAAGATGGTAACACATATTAAGAATATTTATTCAATAACAATTTAAGAGGTTTTATTTTACATAGATTTCTCTCAAATATTCTTCAGAATTTAAAAAAATTTCACAATCACAAAATCCACCAGATTTTCTACAATTTTCCAAAAATTCTATTTGTTCATTTTTTGGAATATTCATTTCTTCTAATATAATTTCCGCATTAGTTAAATCACGTCCATTGCATCCATTAACTTCTAATAATTCCTCTAACCGATTAAGAAACTTTTCTAATTCTTTTTTCTTCATTTTCAATTTTTTATTTAATTTAGAAAATCTGATTCTATTAAATCTTTTAATCATAAATTTGCTAAAATCCTATCCACTTTTTCCTTTATATCTAACTTAGCATTATTTGGATCTTTTAAAACATGCTTTGTTTCTATAAATATATTTGTACTCAACCGCTTCATTAATTTAAGATCAGGATCTCCCTCAATTATAAAAACGAAATAGATAGACTTTTGATCTCCAAGTAATTCTTTGGTTATAATTGCTATTTCATATTTATCGCCGTAAGATATCGTAGCAATCTCCTCTTTAAATAATTCTTTCCCTATTACTCCAATTGTAGAAATTAAACCACTAAAAATAGTTGGATCTATCTCCCCCATATGTTGATCAAATTTTTTAGCATAGAAGGGATATCCTTGAGAATCACAAACCAAGATTGATTTAATCATAAATATTAGAAATTTCTAATTTTTATCTATTCTATTTTTATGTAATAATATTAATGGTTTTTAATTTTTATCTTTCAGCATATTTTATATTACACACAACGTACTTTTTTTAAATTATTGAACTTCACTAGAAGTATGTATTTTTTTTTTGAAAAAGAGTGCTCTCTGGATATTTTATATTTTTTGCGAAACCTTATTTAAAAAAATGTAAAATTAAAAAAAAATTTGGATTCTCAAATATTTTATGTCTATTTTTTAGAGGAAGCTTACTTCTTAGGTCCTGCCTTTTTAGGGGGAGCCTTTTTCTTAGGTGCTGCTTTTTTAGCGGGAGCCTTCTTCTTAGGTGCTGCTTTTTTTGCCATAATATAATACGTCTCCTTAGTTTTTTTTAAATTTATTTAATGATTAAATTTTTAATAATTATTGTTAGATTTATATTTAAAGCTTTCTAATTTGGATTATTTATAATTCAATAATCCAAACGTATCTTACAGGAAAAAGAGGTTTTATAGTAATTAAGTTTAAATTATAACATGATATCAAATTAAGAGTTTAATATAGAAAAATAAAGCAAAATTATAAGAATTTGAGAACCATAACCTAAGCTCTGGTTTAAAAATTTATCTACTTTAAATATAAATGAAATTTAAATATCAAATTTTTACTGGTTATGCATATCTTTAATTTTTGAAATATTCTGGTATATTAACACCGTCTTTTGAATTGTAAATTTACATGACGTTCCTGATTAATATAAAGGAAAAGAAGATAAAACGCGTTAAAACAAACCCTTTAGTAGACCAAAAAATATCTCTAAAAATTAGTGTTTAATAATAATTACTTCATAATACTTCACTTGATTTTTTTTCCAATAACACCTACATATATTGCTGTTTCATTAATACCATCAATTCCTAATAAATCATTGATCTCATCATCGTAAATAGCACCAATAGTGCACGATCCTAATCCTAACGCCTCTGCAATTAAATAAAAATTCTGACCTATATGACCTGCATCTATATAAATATAACGATAACATCTTTGGAGATATTTCCATCTGGATCTTTCTATAATCGCTGTCCATACAAAGTTTACTGCTGAATTAAATGCCATTCTTTGATCTAAACAGCCTTTTGCAATCTCTAATCGAAAGTCTCCTTTTTTTAATAATTCTAATCTATGTTTTGCTATATTGTAGTGATAAATCCCTTGATTAAGATTTTCAACATTATTTACCACGAGATACACCTCAATAGGATATAATCCTCCCGCTGACGGTACTGTCCTAAAACCAACTTGAGGAAAAATACGAGTTAATCCACTCATCCCAAACAATAAAAGACTAAGTTGTTTGAGCGTTAATGACTCATTTTTAAACTTACGAGTAGACTGCCTATTTAAGATTACTGACCAGAATCTTATTTCTTTATCAAATTCTGGATCGGGTAATTTAATTGTTTTTATCGCATTTATATACGTCTTAAAGGAATTGGGCTTTTTAGCCCAATCTAATTGATGACGTGGTAATTTCTCTCTAATATATTTAGACTTCTGTTGAAAATCATCACCACATGTCCCGAATTGATTATTCATATCATAATGTGATGCAAAAATGTTTAAAAATTATATTTTAATAAAAAATAAATCAGTTTATTCAAGCTTAATTTTAGATAATTTAACCTCTAAATATGTCAAACTTGATCCAATTGATAGAAGAATACTTGCATACGATATCCAAGGCCAACCAATATAAGGATTACTAATAAGCATTGGGATAGCGAAATATAATGTAAAGAAACCTAAAGTGAAAAGTACCAATCCTACGAACAGTAATACATTTTCAACTGGACTTTTTATGCTTTTAAAATAGTCAGACATATAATCACCCTTTTTTAAGTTTTAAATTTATATTATTTTACAAATTATTTTAAAGAAAAAGAATATAAAAAGATCCACCTATCACACTTATTCATAATGTCTTAATAATACTTTATTTATATGTATTTTTTTGTAGCATCTAAATATTTTTTATCCTTGCTATAATCAAAAGATGCTATGTGAGTGGGGTCTATAATGACTTTTACCCATTCAGTTAATTCGGATAATCCTTTCCAATATCCTTCTGCTTCTTCTTGAGACATATATCTACTAAATATGGAATGAGCTGTTTGATCCATATTTTTCTCTTCTATGATTGCTTTCCCATAAACTATAACAGCTCTCGTTGGGGGACCTAATTCATCAATCAATACTGTAACATTATCATTACATTTGATATTTCTTGCCCTACGACTAGCTTTTGGAGTTCCAATAATAATTTTTCCGTTTTCATAATTGTACCATACAGGTACGGCATGAATGGTCCCGTCCTTATTATATGAACAAATTCTTGCAATCTTACCATTCTTTATAAATTCTTCAATTTCATTATCAGTTAGATGAGGAGATTGTGTATATACCATTTAAACCCCCTTTAAAATATAATAACAAAAAGAATCACACTTTATTTAAAAAGATATTTACTTTATTGATATATTTACTCCCATTTTCAAATCTTTTTTATCTTTTTAAATTTTTCTTAATATAATATTGATAGGTTATTTCTTTTCTTTAGTTTTTAACTCTTTTTCTAGCAATCTAATATTTCGGTCGATTTCCTTCGTTTTTACTTTCTTTTCTTTAGAAATTGCTTTACACTGTTCATTTATGTATTTTTCCTTTTCCTTTTTCAAATCATTATATTTTTGTTCTAAATCTTTTACAATAGGAATCATTTCTTTCTTATTTACTTCTAATTCTTCGATACTTTTTACAATTTCATTAAGTATTGCTTGTTCCCTCTGCAGTTTTGATTCGATTTCTTTAATTTTTGGATCAAATTCCTCATTAATTCTATTTTTAAAGTATTCTTCTTTTTGCTTTGCAGTCACTTCAATTTTTTCTATTTCCATTGCTATTTTGTTAATTTGATCCCGAAGTTCTTCATCTGACATTTTGCTTTTCTTTATTTAAATTTACATTCTACCTTTGAGATTAAAAACTTTTAACATTAAAAAATCTGCACAAATTCTAAATATTTGTGATTATCTGAAGTTTCTATAAAAGAGGTTTAAAACACCTAAAGGTCTATGTTTATATTCTATTTTGAAATATAAAAGATCAATAATTGAAAAAAATAAAAGTTCTGAAATGAATGATTATCAAGATAAAGATAAGATTATTAAACTTACGGAAGACCTAGATAATGATTTGGAAATCAAAAATATAAATAAACTGGTTCCATATTTCTCTGAAGACTGTGAGATTGAAATTCTAGGGTTAAATTTAAGAGGTAAAACTAACCTAAAAAAATGGCTTAAGTGGTTTTTTAACTTATTTGATACAATCAAATTTGAACCTATTGTTATTCTAGTTGAAAACAACATCTTTTTTGAGGAATTCATTATACATGTAACCTTTAACCATGGTAAGAAATTGAATGTTAAGATAGCAGAAGTCTTAGAGTATCAAAACTATAAAATTAAAAGTTTGAGATTATATCTTGACCGATTAGAATTCGCAGATATTCTTACAACTGGTTTCCTAAGTAAAAAACTGGTAAAAATGATTATAAAGAGATCTCTTAAAGGTTTAGTTTAAGTAAATGCTTTTAACTTTTTCTTTAGCATCTTAATATTATGAATATAACCAAGATAAAGAGAATTAAAAACACCTTAGAGGATTCTTAATTTTACATTTAGAAAAAATAGGTTAAATATTTCTCGAATAATTCATTTTTTTTAGTATCACAAAAGCAAAATTAGGTGAAGATATATATGGCAAAAAATGTAACTAATGTGAATAAATCTAATTCAAATGAAGTAATTGGGAAATTTTTTATTCTAAATAAAACACAAAGCAATTATATTCAAGGTTGGATTACAATAGGAAAGACATTAAAGCTTTTTATTAAGGATATTAAAGAAGAAATTGAATACGAATTGGATTCTGAAAATGTATTCATTGAACATTATTTACTGTTCTTTATCGATATAAATAATAACAAATTGATAGAGATTAAAGATGATAAAACTTTGAATTTAACAAAAAGGAATGATAAAATCTTTATTGTCTTGTTTGATAAATCGATTAAGTTTAGTAAAATAGAAGACATTCCCTTATTGTATAAATGGTATCTCGATAATCTTGCTAATTATGAATCTTAACCCAATATTTATTTTTTAACATTTTAAATTAGTATTAATAAGACAGTAATTTTTGAAAATGGATGTTTAAAATTAATTTTTAACATATCTTTTTCAAAATGAAAAATAATGCACCTAATTCTCCAGTAATAGGGATATTTTCAGCAATTTTTTCATAATTCTGATTGTAGATTCCTACAATTTCAAATCCACTAGATTTCGAAAATTGCTTAAATTCATCAAATATCCATAATCGAAGCTCATGAGCTTCTTCAACCTCAGTTTTATATCCATTATCATTGATGATCATATGAAAGTCAACATGTCGGATTCTCTGCTCCAGATCATACCAATTTATTGCCCAAGTTAACTCCAGATCAAAATTATCTTCTTTGATATACCATGTATCGTCGAACTTTTTTTCATTCCTAATATCATCACATTTACAACTTATTTCAACAATATAAATCCCACCTGTTTTTAAGGACTCTGCCATAACTTTAAAATGTGAAGAAATGTCTTCTTCACTTCTTAAATATCCTAAACTATTTATACAGATAAAAGCAACGTCGAATTTTTCTTCAAATTTCATGAATTTCATATTTCCTTCAATTACATCAGCTTGATTGACAGTTAAACCAGATCTTTTTAGTTTCTCTTTAGCATATTCGACCATTGCTGGATTTAAATCATATCCTAAAGCAAAATATCCATATTCTGGTAAAATTTCTAAGAACATACCCGGGCCACATGCGGGTTCTAAGACTCGTTTAACTTCTCCATCTGAATATTGTTGAAAACACTTTTTGAAAAAAGATATATCACTCTTTACATCTCTAGTAAAAGCCTTATCATAGTATTTTGGATAGTTGTAGAATTTGTGCAAGGAATTATCATTTAATTTAGGATCTATAGTAAGGTCTTCTAAAATTCTTTTATCAGAAGCAAAGTCATTCTTTTGTGGTGTTATATTAATTTGTTGGTCATTTAGACTCTGAACATACCTAATATTATTTTTTTCAGTATCATTTATCATTTTTATAGCCTCTACCCTTATAATTATATTGTAAACCTAATTATCATTTTTATAATGAACTTTTATTAGCGTAATAAATAAGATGAAAATTTTTCAGAGATTTTTTTAAAATGTAAATTGAATAAGAAGATGATTTATTTTCATAATTTCTAAGTTTAATTTGAATGTAATCAAGTATTTAAACTTTTTTAATACAATTAATGAAAATAAAAAAAATAATATTGTATTTTTTAATTAGTTGAATCATTTAAAATGAATAATAACAACCCTCCTTTTATGGGGATATTATTTAATCTTTAAAATTCGTGATTTAAATTTCAGCTCCAATAGATGATGTTGACGTCTACATTGAAGAGAAACTCAAAAAGAAAACAATGAAGGTCTCGATTGCTGAAGGATCTTTTGGAGTATTTAGTAGTGTTTTAGCAGATAATTATATCGTTCCGTTTTCTCTTAGTCTTAATTCCTCATTATTTCAAACAGGGATAATATCTTCTTTAGGAAATTTAGCATCTCCAATTGGACAAATGATAGGTTCTCGTCAAATTGAAAATAAGTCGCGAAAAAATATTCTAATACGCGGAATTCTGGGACAGGCTCTTATATGGCCTTTATTTATAATTATAGCTTTTTTATATCAATTTAATCTTATTCAGTCATATCTCCCTTGGATATTGATTATAGTATTTTTGATTTATATGTTATTCTCAGGAATCATGACTCCTCCATGGTTTTCACTAATGGGAGATATTGTTCCTGAGAATAATAGGGGTAGATATTTTGCAAAAAGGAATCTAATTACGCAATCGATAGGGATAATTGGAATTATCTTATTATCTTTTGTGTTAGATTGGTTTAAATTTCAGGATTTAGTTTATTATGGATTTATCTTATTATTTACTTTTGGTCTTATCACTCGTTTAATTTCAGCATTTCTTTATACTAAACAGTATTATCCTCCTTTCTTTTTTGAAACAAATGATCATGTAAAAACTAGCCAATTCATTAAAGAAATTCCTAAAAGTAATTTTGGAAACTTTACTTTATTTGTCTCTCTTTTAACATTTGGACAATGGATTGCAAAACCATTCTTCTCCGTTTATATGTTAACCCAATTAAACTTCGGATATTCTCTTTTTATCATTATCAATTTATCATCAACATTGGTAGGACTTATTATTTTTCCTATATTAGGAAGATTTTCTGATAAGTTCGGAAATGTGAAGTTGCTTCGAATTGGAGCAGTTATAATCCCTTTTTTACCCTTTTTCTGGATCTTTTACGTCGCTCCTCTCCAAATCTTCTTAGGTATTCAAATATTCAGTGGAATTGGCTGGACCGCATTCAATTTAGCAGCGTCTAACTTTATTTACGATAATATTCCCTCTAAAAGACGAGGTAAGTATATTGCTATTTATAACTCCTTGATTGGATTAGCTATAATTGGTGGGGGGCTTCTTGGGAGTTCTCTTATTAGCTTTATTAATATCTCTTTTATGAACTCTTATCATTTCATCTTTCTCTTATCTGGAATTTTACGAATCACTGTTGTTCTCGGATTATTGAGAAAAATTAAAGAAGTGAGAGTATCCACTAAACCTATCATGAATATTAAGAGTTTAAGTATCTATAAATGGCTTTATGATATTACAGTTCGAAGTAAACCTAATAGAAAAAAAAATAAAAGTAAACCTAAGGTATAGAATAATGTGGATTTACATTGAAAATCTAGACATAAATCTCTTAAACTCTAAACTTTTGTATAACTAAAGACCGATTGCTAGCATAACATTAGTAGCTTTTATAATTGCTGATACTTCCACTCCTGCTTTTAGTTTTAACTTTTCAGCAGATACCTTTGTAATTATAGAAGCTATTTCAATCCCTCCTGATAATTGGACAATAACCTCAGAGTTTATAGCACCATGAATTACTTTTTTTACTTTACCCTTTAATACATTTCTAGCACTGATTTCTGGCATAAGATTTACTAAGTTAATCATGCATTTAAGGTCTACCAAGCTAATCATGCATTTAAATTACATATATTTTGAATTTAAGGCTTTTATATGTGCAAGAATGTCATTAACTTAGATGATATTAGAGTATTTATTCATTTAGAAAAATAAAAGAATGAGAAATCTATGAAATCCTATCTTTATTAACTATATATATAACTAAGAATAGTAAACTGTCAAATATCACTCAAAGGATAATGTAATTCTCATAGCTAAAGATATCATCACTATTGTAATATATAATAACATTCCTAAGATTCTATATAGAAATTTTAAATATTTTCTTAGTGTATAATCAGCTAGGATCTAAATATTCAAAATAATAATAGATTGAAATCTATATAAATATAGAAAGCTTTATTCTTAATCAAAACAATTAGAAATTCAATTCTTAATTAATTAATTTGGATGATTATGTTTAATAAAGGTTGCTGGAAATGTGGACTAGACCTTGATATTAATAAACAAATTTGCCCCAGTTGTGGATATGACTTCAAATCATCTTCTCATGTAAAACCAAAATGCCCATTTTGTAAAAAAGAACTTCATATTTCTGATTTTTATGCTACTGAGGTAGATAAAAAAGGACGAAAAAAATTTCGAGGATTTAAAGGTGAATATACGAAGCGAAAAAAGATGTGGTATTGTCCCTTTTGTGGAAGTATTCTTGGATTTTCAGAATGGAATACAAACTAAGGGAAAATATAATATCCCTTAAAATCATTCCTGATTATTAGGTTCAAAATCTAATGATATAGAATTAATACAGTATCTACATCCGGTAGTCTTTGGTCCATCATTAAATACATGCCCCAAGTGTCCTCCACATTTACTGCAGAGCACTTCAGTACGGTTCATTCCATAATTTGTATCTAATTTTTCATCAACATTAGCTTCATCAATGGGGGTATCAAAACTAGGCCATCCTGTTCCAGAATCAAATTTTTTCTCAGAAGAGAATAATGGTGCACCACAACCCGCACATTTATAAATACCCTTTTCATGATGATTCCAATACTTCCCCGTAAAGGCGGGTTCAGTTCCTCTCTTACGGAGGATCTTATATTGCTCTTTTGTTAATTTTTTTTTCCATTTATCTTTAGTATTTTCAGACTCCATACTTTTTAGATGGTTTTTCTGTTATTAGAATCCTTGCCTTATATACAATAAAAATATTATTTCTACTTTCTTATAAAAAAAATCCAATTTTCATTCCAAATTTATATAAAATTAGGCTTAGCTTTAACTTTCTGATTTAATTGAATAAGAATATGGAGATTCAAAAAGCTATTTTTGCTGCTGGTTGTTTCTGGGGAGTAGAAGCGAATTATAGAAAATTAGACGGTATTATATCTACTCGTGTGGGATATATCGGTGGCCAATTTTCCAATCCTAATTATAAAGACGTGTGTTCCCATAAAACTGGTCATGCAGAGGCTGTAGAAATTTTATTTGATCCATCTAAAATATCCTATGATGAGTTATTAGACGTATTTTGGTCTACCCATGATCCAACTACCCTGAATCGACAAGGTCCTGATGTTGGGGCACAATATCGTTCAGCAATTTTTTATTTGGATTCAGAACAAAAAGAAAAAGCTGAGAGCTCTAAGGCTAAGCTAGAAGCATCTAATCGATTTAAAAGACCAATAGTAACTCAAATAGTCCCCGCTTCAGATTTTTGGCAAGCAGAGGAGTACCACCAGCAATATGTAGAAAAGAGAAATAAAAAGTATACTCCTTTTCTTTAAAAAGAGACTGTAATGCCTATTATTTAATGATTTTAATAAAAAAGTTAAGTTATTTATTATAAGATATCTTATTCGATGTTACTAAAAATGAAATTCTAATTAAATCAAAATAATTAAGTGATTTTAATTATGAAAAAAAGAAATATACCTCTTTTAATAATGCTGGGATTACTCCTAGTATTGATTTTAACTGCCGTTATAGCCGCAGTTTTTGGTGTTCCTGTAGTAGCAATGAATGAACTAGAACTCTCAATTGCCTCATTTGATTTTTGGTCAATAGGACACTTCCTTTGGGGTGTTTCACTCTTTGTTATGGCTTTCACAATTGGCTGGATAGTTAAAAATAGAACTGATGCTCCAAAAGACCCAATTAACGAACCGGAATTCAAAAGTTTCGTACTCTATTGGGTAATAATCTTAATTATTGCGGGTCTTTGGGAAGTTATAGAAAACACACTACTTCTTCTTGCAGGTATGAAAGTGAGACCCGACGGCCCTGCAAATATAATAACCGACATAATCATATGGGGTATTGGAGGTTGTGTAAGCTGGTACATGACTGATTTAATGTTTTTAAGTGATAAATATCTCCGGGCTTATTATATTTATGGGGTTATGTGCCTTACAATGGGTTTAATTATATTTATCGCATTCGGTTTCGCTTAAATATAATATTAATTTTTTTTTTATATTTTATTTTTTTAAATTCTTGAAAAATAAAGTCTTATGTCCAAAATAGGCCTTTTGGGTTATATAGTATTTACTTATAATGAAGATTTATATAAAATTTTTAAAAAGAAATATTAAAAATTGGTCTATTTCGCTTATTTTCTTTGCATTGTATTATTAAATTTAATAAAACCGTTTTAATTTAAAATTATATTCTAAATAAAATTAAATTTTAAGAAACAATAGAGATATGAAAAAGGAAAAAGAAAGTAATTTTTATTTAAAGAAAAAACGGACTTTATTAAGAACATTTGATGCTGCGTTAACTATTGTTCAAAAAATCTTGATTGAATATTTCGGGGAATCCAAATTTATTGAGATTTCTAAAACTACTCGAAATGAATTTGAAACAATTATCCCTCAAATCCCTTATGTAGGAGGTAATGATAATCATTTAACAGATGATCTTATCAATGCTGCTATTCTATTACCACTACTTAGATTCTTTGAGAAAGAAGGACTCCAATTCAATGAGATTGGCAGGTTGACATATGAACTTTTTGAAGCTTTCTATAAAGTGATACCTCCTGCAGATGATATCTTTGCTAAAGAATTTCTTGTTAAAGAAAAAGAACATGCTAAAAATTCAAAAGTTCGTAAATATCCAGGTGATTGGGTATTGGATTTCGTTGAAAGTGACGGAAAGACTTTTTCTTTTGGAATAGATTATAGTGAATGTGGTGTATATAAGTTTTATAAAAATCAACGAGCAGAGCATTTGATGCCAATAGTATGTATCGCTGATTATGCACAAGCTCAAACATATGGATACGGTTTGAAACGTACCCAAACAATCGGAAATGGTGCACCAATATGTGATTTTCGTTTTATTAAAGATGGCATTACCCCTCGAGCATGGCCACCAGATAACCTTAAAGAATTTAGGAAAAATAAATAAGATTAAAAAGTCATTTTTTATTTCGGGTAACTTCTTCTTCTAAAACACGAATTAATTCTTTTTTACTTTTTTGAATATCAGTGTCTAATTCTTCTTCAGTAGCCAATAAGCCGTTTTCATCTTCAATATCAAGCACAGTCATCTTTTCAATATATCCTTCATATAAATCATCAATAATTTTATTCAATTTAAAAATCGAATTATTGATGTTAGAGTTCGTTTTCAGTGAATGCTTGCTTAAATTGATCTCCCTGCTGATTGTTTTCAACTCTTTTGACATCTCTTCTAAGGATTCAAATATATATCGGTCATTTAATAACAAAGTTATTTTCTCTTCTTCTGATTTTCTTCTGGTATCTCCCATTACTTCCCAATATAAATCTTGTACCCAATCTTTGATTAAGGAATCGTTCTTTATTATACTTTGTTTATCAACTTCATCATAATTATCTAAATCATATATATGGAACCCAGTAAAAATCTCTTCATTCGATTGCATCTTTTTTGAAAATTTTTTACATAATATAGAAATAGTCTCTTCAATTTCAGGTGAAATTTGCTGATTAATAATTATTGAGACCATTACCATTTCCTTCTTACCACGAGCCCAATCTGAGGGTATTTGAAAATAATAGTTCAATAATTTTAAATTTTCGAAAGATTGACTCAAAAATTCTTCCTTGCTCGGTTGATCCATTATATCATATATTCTATCTAATACTTCTCTATCCAACTGAGTTTTTGGAAAAGAATAAAAGATTAATGGTCCGATTTTAGTATGAAAATATGATAATATAACGATCATTCCTATCTACCCCCAATATTTTTCTTTTCTAAGATGTTATAAGAAAATCCCAACATATAAATTTCACATTATTTGTTCCTTTTATACTATAAATTTCTTATTAAATCAATGATTTTGAAACAGAATTTTCAAAAGTTAAGTTAAATGTTTCGATAACGTTTGAAAGAATCTCATACGAGTTATTAGTGATTTTAAAATTAATTTGTTAGTTCGGTGTGGCTCAGATGATAAACTAATTAAGGGAGCTGAAGAACTTAATAATTGGTTTACCATGGATGATAAAACCATTAAAATCTATGATGGATTATATCATGAAGTATATAATGAGCTTGAAAAAGATAGACGAATAGTATTAAATGATCTTAGTAATTGGTTAAATAATCATATTTAAATTATTAGAATTTTCGTTTAAAAAGAAAAGTTAAATACTTGAATTGCTAATAGAATTTTTGAATAAATAAAAAACTCTCTTTTTTTTATTCAAAATATCTGTATGATAAATTACTGTTAACTCCTAAGTGCTAATGTTTAAATAAAAGGTAAGTTGATCTTTTGAATGTAGAAAATAGATTGCTATAATCGAAATCTATAAAAGGTGATCAAATCTGAGTCAACTTATTGTTTTTTTCATTTTAGGAGGTATTATTTTTGTTTTATGTTTTGGAATCATTTATTGGATTATTCTCGAAACTCTGAATTTTTATAGAAGAAAATTTCTCCCTCAAAGAGCAATGAGTTTTAAATGTCTTGATGGACACATCGTAAAATCAAAAGGAGAATTAATAATTGACAATCATCTTCATCACCTTGGCCTTGAGCATGAATATGAAAATATAATAGAAATTCAAGGTAATTCAGTCAAGTATGATTGGTATTTGCCAGAATATGAAGTTTATATAGAATATTGGGGTTATTTTGGAAAAAATTACATGAAGAGAAAAGAAGAAAAGCTTAAATTATATCAAAAAGGAAAGTTGAAGCTAATTTCAATTGAAGATGTAATGCTCAAGGATATTTACTCTAATCTAGAAAACGAATTAGTCAATATTATTAAAGCTGATAAAAATTATCATATTAAAAAGCATTGTCCTGGCTGTGGTATGGAATTGGATGATCGATTTTTATAAATTTTTTAATTAGTAACAATATTGAATTGTAATAAAAAATATAATAGTTTCTAATATGTATTTATTTATATGCCTTTTACACCATATCACCTTGGACCTGGCTTATTTATAGGGCTATTATTTCTTAACTTTATTGATTTCCCCACTTTTCTTATAGCAAGTGTAATCATTGACATTGAACCTTTTTGTGTTTTATTTTTTAATTTAAATTATCCGCTCCATGGTTTTTTCCATAGCTTTTTAGGGGGTACAATAATTGCTCTTGTTCTTACAGTGATAATGACTAAAATCAGAGAATATTTCACTCCACCTATGATATTTTTCAAAATTGAACAAGAAATCTCTTTTAAAAAAATTTTGTTCGCCTCTCTCCTTGGAATTTATATTCATATTTTACTCGATTCTCCTATATACACGGATATTAGACCATTTTTTCCTCTTGATTTTAATCCTTTCTACAGGAGTACTAGTTCAACTGGATCATTAGAAACAATGATCTGTGTTTGGTGTTTCTTAGCAGCTCTAATTGTCTATATAATACGATTAATAATATACACAATAAAGAATCGAAGAAAAAATCATACTTCTGATGAAAATAATAATCTCTTCCAGAACAAACTTTCTCTCAAGTCCAAGGCGTCTTTTTCATTTAGAATACTTGTTAATGGCGTTTCGAATCTTCTCTGCAGCGTTGCATGGATTTTTAGCATGAGTGATTCCGCCTCCTACAATAATAATATCCAAAGGAAAAGCTAATATATTAGGAATATCAGAGACTCTTATACCACCTGCTATTGCTAATCGAGGATGATCTCTTAACCGTGCTATTGATTCTAACTCAAACAATGGAGCTCGTCGTGAAGATTGGCGATCTAAGCCGCTATGCACTAGCGCATAATGTAATTTTGTGTTTTTATACCTAAGATCTATGAGACCCGCTAATGTGATAGTAGGTGATCGAGAAACGATAAGATCTGCCATGATTTCTACGTGAAAATCATATGCGGCGCGTAAAGCTTCCTTGATTGTAGCATCATAAGCATCTGCAAGTATTGTGACAATATCAGCTTTCGCTTTAGCTGCCATCTGTACTTCAAGGTATCCCGCATCTGCAGTTTTTAAATCTGCACAGATCAGCTTGTCAGGATGTACCTCCTTTAACACGTGAATAGCGCGCATTCCTTCGGATTTTATTAAAGGTGTTCCAACTTCTAAAATATCTACAAATGGAGAAACTTTTTCTGCAATCGCCAATGCATCATCTAAAGTTTCAAAATCTAAAGCTACTTGTAATCGCGGAAGTTGTATTTTCTTTTTACTTGTCTTTGACATACCCATCACTACTAATAATCACTATACTCTTATTTTTCAAATTAAAAAACATTATCCTAATAATTGATTAGTATTTGATTATAGATTTTAAAATTTTATATCAGTATTTTTTTTAAGATATCATCGTGATTAATTTAAGGTTCTGGAACCATATTAATCGGAAAAATCTGATTATAAATTAGTATAAAACTAATAATAGTATCTATTAAGCTTAGAACAGTAGCTATTTATGTTGGTAATGTATCTCCAAGTGTTTCTATATGAAATAATAAATCACGAACAAGTATAGTCCCGGTAATCCTTAAACTTGTTAAAAAACCTATACCCAAGCTAATCCAGAATTTTCTATCTTATCCATATCCGGTACACGTATAGCGCAAAATGAGATTAGAAACATCAAGTAAAACACACCTCCAATTACTTAATATCTAGCCCCCTTTGTATATTATTCAATTAGCTTATGATTTTATCCTTTTTTATAAAATCAGTATTAATATTTATTATTATACAGTTATCTCTTCAAAGCAGAATTGATAATGTAGCCTAAAATTCTTCCTTTTATCGAAAAAAATTCATTATAAAGTTTAAAAAGCTCAGAATCAAATGAGGGATTGGCATTTAAATCAAGTATAAAAAAATTAGAATGCTCGTCTAGCAACCAATCAAATCTTACATAATCCATGCAATTGGTAATTGTTTTTAAATCACATAGCTTATTCTCGATTTTCTTTAATAAACTTGAATTTTTAATATCTGGTCTCTTATAGAAATCATCAACAGGAAGGGAGCTATAATTTTTTTGCTCGAAGTCATAAAATTTTTTTGGAGTCACTTGTATTGTAAACGCTTGAACATCATTACACATATCATTACCGATAATTAATGTTGTGTATTCCCGTGCATCTTTAACAAACTCTTGAATAAGGATAACCTCTTTTTGTCCTAAAACCTTTTCTATGTATTCAATTCTATCTATAATTTCTTTATACGAATTACAAATACTATTTTCATCAAGGAGTAAAGAATCTCCCGAAATACCCATTTTTACAATAACCGGGAATCTTAGCATATTAACTTTTTCTTCTAAAAATGGCAGATCAATCCCCTGATAATACATCACTGTATTTGGATAATTGATTCCCAAATAATCGAATACATATAACATGAGATCTTTTCGTTCGAAAAATTCAACATTATTAGCTTGTCGACCTGTATATTTTATCTCTAAAAAATTGAATAATTCAATAAAAAACGCATTTTTAGAAAAATCATTTTCATATCCATTATCTGCTAAATTAACAACTAAGTCGATTTGGTCCTTATTTTGAAAAAAGTAATCGATGCTTTTATTGTGAGCATCTAACATTAAAATTTTGTACCTATCCTTTAATAAATCTAATTCTTTTTGAAAATCTTTAAAATCTGTATAGCCACCTATAGGTAATTTAAAATCATAAATTTTAACATCATTTATCTTGTCATAAAAAAGAACTACAATATTTTTCATTTATTTAATTCAACTTATTTCTCTTAGCAAAATAATTTTTAACTTAATTAATTCTTAAATTTTTATTCGATTTAAAATATCTTTTAATCTTAGACTGATAATAACATTACTAAATTCAACCCACTGGAAACACGAATATTAAGGATCACTTCACACCCTTATCTAAAGATTAAGAGAATAATCTCCAAAATTTTAAATATCCTAAGTTTTATATTTTGATTAAATCTAATTATTAAACAGTTGAAATTTTATGGGAAAAGAAAAGGACAAAGATAAGGATAAAAAGGATAAAGAAAAAGAGAAAGATAAGGACAAAAAGGATAAAGATAAAGAAAAAGAGAAAGATAAGGACAAAAAAGATAAAGATAAAGAAAAAGAGAAAGATAAGGACAAAAGAGATAAAGATAAAGAAAAAGAGAAAGATAAGGACAAAAAAGATAAAGACAAAAAAGAAAAGGACAAAGATAAGGATAAAATATCTGTAGACCAAGAATGGAAATTATCTATAAGTAAGGATCTTGATTCCCTCACGCATGCCTACGAAAAAATTACTAATAAATTTAGAGATATTGATAATTATATATTAAAGGAGGCAATTTCAAAAGAAGATTTCATGGAAAAAGTAAATAAATACGTTGAAGATTTACCTGATGTGTCCAAACAAATATTTATGGCTTTCTTAAATACAATAAAATAATTTTCTTTACTTTTTTTTATATATATGTTCTTCCTCAAAAAGAGTCTAAATTATTTTTATATGTTCAACACATATTAAAACTTAAATAATAGATTATCCCCTTATTTATACAGTAAAATGAGTCCAACAATAGAAATAAATGATATAGTTAAAAAGAAATTAGATGAATTCAAAGAAAAATGCGGAACTGAAACTTATTCTGATGCAATTAATGTTAGCCTAATGCAACTAAATTTACTAGAAGATAATCAAAGAATATTATCTGAAATCCGAGATACTTTAAAGAATTTATCTCCTATCTCTCAGCAAGATACCCAAATGATTGATGTCCTGAGGAATTATGTAAATATCGAGGATAAGGGCGATATTTTGGCAATGTTTGTCAGACTTGTGGATTCAAAAGCCAATTTACATAATCTTTTAGTATCACAAGGTAAATTAAGAGAAGCTGAAAACGTTCATTCCGAATGGAAAGCATTAGTCGAAGTTGCGAATTTACTTGGCATCGAATCTGAACTCGAAATGATAAAAAAAGAAGAATAGCTTTCTTCTTAGATTCAAGGATTTAAAATTTAGGTGTAGAGATTTCTTTCCTTAACCGATGAACTTTGATGCTTAATAGTATTGTGAATATCAAGCTTAAAGGAAGAATATAAATCCATGAGATAATTGATTCTAAATTCGATATTTCCTGTATTTTAAATCAAAAATCATTTATTAATGAAAGTATTTTCCAATTTAAGGAAAAATTTTATAAAATAAAATTAGTGGTCTCTAATAAAGAAGCCAATTGTTCATGTTTTATTAAAAAATGAAGAAGATAATTATTGTGCTAAGTGT
>Ga0315553_10001088_pt1 | contig 23038 bp, 20 predicted proteins | sample SalMarSW160140MG_FD_203099 | JGI IMG/M metagenome (GOLD analysis project Ga0315553, IMG submission 203099) | Salt marsh sediment microbial communities from the Plum Island Ecosystem LTER, Massachusetts, United States - Salt Marsh Sediment SW1601-40 ... | reverse complement strand
ACACAAACTTTTGCTATGTAAAGGAGGTCTTTGCAAACACAGGGCTCAAGCGGGCCATTGTCACCAATCTGGTGGATCTTCTTCCCTTTTGGAAAAGGTATCTGGGGGTACTCTTTGACAAGATTCCCCACGGCAAAGTGGACCGGGATAAACGGATCTATTCCTTCAGATCCCTTTTGAGGCATTCACCCTTAAAATCACAGGTAGAGCTGGATCCATGGAATGATCTCTCCTACATCCTCTACACTGGAGGGACTACCGGTTTTCCAAAAGGTGTGCCGGGCAATCACATCGGCATGACATCCTATGTCAATGATGTGACGGAAGACGTGGCAGGAGGTCATCTAAAGGAAGGAGAGGATGTGTATATAGCGGTCAATCCCCTTTTCCATATTATGGCACTTGGGCTTTTTATGTCTATCGGGCTTAACAAAGGCAATGCCACATTGCTTATGCCGGTACCCCAGGTAGATGCCATTCTTGAAACCATAGAGCGTCATAGGGCACGCTGGCTTTTAGGTGTCCCTGCCCTCTACCGAATGATACTGGAAAATGACCGCCTCGATTACTATGACCTGAGTTCCTTGACCTATTGCTATTGTGGCGGGGATGTTTTACCCGCCGAGGTCTTCAACCGGTGGAGGGAGCGATTTGGAATACCTATTTATCAGGTTTATGGATCAACAGAGGCTGGCCATGTTACCTACAGCCGGATAGACAAAGATCCAAAGGCCAATACCGTTGGACTTCCCATAAAGAGCAGAGAATGCATTATTGTGGATCCAGAAACACTGAAACCTGTTCCGCCTGGAGAGAGTGGGGAGCTTTTGGTCACCTCACCATATACAGTCAAGGAATATTGGAATAAACCTGAGGAAACAGGATATTCCTACGTAGAGCTCAATGATAAGATATATTACCGGATGAGCGATTTTGTCTTTCAGGATACTGACGGTCAATTTGTTTATGTGGAGCGGTCGGCGGATATCATTAAGCACAAGGGTTACAGGGTCTCAGCCTCAGAAGTAGAAGCAATACTCCAGGACCATACCACTGTCATCGGTGCCTGTGTAATAGGAGTTCCAGACCCTAAGGTTGGGGAAAGGATTAAGGCGATCGTTGTCTTAAAAGAAGATGCAAGGGGAGTAGGTGGATCTGAGTTGACGAAGTGGTGCAGAGAAAGGCTTGCCCCTTACAAAGTTCCGCAGTATATAGAGTTTAGAGATATGCTCCCAAAATCCAAGGTAGGAAAGCTCTTAAGGAGAGAGGTGAGGGATGAGGAGCGAAGAAGAATTGAAAAGAAAAACGGGTAGGTTTCTAATACGCGTTTCTTGCATTTCTTACAGGAATTAACATCAACATAGCTTTCATTTAAACTTCATATTTATTAGTAAGATATCATTTGGAAACAGGATCGATCTGATGAACGATTAACGCAGCAATTGAAATACCGTTTATTTCCTCTATCAGAGAAGAGATGAGTAAGTTATATTTATGGTAATCCTCCACAAATAAAGGCGGATAAACGATGGCATATTTTATGCTACCTTTCATTTAGCCTATTAACGGACTTCTATTTAGCAAATTTTTCACTACAAATCCTTCGTTAATCTCAAGATTAACTCAGCATATACCTCAATTTTACAGGTATCCGGCACCCTACACAACTGCAGCTGATAATCAACACTTATCCAAGTTTTGGATTTTATTGTGTTTCCTATGATTACACTGTTTTTTAAGATCATTTTGACCTTGAAGGAATCTGTTTGTGTCTTTAGAATGTAATTAAAAAGAAGGTATAGCATGATAGGAAGATTAAAAATTATTTAAAAATAGTTAAGATTATTGTCCAATATCATTGATTTTGTTAATGAATTTAAGTCAGAATTTGGATTGAAATTCGACAAGAGGTAGAAAAAAGGAATATAATTGAAAATTTAAGGAGCATACAAATGAAAAATGTTGTCATTGTCAGTGGGGTACGGACACCTATCGGAAGGTATGGAGGTTCGTTACACAATATTCCAGTATACAAATTTACGAGTCTTGTTTTAAATGAGGTACTAAAAAAGGCTACAATTGAGCCTTCTAAAGTAGATGATGTAATCATGGGGCAGTCGTACCAAAATGGAGAGTGCGCAAATGGTGCACGCATGGCCCTTCTTGAAGCAGGATGGCCTCATGAAGTTCCAGGAGTAACCCTCGACCGCCGTTGTTGCTCAGGGTTAGATGCCATATTCTTCGGTGTCATGAAAATACAGACTGGTAACGCAGATATTATCATTGCAGGAGGGATGGACAGCATGAGCCAGGCGGAGCTCTACCTTCCAGGTGATATCAAGTGGGGTCTGGGTGGAAGAGAAGATCAAAAATGGGGCTTTATGCCAAGAGGGCATGGCAGCCTTTCTATGTGGGGCATTCCCCTCTATGACCGAATACAGCGAGCACGAGTGATGTCCCAGCCTATTGAGAGGTTTGGTGAACTTAATTCCATGATGACCTGGGCGGAAAAGGCGGCCAAAGAAGAGAAAATCACCAGAGAAGAGGCCGATGCCTGGGCCCTAAGAAGTCATCAGAAGGCTATCGATGCAATGGACTCTGGCAAGTTTGCTGAAGAGATTGTTCCTGTTCCTCTCCCACAAAGAAAAGGTGCACAAGTAATCTTTGAGAGAGATGAGACACCCAGGGCAGATACGACATTGGAGCGCCTTGCCACGTTGCGCCCTGTGTATCCCAACGGTATATGCACCGCAGGAAACTCATCCACCGAAAACGATGGCGCAGCTGCAGTGGTCTTGATGAGCGAGACAAAGGCACAGGAGTTGAACGTGAAGCCAATGGCCTATTTCAGATCCTGTGCTATTGCCGGGAGTGACCCGACACTTACCTATCCTGCAGTCCCCGATTCAGTAAGCAAGGCTCTCAAGAAGATTGATATCACCATTGATCAAGTAGATCTCATTGAGATACAAGAGGCATTTGCGGTACAGGCATTGGCTGATGCCAGGATGATGGGTATAAAAAAGGATGCGTATGATACAACAATTAATGTGAACGGGTCTGGCATTTCCCTTGGTCACCCCATTGCTGCAACCGGTGCCATGAGGTTGGTCACCCTCCTGCATGAGATGAAAAGGCGCAATTCACAATTTGGATTGGAGACTATTTGTGGTGGGGGTGGACAGGGAATAGCTGCTGTAGTTGAAAGGGGAGGATTTTAGAATGGACATCAAAAAGATTGCTGTAGTAGGAATGGGGACAATGGGTAGCCAGATAGGTATTGTTTGCGCCAGAGGTGGTTTTAAAACTTCAATGGTGGATATGTCGCCTGAGCTGGCAGAGAAAGGATTACATACCATAAGACTCTTCTTGGGTAGCCAAGTTAAAAAAGGAAAGATGAGTAAAGAGGAAATGGAAACTGCTCTATCTCGTATACACACGAGCAGCGATTTCAATGGGTCCCTATCAGGTGTGGATCTTATGATAGAGGCTGTTTATGAGGATATAGAGGTAAAAAAGGAGATCTTCCAAAAAGCTGATTTAATCTGCTCTAAGAAGACTATTCTGGCGAGCAATACCTCAACCCTGAGTATTACTGAAATGGGTGCGGTCACAAATAGGGCAGAGAAGTGCATAGGTACTCATTTCCTGATCCCGGCAGCACTTACACCCCTTGTTGAGGTAGTTAGGGGCATGGAGACCTCTGATGAAACACAGGTCACTGTTACCTCATTCCTTACAAAATGTGGTAAGGAAACAGTAACCGTCGGTGATTCCCCCGGCTTTGTTATCAATAGGCTCTATCTTCCTATGGTAAATGAGGCATTCTTTGCCCTTGAGAGCTCGCTTGCAAGTGCAGAGGAGATTGACAGAAGCTGTGTAAAAGGTCTTGGTTTTCCTTTGGGCCCACTAGCTGCAGCTGATGCCTTTGGACTTGACATTCTCATGGCGTGCATGAAGAGCTTTCAGAAAGAACTTGGTGAAAAATACCGACCTGCCCCGCTTCTTGTTAAATTAGTTAAGGCAGGAAGATTGGGTAGAAAGACAGATCAAGGCGTGTATAACTATATGAAATAAGAATAAATAAGATATTTGTATTGTTTCTATTGTCTTCTTGAGGCATATCTTTTATGAGATTTGGTTGACATAAAAGATAGGTATTTTTTCCCTATTTATGGTATAATTTTAAAATAAAAACAATGCTTTATCGAGGAGTTTACAGCAAGGCTTATTCATAAAAAAGTTTTGATTGTGCATATAATCTGCCAAGAATGGACAAACCCGCCAGAGACTCGGCGGACAGGGGTTAATTCTTCGCGATTCCCTTTGTTGTATTATTTTGTTTTAATGCCTCGTAGCTTATTGGAGCATAGTACGGTTCCTATCTGAGCGGGGCGATAGGTAAGATCATTTTTTGTCATTATATATTTGGTAAATTTTCTACAAGTAAATAAGCTATATAGAACCTTATATCATGCCAGTTTATGAATATGCAGGGCTTGATAGTTCTGGGAAGACCCTAAAGGGAATCCTTGATGCAGACAGTACAGTGGCAGCCCGTCAGAAACTTAGGGCTTCAGGAGTCTTCCCTGTTGAGCTGAAAGAAACACTTTCACGACACAAAGGCGGACCTTCAGATGCCCTTTCTCTCTTTGCTTTTTTTCAACGTGTTAAAACTGGAGAGGTATATGCCATCACGCGCCAACTTTCCACATTATTAGGTGCGGGAGTACCTCTTGTAGCGTCATTGGATTCTATCGTTTCGCAGAAATCCAACCCATTACTTAAAAAAATTATCGCCCAGATAAAGGAATCGGTCAACCAGGGCAACAGCTTGGCCTTCTCTCTATCACAACATCCGAAAATATTTTCGAATTTCTATATTAACATGGTTCGCTCTGGTGAAGCTTCAGGGTCTCTTGATATAGTTTTGGCTCATCTGGCAGAATTTGGCGAGAATCAACAGGCCTTGAGAGGACGCTTTAAAGCGGCCCTTGCCTATCCAGTCTTTATGTCTTTCATAGGGATCTCTGTCCTCTTTTTCCTTATAACCTTTATTGTACCTAATATTACAAAGATATTCACTGAGATGCATCATACACTTCCTTTGCCTACCATGGTGCTCATAAGTGTAAGTAATTTTTCCCTCTCTTTCTGGTGGGTTATTTTATTGGCTGTTTTAAGTGGTATTATACTAATAAAATATAGTAAAAAAAGACCCAGAGTCCATTACATATGGGATAAACTCAAACTTCGTATTCCTGTCCTTGGCCCTATAAACCAACAAATTGTCATTGCTCGATTTGGAAGGACACTTGGCAGTCTTCTTCAAAGTGGTGTATCACTTTTATCTTCCCTACAGATAGCGCGAAACATTGTTAATAATGTTCTGATTTCAGAGGTCCTTGACAAGGCTGAAGAGGAGATTCGGGCAGGTAAAAGTCTTGCGAGCTCCCTCTCACAAAGCAGGTGGGTTCCCTCCATGGTTGTGCAAATGATATCTGTAGGAGAGCAAAGTGGGCAACTCGAAAGCATGTTAAATAAGATTGCAGATACCCATGAAAGAGAGGTAGAATCGCGCATCATAGCATTGACCTCAATGCTTGAGCCGGTTATGATTTTGATAATGGGCTTGATTGTTGGATTTATTGTTATTTCCATATTACTTCCCATATTTGAGATAAGCCAGGTGATCCATTGAAGGGCTTTTATTGGAGGCGTTATGATACGATGTAGGTTTGGTGATAGAAGGGGCTTTACCCTGATAGAAATTATGGTGGTTATGGTTATTCTTGGTATTCTGGCCAGCTATGTTGGTCTTAGAATAGTGGGTAGGATAGAAGAGGCAAAGCATACAGAGGCCAGGGTTCAGATTGGCACCATAGAAACTGCACTCAAGCTATATAAGCTGGATAATGGATTATATCCCACTACTGAACAAGGTCTGCAGGCCCTTGTAGAGCCTCCTTCAGTAGGCAAACTTGCCAGTGCTTGGAGAGAGGGAGGATACCTTGAAAAAGGAAGGGTTCCAAAAGATCCATGGGGCAACGAATATATTTACCTTTCTCCTGGACTCCATGGCGACTTCGATCTTGTATCGTATGGAGCTGATGGAGAAACAGGGGGTGAGGGCAAGGATATGGATATTAATAATTGGGAATCGGAATAGTTTGTTCCCTTTAGAAAATAGTTTTTTGTCTTCCTTGTGTTTATAGTTTTAACGATACCTATCGAACAGCTATTTATGTGCCTAATCCGAGATCATATATGACAAACATAGAAATTGCTATGCAATACGGTTAAGCAACCCAATAAAACCCATATACTATGAAGCAATCAAATACCGCAAAAGGTTTTACCCTTATTGAACTGACAGTAGTTGTGTTCTTGATTGGTGTTATGCTTGCTGTGAGTATTCCCAGATTTCGATATTCCATAATAACAGATAATCTCAAGTCTGCGACGAGGAGAATTATTGGCCTTATAACCGGTTTAAGAAACGAGGCAATTCGTGAACAAAAGACCTACCTTCTCCATTTGGATATAGGATCAAATCAACTTTGGATTGATTTTGATGGCATAACAAAAGAAGAACGAGAGATGGCTCAGGAAAAGGCCTTCCAGTTACCCGCGGATGTTCGAATTATTGATGTTTGGAAAAAAGGAAAGGGAAAAAGTTTTGACGGAGAGGTAAATATCAGATTTAGTAAAAAAGGATATGCTGAACAGACAATAATCCATCTTGGGGCAGAAGATGGCAGGGAATTTACTCTCCTCTTACATCCTTTTCTTGCCAAGATACAGAGTTACGATAAATATGTGGATATTGGGATTTTATAAAAAAGGGAATGGTTTCACCCTCCTTGAAGTAATGGTTGCCATTGCCATTATTGCAATTACCTTGGTGACTGTTTTTGGATCACAATCGCAAAGCCTCTCACTTGCCAATGAGGCTAAATTCAGTACAACCGCTGCTCTCCTTGCCCAGAGTAAAATGGCAGAAATTGAGGTGGTTAATCCTGAGGATCTGGTCTCAGATTCTGGTGATTTTGGAGAGACTTTTCCTAATTATTACTGGAAACTCACGGTGCGAGATATTTCATTTGTTGGTGCGGACGAGGTTTTGAGCTATTTAAAACAGATTGATCTGAATCTTTTCTATGGTGAGCAGCGCCAGTATCAATATGATCTCAGGCTTTATCGATTTGTTCGCAAAAGAAAATAAATATGATGCACACGAGTACCTCAATAAACACAATAAATTCAAAAAATTCAAATGGTTTTACTCTGGCCGAAATCCTGATAGCTCTATTCATTTTTGCAGTGGTCCTTACAATGATCTATACTTCCTATACAGGGGCCTTTCGTGTTGTAGATGAGACTGAATCTCAAGCTGAAATCTATAGAATGGCCAGGATTGCGTTGGAAAGGATGGTTGAAGATTTAGAGTCCACCTATATTCCTAAAAGCGAAGGAAACACGCAAAAAGAAGAAAATCCTATGCAATTGTTTCAATTTGTGGGCACGGACCAGGAGATAGAAGGAAGGCATGCCGACACCCTCCGATTTATATCCAGAGCATACCTTAATTTAAGCGAGGATGATGAAGGCACAGGGAAAACGGAAATTGGCTATTATGTCAAAGAAAATGAAGCAGGAGATGGGTTTGTTCTTTATCGGAGTGATAGGCCGATGTTTGATAAGGGGTTTCCTATTGAGGAAGACTTTGATGGTTTGGTGCTTTGTGATGGATTAGAATCAGTGAATTTTACCTATTATGAAGCAAAAGACGAACCTCTCGAGAGCTGGGATTCTACCTCAGATGAAAATAAAGACATGATACCAAGAATGATTTCCATTTTGCTGGAGTTTGTAAACCCATTAAATTCTGATACGCCCCTTCAATTCATGACGAGCGTTTCAATTCCAATAGAGAGAGGAGAGTTGTGATAATGCTTATCAAAGGCAAAGAAGGCATGGCCTTGATCATGACGATTTTGGTTATAAGTCTGATGGTTGCCCTAACGCTCCAGTTCAATACGTCAATGAGGTCTAATCTACAGGCGGCTGTGAATCTCCGGGATGGTATAAAACTCGGTTGTATAGCAAGATCAGGATTTAATGGCGCACTTGCTGTTTTGCATGAGGATGCCTCTTCAGGAAATGAGGATACCCTGCGTGAGGATTGGGCGCATACAAAATTATTTTCTGAAAGTGCCTCGTCTTTATTTAATGAAGGTCGATTTATGGTTGAAATTACAGACCTTTCAGGGAAAATTCAGCTTAGTCAATTGGTTGACAAGGACGGAAACTATAATAGCATACAAAAGAATCTCCTTATTCGATTTTTGAATTTCTTGGAATTTGATCTCGATCCTGAAGAGATAGAAAATATTGTTGATGCAATAAAGGATTGGATAGATATAGACAATGAGACTACCCGCTTTGGTGCAGAAGATGACTATTATCAGGCATTAGAAAAGCCATATCCTTGCAAGAATGCTCCCATTGAGTTCTTGGAGGAACTGCTTTTTGTAAGAGGAATCACCAAGGAACTGGTGTATGGTTCAGGTGAAAAGCAGGGTATCGCTCAATACTTAAGCACACAGGGCGATGGCAAAATCAATATAAATACTGCAGATATTTTAATATTACGATCTCTTTCGGATGAGATAGACCAGGAGAGAGCTGAAGATATGGTTGCATATCGTGAGAACGAAGATAATGACCTGTTAGATCCCAAATGGTATAAAAATGTTCCAGGGATGACTGATGTGAATATTCCAGACAGTTTGATTACCACTTCAAGTACCTACTTTAAGATCACATCAGAAGGCTTCAAAGGATCAATGCGGAAAAAAATCGAGGCCACGGTGGAAAGAAAAGAAAAAACACTTCAGATTTTGTCTTGGAAGGTATTGTAGGCTGATTATGGCAGGAAAAATTCTCGGGATTGACATACAGAGCGATACAATTGCAGTGGTTCAGTTAGAGGGAGGACTGAGAGGCTATCAGATAATTGGATGCGCCAGTATCATGAGGGGAGATTTTGCCGGTTTGGATGATGCATTGAAGGCATTGAGTGAACAAGTAGATTTCAAGGCTGATACCTACATCAGTACTATTCCTGGGGAACAGGCATCATATCGAAATTTACAGATGCCTTTTCGATCCAAAAAAAAGATTAGACAGACAATAGCCTATGAAATTGAGCCAATGATACCTTTTTCGATTGAAGATTTAGTCGTTGATTTTACTCTCACTGATCAGTCGGATCGAAGTGATATTCTTACTGCCTCAGTGAAGAGAGAGTATATCTCTAAATATCTTGCCCTATTGCAGGACTATGGAGTTGATCCCGATATACTGGACATAAGCGGGGTGCCTATCGTTTTGTGGTTGCTCAGGCAGGGAGAGATACCCGATCATGGGATCCTTTTACAGATAGGCCAAAAGAGAACCACAATGATCCTTTATATTAAAAGACATATAAGTTTAATTAGGAGCTTTGCTTTTTGTGATGATCTTATGCTTGAAGCTATTTTAAATTCTCCAACTTATAGCAATGCACAAAACCAGGCAGCTGAACCGATTGCATCCTGTTTCGAGTCATTATGTACAAATGTTCGAAATACCCTCCATGCATTTGAGTATCAAAATAACATTGAGGTGAAACCAGACAAGATTTTTGTCACTGGCACGGGAAATCTTTATCCTCATACGATGGGTCTTTTAGAACGATTTCTTGATATGCCCGTTGAAGAAATTAATGTGGTAGGTAGTGATCCGAATATTCATTTGGACACAAATATAGCTCAATCTTGGAATTCTACTACAATGGATTGTGCTTTAGCACTCGCCCTTCGAGGCAATAAGCAAGGCCTGGGTTTTAATTTTAGAAAAGATGAATTTGAGATAAGAAGAAGGGATGCTAAACTAAAGAGGGATATCCGAAGAGTTGGTGTCTTTTTGGTCGTTATTCTATCTCTTCTGATAACATATTTTGGTATGGATTATTATTTTCTCAAAGAGCGTTACAGAATGCTGGACAAACAAATTAAAGAAACATTTCGTCGAACCCTTCCTGATACACGAAAGATTGTGGATCCAATACAGCAGATGAGAATAAAAATATCTCAAATCAAAAAGTCAGCATTCTTACTTCCTGGAATCGGTGAAGACCATAAGGTCGTCGACCTGTTACGGGATATTTCTCTTAAAGTCCCTGAATCACTGGATGTGAAGGTGATGAGTATGGTCGTTGATCCAGAGGCTGTAAAGATTAAAGGAGAAACTGATACATTTAATGCTGTAGACATTATCAAGAAGGAGCTGGAGCCGTCAGAGTATTTTAGTGCAGTTACTATTAGTTCTGCCAATCTTAACCGATCTCGCAAGCGGGTGCAATTTGAGATAAAACTGAAACGGTCAAAATAAATCCAACAAACGCAAGAGACACAAACAACTGAAGAAACCAGAAATATGAAATTTGCACGGCGTGAAAAATATTTTTTATCGGCTGCAGCAGTATTTATAGGGATTTTTTGTCTATTTCAGTTTTTGATTTTTCCCTTTTTTGAGGCAAGAAGAAGAGTTCAAAGGGGTGTCAGTGCTAAAGAAGATGGTCTAAGAGAAATTATACGGTTGAGCTCTGAATATAATAGATATCGGAGATCTTCTCAAGGTATACAGCAGGTCATTGCTAAGCGAAGAAAGGGATTCACACTTTTCTCATTTCTTGAAAATAAAGCAGGTGATGCTGGCATCAAGATGTATATCAAGTATATGAAACCCTCCATCTCGACAGGGGCTGGCACATATCAAGAATCGCTTGTAGAGATGAAATTGGAGGATATTGTATTGCATCAGTTGATTGACTACCTTTATAGGATTGAATCACCCGATAATGTCGTAAGTGTCAAACGGATTTCAATTAAGGAAAGCAAAAAGGAATCTGGCCGTTTAGATGCTATTTTACAGATAGTGACCTTTCGGTAGACTGGTAATTGATAGATTAAGAATTAATAGTGTAGGTATTGTATGTTTGGGATTACCAGTTAGATAAAACAGGTAGTAGAATAATGAAGAAAGTTCTATAGATTATGGGACAATTTATTTCAAAAAATAAGAAGTGGTTTGGCTATATCTTTTTCTGTATCATTATAGCAGGTAGTCTTTTATATTATCGTTTTCCTTCAGATGCTCTAAGGGATTATCTGAAAATAGCCGCAGATAATCTAAATAATTCAACCATTCTTTCAATTGGTCATATCAAACCCTCTCTTCCTTTTGGTTTAAAACTCAGGCAGACAGAGCTTATTCTCAAAGATAAGCCTTCAATAAAACTTTTCAGAGCTGATAATCTTTTTGTCAAACCGGATCCACGAGCCTTTATTAAAGGAAAGAGTAAATATTGCTTTAAATGTTTGACATATGGAGGTGATGTAAGGGGTTGTGTAGATTTCAAAAAAAATAGGATGGAAGTTCCTTTTGATACGGAAATTGAACTGAAGAATATACAAATTACTAAACATGAGCACATAAAAGATTTAATAGGCATTAAGATTGGTGGCATCCTTTCCGCAACTATTATTTATAAAGGACAACACAAAAACCTGATAAATGGTACCGGGAGGGCTAATCTGAAACTGTTAGATGGTAAAGTTGAACTTTTAGTGCCTATTTTGCGCCTGGAGTCCATTGAATTTGATGCAATTACAAGCGAGATGGCGCTCGAAAAACAGACGATACACCTTAAACGTTTTGAATTGATAGGGCCCCTCCTAAAAAGTACATTGTCAGGAACCATACGATTAAAAAAAGAGTTCTTAAAAAGCCCCCTTAATTTAAATGGAACAATAGAGCCATTTACATCATTTTTCAAAAGCTTGGGAGCTGTCTCGAATGCAGTAAATTTTTTTAAACAAAGGCTAAAAAAGGGAACCCTTCACTTTATTATTCGCGGAACCCTTACCGAGCCTGAAATTAGGTTTGTCTAAATTTATGTCAAAATATTATCAAATAATTTTGAACCTTTTTGCTTTAGCTGTAATTATTTTTATTGGCGTTGAGCTCTTCTACATGATCATCAGGGCGCAGCTCAAAAATGTCAATACTCAAGGGATAATAGCGTATCATATACCGAATGTTGAAAGTCAAAACAAGCCAAGCTTTGATTACTACAGGCCAATTATGCAAAGGAATATCTTTGGCTCTGGAAAAAACGTTTCTAAAGAAATTCAGGCAGAAGAGATCGAAAACCTGAAGCCCACTTCGTTAAATTTAGCTCTTTTGGGCACGGTTTCAGGTGATCGGCAGAATGCCTTTGCTGTTATAGAAGAAATGAGCAAAAAAAAGCAAGCCCTCTACAAGGTGGGTGATAGTGTTCAGGGTGCTATTGTCAAGAAGATTTTAAGAGGTAAAATAATTCTCAGGGTCAAGGAGAGGGATGAAATCCTGACAATAGAAGAAGGTGCTACTTTAAGAGGAAAAGAGAAGTTCCCTCAGTTAGCGACATCAAGCAAAGGTGATACTATAATGGTAAGCCGTTCGGCTGTACAAGAATCAATGAAAAATGTTCACAGTTTGTTATCTCAGGTGAGAATAAGGCCTTATTTCAGGAATGGGAAGGCAGACGGTTTATCGGTCACTAATATAAAATCTGGATCTTTTTTTGCAAAGCTGGGGTTGAAGAATGGTGATGTTGTGCAGGGAATAGATGGCGATATTATCAAGAGCCCGGAGGATGTGCTAGAAATGTACAAGAAATTTAAATTAGGATCTCAGGTAGCATTACAGATAATGCGAAATGATGAGCAGAAAATAATAAATTATAAATTCAGGTAGTAGATAATTATTGGCTTTATTTCCTTCACTTTAGACACTTTTAACTTTAGACACTTTTAACTTTAGACACTTTTAACTTTTATATGTATACATCCTATTTTGGTTTTAAAGAGAGCCCTTTTAATCTCACACCAGATCCACGATACCTTTTTCTAAGCCCTCATCACAGAGAGGCGCTTGACCATCTTCTTTATGGAATTAACGAACGAAAGGGCTTTATTGCTATTACTGGTGGAATCGGTACAGGCAAGACTACCCTTTGCCGAGCTCTTTTAGACCAGTTAAATAAATCTACGAAGAGCGCCCTGATATTTAATTCCTTTATCAATGAGAAAGAACTTTTAGAGATAATAAATCAGGAATTTGACATTCACCTTGATCCTGGAGTGCAAACAAAGAAAGAATATATTGACAGACTCAACCAGTTCCTGCTCGAGACTTTTAGCGGTGGGGGTAATGCGGTACTGTTGATAGATGAAGCTCAAAATCTTTCTCTCAGGGTTCTTGAACAGATACGGATGCTTTCGAATTTAGAAACAGAAAAAGAGAAATTGATTCAGATAGTTCTCGTTGGACAGTCTGAATTGAAAGAGCTTTTAGCATCTTCCTCGTTACGACAGCTTAATGAAAGGATTATGGTTCGCTATGAGCTGAGGCCTTTAGCCCACATGGATATCCAGGGCTATGTAGAGCACAGATTGGTGGTGGCAGGCGGCAGGGGAAATGTAAGGTTTACAAAGAGTGCTTTTAAGGCAATTTATCGTTATTCTCAAGGAAATCCAAGAAGGATCAATGCTGTTTGTGATCGAGCACTCCTAATTGCATATGCCAGGGAAAAATATATTATCTCTCAAGGAATGGTTGGGAGTGCTCTCGAGGAAATCCGTGGAGATATAGCAGCAGATAGTGAAATAAAGTGGTGGTTTTGGAAAAGAGTTGTGTTACCTATTATGCTCCTCTTGATACTAATCATAGTCGCAAGTTTTGCTGGATGGAGCTTTAGAGAATATATTTTCAAACTTTTTCCAGGCCATGAAAAAATGGCGGCGCTTCCAACCAGAGATACTCAATCCATATCAATGCCTCTCAAAATCGAAAAGCAGGAAGCAACAATCTATCTTGATGAAAAGGCAAGCCTTGCAGGCCTCTTTAACCTTTACAACGATAAGAACAATGCAGGCGGCAGTCATGAAAATGAACAAAATGTAGGGATGATTTCTTTCGATATAGAGCCAAAATACTTTATGAGGTTCAAAAAACCCTTTCGAGTCCTTTTAACTCACTTTTCACCTTCAGAATCTTCGAGCCCTATTGCAGGGGATACGAGTTCTAACCTGCCCTCATCCTCTCGTTATCTCCTGATCCGTGAAGTAACAGCTGATGGAGTCATAGCAGTAGATGCTGACGGTAAGGAAAGGGAGGTTGCCAGAGATTTTTTTAAGAGTTACGGGGAGCAGAATGTTACCTGGATCTATCCCTACGAAGGCAAAAAGGTAGATTTAATTAAGGGGATGAGTTCACCGGACGTCTTGAACGTGCAAAAGTCTTTAAAAAAACTGGGATATTTGCTGGAGCTTACAGGTGTCTATGACAATGCAACCTTTCGTTGTGTCATGAAATTCCAAAACTATTTCGAACTTAGTCCTGATGGGATTGTTGGTCCCCGAACCAGAGCCTTTTTGTATCAGGTGTCGGACTAATGAGCTACATACACGAGGCATTGCAAAAGGCACAGAAAGAGAAAGATGTCAGGTTTCCAAAATACAAAAGAATTTTATTGGGTACCAAAGGAAAACCAGGTATTTTTTTTTCAAGAACTGTATGGCTGATTTCTCTCATTTTCATTTTACTTGCTTTTACATTTTATTCATGGTTCGATTTCAAATATAAAAAGACACTATCACCTCCAAAGAATCAAAAGACCGTAGTAAGCCATAAGATAGAAGCGACTGTAAATTTTGGGGAATTTTATGAAAGGGCAAAATATTTTCAAAAAATCGGCCGTTTGAAAGAAGCACAAAAGCTTTATAAGCAAACCCTTATACTTGAGCCAAACAACGTTTATGCATTGAATAATTTAGGGGTGATCTATATTCAACAGCGAAACTATTCGAAGGCTCAAAACAGTCTTGAAAGTGCTATTCGACTGAAATCAGAATATGTAGACCCATATTACAACTTGGCATGTCTCTATGCATCGAAAGGAAAGGTGATGAAAAGTTTGGAAAACCTGAAGAAGGCTATTTCACTGAATACATTGGTGAGAGAGTGGGCTCGAAAGGACAGAGACCTACAAAACATGAGAGGCGTGCCCGAGTTTGAAAAGATACTAGAAAAGAAATAACAGAGAGTCGGAGTAATGAAATATAAAGAATGAGAGGCTTCAATACTCCAACCCTCCAGTAATCATGGGACATAAGATTATGAAATATACTACAAATGTGAAAGCATATCTTTTCTCTCTTTTGTGGATAATAGTATTATTGTTTTCATGGAGCGGTCCTGCACTCGGAGCAAGGCTTGCGGGTGAAGAAGGAGTGATATCTGTTGCTCCTCCACCTATTCAACCAGAAAAAAAGCTTGAGCCGGTGAAGCCTGCCAAAGAAAAAAAACAACCCCAAGCCCAGGTAAAGGTTCCAGCAAAAAAGAGGATTACCCAGGGGGAAAAGCTCCCGCTTAAACAGGGGCCAGGTACACGCTATGTTACCATCGACTTTGACAGTGTAGATATTGGCCTCTTTATCAAGTTTATAAGTGAGTTGACAGGTAAGAACTTTGTCATTGATGATGGGGTGAAGGGGAAGGTGACGATTATTTCCCCGACCAAGATATCGGTAAAAGAGGCTTATAGAGTTTTTGAATCTGTGCTGGATGTCCATGGATTTACAACCGTTCCTGCCGGAAGTATTATCAAGATTGTGCCAGCTCTCCATGCACGGTCTAAAAACATTGAGACCAGACTCCGCGAAGAGGCTATTGCCCCTGAAGACAAGGTAGTAACTCAGCTCATTCCTCTTGCATATGCCAATCCTGATGAACTTAAAAAACTTTTTGCCCCTTTGATATCCAAGAGCAGCCTGATTGTCTCCTATCCACCTACACGTATGCTGATTGTTACTGATGTGCTTTCCAATATCAAACGCTTGCTCAAGATTGTAGAAGCTATTGATGTGGTGGGCATCGGTGAAGAGATATCAGTAATTCCCCTTGAACATGCAACAGCATCCTCTCTATCGAAACCATTAGTAAGTATTTTTCAAAAGACAACTCAGAGGGCCACAAAAGGCGCACCTATAGGCCCTGTTGTCAGAATTATGGCTGATGAGAGGACCAATTCCTTGATAATACTGGCCACAGAGGATGATACATTACGGATTAGAAAGCTTATAACACTATTGGATAAAGAGATTCCACGAGGAGAAGGGGATATTCATGTGTATTACCTTCAGAATGCAAATGCCGAGGATCTTGTCAAGGTCTTAGCGGCCCTTCCTTCTGAAGAGAAAAAACAGGCAGCAAAAGGAAAAGCTCCTGTTATCTCTAAGGAGGTACAGATAGTGGCAGATAAGGCAACCAATTCGCTGGTAATTAATGCAAAAAAACACGACTATCTTGTCATCGAAGATATCATCAAGAAGCTTGATATCCCCAGAACCATGGTCTATATCGAGTCCCTGATTATGGAAGTCAATGTGGATAAAGAGTTCAGGCTTGGGGTAGAGTGGTTAGGAATGGAGGATTTTACGTATCATGGAAGGAAAGGCGGTGTTTTTACTGGCTCGGGAGGTGCTGGCGGAGTAGGGGATTACAGCGGTATTAAAGGATTGTCAGGGATTCCACCGACTCTCCCTTCAGGATTTTCCTTGGGGGTTGTTGGTGAGGCAATCACAATTGGGAATGTGGTTTTTCCAAATGTCGCCGCCATCTTACAGGCATACCAAAAAGATTCTGATGTGAATATACTTTCAACTCCGCAGATTCTGACAACAGACAATGAGGAGGCAGAGATTAAGGTAGGAGAAAATGTGCCGTACCTCACCAAAGAGGCAACCGGTGACCAAACATACCAAACATACGAATATAAGGATGTGGGCATGACACTCAAGATCACTCCTCAGATCAACCAGGAGCGGTTTGTAAGGCTAAAGATCTTTCAAGAGAATATAACATTAAAAGGTGGGATTGAGGAATTCAGACCGACGACCCTGAAGCGCTCTGCAGAAACCACGGTTATCGTAAAGGATAAAAATACTGTGGTTATCGGTGGGATCATTGGAGAAAATACTGAAAGAGGAGCGTATCAGGTACCGTGTTTAGGAGATATACCGGGCCTTGGTTTGCTTTTTAAATCAAAATCTCGATCTCGAAATAAAACCAACCTTTTTGTTTTTCTAACACCCCACATCATTGAGAACCCCATTGAGGCACAAAAGATTTATGACGAGAAGCAAAAGGAAATAGAAAAAATCAGGGGAGGTGCCATAAAAATGTATGAAAAACCAAAATTTAAAGAACAGGGCTCGACTGTTCAATAAGGATGCGTATCGTATGCCTCATAAATTATTGGGGGAGATATTAAAAGAGATTTGCTCCTTTTCAGAAGAGATATTCGAAGAAGCCCTTGAGATACAACGGAAAGAAGGCGGCAGGATAGGAGAAATTCTCGTCCAAAAAGGGGTAATCGGAGAAGGAGACCTGTTAAAGGCCCGTGGTATTCAGTTTGGACTATCATTATGGTCCACTATTTCCACTGAGGATATGGATACCAACTTCACAGAACACATCCCTATACAATTTCTAAAAAAATACAAGATGGTCCCTGTGGTAAGATCTGACGGGACCTACATAGCTGTCAATGATCCTACGTTGTTTCAGCCCATTGATGATCTGCACATAATCCTGGGATGGGATGGTGTAGAAACTGTACTTGCTCCCTACTCTGCCATCCTCTCGACCATCAATTTTGCCTATGATATGAGCAGCGATTCTGCTGAGCAGGTCATTCAGGATATGCGTGATGAAGACAGAGACATAATTATATCTGCTGTTGAGGAAACGGGGGATCTCCTGGATGACACCAGCGATGCCCCCATTATCAAACTGGTGAATTTGATGTTATCTCAGGCAGTAAAGGCAAGGGCGAGCGATATTCATATCGAACCCTATCAAAACAGGATAAAGATCAGGCACAGAGTTGATGGCATTCTCTATGATATGCTGTCTCCTCCTAAGCATGTTCAGTCAACACTTATATCCAGAATCAAGATTATGGCAAAGCTGAACATTGCTGAGAAGAGACTTCCCCAGGATGGAAGGATTGAGATCAAAATAGGAGATAAAAATGTGGATATCCGTGTCTCTACCATCCCTACTGCATTTGGTGAACGTGTTGTCCTTAGATTGCTGGACAAGGCAAATGTACTGCTCAAGGTTTCTGATCTCGGGATGTCTGAGGAGAGACTAAAGATATTTAATGAGCTCATTACATCAGCTCATGGAATTATTCTAGTTACAGGGCCGACTGGGAGCGGAAAAACCACAACCTTATATGCCGCTTTAAGTTCACTCAATAATCCAGACATCAATATTATCACTATAGAAGATCCCGTTGAATACCAGATCGAGGGGATTGGGCAGATCCAGGTCAACCCAAAGATTGATATCACCTTTGCAAATGGGCTGCGCTCAATTGTGCGCCAGGACCCTGACGTGATCCTTGTGGGTGAAATTAGGGATCTGGAGACAGCTGAAATTGCTATTCAGGCTGCTTTGACCGGTCATCTGGTCTTTTCTACCCTTCATACAAACGACTCGGCCAGCGCAGTGACACGACTTATTGATATGGGAATAGAACCTTTTCTCGTAACTTCCTCTGTAATTGGTATTCTGGCCCAAAGACTGGTAAGGAATGTGTGTAATGCATGCAAAGAGGAATACATCCCTGATGAAGAATCTCTGGAAAAAATTGGCATAACACCAGAGATGTCTTCAGGCAAAAAGATATACAAAGGAAAAGGTTGCCATGATTGTCTCAATACAGGATACAAGGGAAGAACCGGTATTTTTGAGCTCATGATTTTAGATGATGCAATTAAGAGTCTTATATTAAAGACCTCGGATTCCAATGCCATAAAGAAAAAAGCAGTTAACCAGGGAATGGTAACTCTTCGTCAAGATGGTGCCTTAAAGGTGCTCAGTGGGATTACCACCGTAGAGGAGATTCTTAGGATAACCCAAAAATAGATAATGGGCTTCGCCCAAAAGGCAGGTCTTCGACCCAATCGGAGTAATGGAGAGTTGGCCTGCCCTGGCGCGACGTGCTTGAATGAGCCTGCTAAGCCTATAAAGCGTTACATGCTCTGATCAGTTTATTAAGCCTATAACCCAGGTCTGGGCCAGGGAGTAATGGAGGAATGGAAAAAACGAAAAATGAAATACTCAAGTACTCTCTCTGAGAGATTCTTCCGAAAAAATCCCGGAATGGGGAGACACGTGGCAGTACTCCAGTACTCCAGTACTCCATCCCGCCAGATGAAAATCGGTCTAATCTTCTTGATAATGTTTTTCTGCTTGACCACCATGGCATATGCTTCTTCTTTTAACGGGCCCTGGGATAAAAATAACTCTCAAAAAATTTCCCAAAAGCAAATTGATAAAAAGGTTAATCCCCTGCGGGCCCTGGTTGAGAGTTACAGTGCGTATATTTCACAAATCGATGGTAAAAATTGCCCTATGTATCCCAGCTGCTCGAAATATAGTGTACAGTGTTTCAAAAAACATGACTTTTTCATTGGTTGGATGATGACATGTGATCGACTGTTCAGATGTGGCAGGGATGAGTTACGATTGTCCCCCCAGATTATAGTAAATGGGAAATTGAAATGGTATGATCCATTAGAAAATAATGATTTCTGGTGGTATCATGCACAGTAAATCCTGCACCTCACTGGCAGGATGGGTGATGCTCATTGTCTCCCTTTTTCTCTTCCTTATCTCTTCCCCTGCGAAATCAGAAAACCTCCAAACAGATATTAATCCAACAAAAACAACAAATCCGGCACATTCAGATGCCACCCAAGAAATTGTGATCGATCCAGAACGACAATTTCAGTTTGCCGAAGATTATTTTCAAAATGGTGAATATTATAGGGCTATTGGAGAATACAAGCGTTTTATCTATTTTTTTCCTTTATCCGATAAGGTGGAGCTTGCCAGATACAAGATAGGTCTTTGTTTCCTTTACGGCGAACAATATTCAGAAGCTATTAAGGCCTTCGATGAGCTTATAGAGGACTACAAGAATACGGGATATGCCCTCAAATCATATCTTAAAATAAGCAGGGCATATGTATTACTTAAGCGCTATGATGCGGCTCTTACACACATAAAAAATGTGATAACGATTGCTCCGAATCAAGAAATGAAAGATGAGGCCCATTATCAAGGGGGCTGGGTATACCTGGAAATGGGTTTGTGGGAAAAGGCTCAAAAGTACTTTGAGGAGATTTCGTTTCAAAACAGGAAAAAATACAATCTCAAAGAAATTGTGACGGAACTCGACAGAAAGCTGCCTCTCAAAAGGAAAAATCCCACCACTGCTGGAGTGCTTGCCATCATCCCTGGTGCAGGGCATTTGTATTGTGAGAGAAAAAAAGATGCCCTTATATCATTTTTGTTGAATGGCGCAATGATTTATGCTGCGTATGAGGCCTTTGATCATGATCTGGATGTCATCGGCGGGATAATTACTTTTTTTGAGCTGGGATTTTATTCAGGAAATATTTACAGTGCAGTAAATAGTGCCCATAAATATAACAGGGACGAGAAAAGCAAGTTTTTGGACTATCTGAAAAAAAACACAAAAGTGAACATTTCTATGGGCAAAAATAACGAAGGAGAATCTCTTTTACTTGTGTGTAAATTCTCATTTTAGTATTTTAGTCCTCTCACAAACTGACCTTCGGCCTCATGATTTCTTTCCAGCCGGTAAATATAGTGCAAAATGTACCACTCTCCCATCGTATTCTTTGGGGGGACGTTTTTTGCGGAACATATTACAGAGCAAGCCATTTTTTAAATACCTTGACTATTATACTATTTTAGATTGAATTAACCTTGACTTTTATACATTTTTTCTCTATATTATCCCTGACTTTATGAGATATAAAACAATGTTTTCAAGATCCATCTTGTTAAAATTCGATCAATGGGCTGGTCAAAGCAATCGAAAGCCCCTAGTTTTGCGCGGTGCCAGACAGGTAGGGAAAACCACAGCCGTGGATCTTTGGGCAGATAAATTTGATCAGTATCTCTATTTGAATCTGGAGCTTCCAGAGGATAGAGCTCTATTCGAGAGAGAGTTAGGATTTGAGGAGCGCGTTGAATCTATCTTCTTCTATAAAAACGCTATTCGAGATAGGGGGAAGACTCTCCTGTTTATTGACGAGATACAAAACGCACCTCAAGCTGTAACGGAGTTGAGATATTTTTATGAAAAAGCGGGAAATATTTTCGTCATTGCGGCAGGTTCTCTGCTGGAATCGTTGATAGATCGGCATATAAGTTTCCCGGTCGGAAGGGTCGAGTATCAGGTCATGCGTCCGCTATCGTTTTGTGAATTTTTAGAAGCCAGTGATGAAACTCAGGCAATCCGAATCTTCGATCAAATACCGATGCCGAATTATGCCCACGAAAGGATGCTGAAATTATTCCACCGATTTGCGTTCATTGGGGGGATGCCAGAAATCGTTAAGGTCTATCTTGATACCAGAGACCTGAACCGACTGAAGCCTGTTTATGAGAGCCTTATCGTTTCCTATCTTGATGATGTCGAGAAATATACGTCCAATCAAACCCAGTCTGCTGTGCTTCGTCATATTATCCGAAACGCATTTTTTGAAGCCGGCTCCCGCATTACCTTTCAAGGTTTTGGTAAATCGAATTATCGATCGCGGGAGATGAGTGAAGCGTTTGCTGTTCTTGATAAAGCTATGCTTTTACACCTTATATATCCTACCACGCATGCCCAACCACCTTTGTTGGCTGACCGAAAAAGATCACCCAAACTACAACTTCTGGACACTGGCTTGGTAAATTATTTCGCAGGGTTGCAGAAGGATCTGTTTCAATCCGCTGACCTCGACAATGTATATAAAGGAAAGATCGCCGAACATATCGTGGGTCAGGAATTGCTGGCAATGAATACGTCGGTTCTGCATGGGCTCTATTTTTGGGTTCGCGAGAAAAAGCAGTCCAATGCAGAGGTGGATTTTATAGTGCCCTTCGGTGATTATCTTATACCCATCGAAGTCAAATCCGGCGCCGCAGGACGCTTGCGTTCTCTGCACCAGTTTATCGACCAAGCACCTCACCCCTATGCTGTGCGGTTTTATTCAGAGGAGGTATGTATCGATGCTGTCAAAACCATCGGCGGTAAACCTTTTTTCCTGCTGAATTTGCCGTACTATCTTGTCAACAGGCTCGATGATTATTTGGATTGGTTTTTAAATGAGGTGAAAAAGAAACCGCATCACTGACTTAAATTATTTAGGTTGCCATCTTGAATGAGGTCTTGGCAGTATAAGATGAATTTACTATCAAATTGGAAAAAGACAAAGATTGCAAAATTTACTACCCTCAAAAATATTTTAGATGTCATTTTGTGCGAAATAATATAAACTATTTATTAAGTTTCACTATAATCGTTCATTGTGAATCGAATAATGCTAAGTACGCCTCATGCATCACGAGCCTGATCCGCAAGTTTCACGCCACAAATCCACTTTCATTGTCACTCATTTTCAATATCACATTCATTATTGAGCAACACGTGTTACGTTTTCGTTAAGTACTATCGAAATGTAAGGCGCAGTAGCAGAAAGCTTTCTATAAGTACCATACTATATATTGCTACCGCGCTGATCATTTTTATGACATTGGTTTCACCTAAACAGTCATACTGCAAAAGAATAAAAAACCTGAATCCGAGAAAAATATTTTCGAGAAGCAAGAAAAGATGTTTGAAAATCCGGATGATCAAAAACCTATCGGCAAAAGCCATTAACCGTATATATAAGGGAGAGGATTATGCTGGATAAAAATGAAATTGCAGAATTACCTTTTTTTTCAGGTATAAGCCAAGAAAAGCTTGAACCGATCATTCCGAGATGGGATCTTTTGGAATTTCAAACAA
>Ga0315553_10001087_pt1 | contig 23050 bp, 22 predicted proteins | sample SalMarSW160140MG_FD_203099 | JGI IMG/M metagenome (GOLD analysis project Ga0315553, IMG submission 203099) | Salt marsh sediment microbial communities from the Plum Island Ecosystem LTER, Massachusetts, United States - Salt Marsh Sediment SW1601-40 ... | reverse complement strand
CGTTCCGTCTGCTCCGCAACTTTGTCGACAGCGGCGGTGTTTTTTGTCAGTTGGCCTTTGAGTTCTTTCAGCTCGGCAGCGGTCTTCTGCTGCGCCTTTTTGGCAGCGTCCAATTCGCTCTGCAAACGTTCCATTCGTTGAAGCAATGCGGCAGTATCGGGCGATTGCGCGTAAGCGTTCGGTCCAAATATGCCAGATGCGATAATTCCACATAAGGCCGAGGCTAGGGCCCTAAGGCTAAGGTTACGCATAGCCGTACTCCACAACTCACGCTACGCCACAAAACTCTGACCTAGATCAGACTTGCTTTCGCAAAAAGGCTCTGACCTAGATCAGACTTTCTTTCGCAAAAGGCTCTGTGTGGGAACTATATACTTGACTGAACGATTCGCAGGGCCCTGATGTGTGACGCTTGCAAAGCTGGTGAATCAAACAATTTTCAGATCACAAGCGACATGCTCGGAGCGGGTATGGAGGCGTATCACACATGGCGCGAGCGCATTGATCGAGGGGAGCTAGAACCTGATATCGCCGTGGCTACTCTTTGCGACCAGATTTTTCTCGCAATGGTAGCGACTCTACCGGATCAAAGAACGGAGCCGTCTCGTTAGCGATTAGGAATGAGAGCAGATCGCTCGCGGCATCGCGGGCATTGTTGGCCATTGCTTCGATGGTTTCGACAGGGAGGAATTTGGGGCTAATCCTGATCTTGCTCCTTGCGCTGTGCTGTACTTCTTGACTGTTTGCTCTTTTGCGTAACTTGCGACCGCAAAGTCTGCATGCGCAACCGCATTCCTGTCACTGTTTGCTTGCTCGACTCGGACAAGAATTTCGTCCAGTGCTGTTTTTTCCGGAGAATCGGGGTTCATGCGCTCCGTGGCGAGGGCCCTAAGCAGATGAAGGCGGTTTGCTGCGGTCTGATCTGATGTGACTGCTCTCCCCATGTTCTCGCTTGCCGCCAGGAATCGCCATATGGCAACCTGCGTAAGGGATTCAAGGAACGAGTGTCTAGCTGTCAGTAAGCCAATTGCGCGCAGGTCGCGCTCGCTCAATCGCATCTCAACAAGATCAGGCATGGCAAAATCTCCGAAAGAAAAAATTGAGGACGAGCCCGGCGCTCAAGAGCGCTTCATGCGTGGCATCCGCAAGGCGCTCAAGACGCCGCACAAACCGCATAAGAGCAGGGCGGGGCGCGGGAAGACCAGTCAGAGTGGAAAGAAAAAAGGAAGTCCCAAGTGACCCTGCATAATTCACTTGCCAAATTTGCCTTCACGATTCATCGGAAATCACGCCTCGTAGCGATTCGAGAATGCCGCGAGCGCCTTCAAATGCAGCCTTGCGATGTGACCCAGCCCGATGCTGATGAGTCTCCAAATTCAACTGTATGTCATCGATCGCCTGAAGAGCTTCAGCGTGGGTCATCACCCCTTTCTTCTCCAATAAAGCGAACAGGTGCATACTGAGCATGTAACCGACCAGGGCTTCACTCGGTGTGTCATTCATAGGGATTTCTCCGCGTTTGATGATTCGTCGCAGAAGCATCTTACGCGGAGTCAAGGGCTCGGCGCTTCCTCCACAAAAGGAAGCGTCGGGCCTGTTGCTTCAAGGTTTTAGGCCTTGTCAGACGGCCGATAGGTGAGGCGCTTGCCAGCCGATCCCCTGATGGCAAGGCTGGTGCGGGCCGCGTCGTCGATGCCGAGCGAGATGCGGGTGTTGAACTTGAAGGCCGCTTCATCGACGTAACGTTGCAAGTGGGCTTCGCTCACCGAATGAAACGTGCCGTACACGCCGCGTTTGAGCAAGGCAAAGAAGCTTTCAGCGGTCTGGATGTGTGCCTCGCCGTCTCGCGAGACGTACTCGCCGCGACTGTGGTTGACCGCGCGGTGTGCCTCGAATGAGGGGCCGATCCAGTAGTAGGCCATGGCGTCGTCGGTATGCAGTTCCGACTTGGCACTCACGTCATTGAGTGACTTACGCAGTGTCTTGGCCGTCACGTCCGCGACATGCTTCGCACGAAGCTCGCCGCCGCGCTCCACCAACGCATGCACGGCATGCTTCTTGGGCTCGGGCTTACCGCGGTGCACGTTCTTCTTCTTGCCGCCGACGAAGGTCTCGTCGCTCTCCACGATCTTGCCCTTGCCGCCCATGGGGCCGGCAGTCTTGTGAAGCCCCATGGCCTCACGCACACGATGGCAGAGGAACCATGCGGTCTTGTAGGTGACGCCCATCATGCGGTGCATTTGGTGAGCGGACATGCCCTTCTTGCTGGCGGCCATGAGGCGGAAGGCTAGCAGCCATTTGGTCAAGGGGATGTGCGAACGCTCCATCACGGTGCCGACCGTCACGGTGAACTTCTTGCGGCAGGGACGGCAGAGCACGAGGCCCTTCTTGCCCGCCTCGCCGCCGAGCCGCACGACGTTCTGGCACTCCTGGCAGTAGGGGCAAACGGGTCCGTCAGGCCATTGCTGCTTTTCGAGGAAGGCGCGGGCCTTTTCCTCATCGTGGAAAATGGGATCGGTGAGATTCATGACTGACAAGTCTTTCCGGGTTCGCTTTGAGCGGATGGGAGAAGTGGACCTCCCAATCAGTGTTTCCGTCCTGCCTGAACACGACGTAATTCGCTGGCTTGATAGGTGTCCGACTGACCACACTTCGGGCACGTCAGATCCTCCGGCTGATCCTGAGCAGCCACATACTGCTCAGTGCCGCCAGATGGATCGTCGGCGACCTTGATGAGTGCTTCGCACTGATGGCAGCGAACGACAAAGACGAATTCGGATGTCATTGGGGCATTCCTTGAATGCGAATTGCCCCTACAATAGACCTTGAAACGTGTTCAGTCAAGTATATAGTTCCCCTCTGTGTACTTTTTGGCCAATGCTTGTGGCAATCAACGTCAACTCTGTAACCAAATGTAACTGGGAATGATTGGGGACCGAGGTGTGCCCCGATGATCACAAATTCCTGGGGATCGGCCGTCGCTTCTGCTCCTCGCAAACGCAGCAAGAATTCTGGTGTGGCAAGCCCAAGCACAGCCGCAGCGAGGCCGGGTACGCCGGCAACTCACGCAACAAGATGCTTCGCCGGCGTTGGCTTCGCTGGCGGCTTTTCTTTTCCAGCGGCTCTTCGATGTCGGCTCGTGTGATGGCGCCGGACTTGAAGCCCACGGCGCTTGCGCCCCTGCTGAACGGATTAGCTTCGTCGAAACAATACCAGCGCCGAGCGCTCAATCGACCTGAAGGGGGGAATGCGTGTCGTGATGACCTCACCACTTGCGACGTTTCAGTAACCCGCCGACCCATGGATTCAGAGCGAACATCTAAGGCTCGAAGTACGTCTCTGGAATGGTTCAAAAACATAATTGTTGACGCTATCAGTCAACATTTAGTAAACGCCACGAAGTTGGCGGTGAGGGGCCAGGTGGGCCTTGCAGCGATTCTTGGGGGGCTTTGTGTTGTTGCTTCGTCATGCAGTGCGCAGAGCGCCCCGCGCAGCGATTGTGGGATTAGCCGCCGCGACGCTGCTGTCACGTCTTGCGTGGGCAGGGCACGATGCGAACTTCGTTCTCTACAATCAACACGCCGAGGAGAAGGGCGAGACAGAGATCAATCTGTACAACGACGTCGCACGCGTTGGCGGTGACGAAGACAACTATGTCGCGCAGCTTCTCGAGATCGAGCACGGTGTGACGGACACGTGGACGACGGCCCTCTATCTGGAGAGCGTCAAGATCGATGACGAAGACTATGCTTTTGGCAGCTTTCGCTTCGAGAACCGGGTCCGGCTCTTCCGCGAGGTCACTCTATTGAACCCGGTCCTTTACGCCGAGTACGAGCAGAAACAGCCGGAGAGCCGCTATATCCGCGCCATAACCGGACGCACCGACGCAGAGGAAGAAGAGGAGGAAGAAAGCACCGAGCATGAGCTCGAGACCAAGCTCATTGTCGGGCATGATCTCACCGATCGCTTCAATGTGGCGTTCAACTGGATTAGCGAGGTCAATTTCGACAGCGGCAACTGGGAGTTCGGCTACGCCGCGGGCCTCAACTATGTGCTTTACCGAGCCGCTGGTGGTGAAGAGGCGGAAGAGGAAGCCGAGCATCATAAGTTCGCAACGAGCAGCTGGGATCTCGAGAAGCTGACGCTCGGCGTTGAGTTCTACGGCGGCCTCGGCGATTCCGACCTGGGCCTGACCTTCGATCCCGACAAGACGCAGCAATATGCGGGCATCAACCTTCTGGCGCGGCTTGAGAACCACTTGCGCCTCGGCATCGGCGGCGCCTTTGGTCTGACGCGGGACAGTGAAGACGCGATCTTGCGCCTCGTTGCCGGCTACGAGTTCGAGTGATCGGATGGCCGCGAAAGGAATTGACCCGTCAACTCGCGCCGGAACTCGTGGCGACCAGCGCGATCAGACCTTGCAGCAGTGAAATTGGACTCGGGGGACAACCGGGGATGTGGAGGTTGACGGGGATGGTCTCGGAGACTTCCCCCACGCACGCATAGCTGCGGGCGAATATGCCTCCATCGCGCGCGCAGTCGCCGACGGCAACAACCCACTTCGGATCGGGAGTCGCTCGGTACGTGCGCTCGAGCGCCTCGCGCATGTTGCGGGTGACGGGCCCGGTCACTAGCAACACGTCGGCGTGGCGCGGGGAGGCCACAAAGTGAAGTCCAAAGCGCTCCAAATCATAGAAAACATTGCTGAGGGCATGGATCTCCAGCTCACAGCCGTTGCAGGACCCAGCGTCCACCTCGCGGATTGAGAGACTGCGGCCGAGACGGCGCCGGGCCGTTCGGTCGAGCATCCTTGCGAGCTCTGCCATCATGCCCTCGTCGGGCACCGGCGCTGCCTCGGTCAGCGGACCCCGAATTAGGCTCTTGAGTAGAAGCTTGCGCATGCGAGCACGCTTTCAGAGGTCGTGCCCCGAGTAGGAGCAGTTGAAGGATTTGTTGCACAGCGGGAAGTCGGCGACGATGTTGCCTTCGATTGCCGCCTCCAGGAGCGGCCACTGAAACCATGAGGGATCGCGCAAGTGTGCGTGCGCGACCGTGCCATCGCCGTTGAGGCGCACCCAGGCGAGAATGTCGCCGCGAAACCCTTCCGTCAGCGCCAGGCCCTCGCACGTCTGCGCCGGTGGGACATCGATCGCAACGTGGACCGGTCCAGGGGGCAATTGCGCGATGATCTGCTCGATCAGGCCCAGGCTTTCCTCGACCTCGCGGATGCGGATCCAGATGCGTGCGTTGACGTCGCCTTCGTCGCGAACGGGAACGTCGAAATCCAGCTCGGCGTAGGGCGCGTATCCGGGAACGCGGCGGGCGTCCGACGCGCGCCCCGAGGCGCGGCCGACAAAGCCCCCCGCGCCGTAGCGAAGCGCCAGCTCGTTCTTGAGGATTCCGGTCGCAACCGTGCGATCCTGCAGCGAGGCTGAGCGGTCATAGAGCTCGACGAGCGCCGGAAACGCGGTGCGCACATGGCCGACCAACGCCCGAAGGGCGCCGACGCCCCTGTCGTCGAGGTCCACTGCCGTTCCGCCGGGCACGACACGGTCCATCATGAGCCGATGGCCGAAAGCGGCGTCGGACGCGCGCAGGACGTGCTCGCGCAGAGCCCCGCAGTGCGCCAGCATCACCGAGAAGGAGGCGTCATTGCAGATGGCGCCGATGTCGCCGAAGTGGTTGGCGATGCGTTCCAGCTCCGCCATCAGCGCCCGCAGCCAGACGGCACGGGCCGGCGGCGCGAGCCCAAACGCGGCCTCCACGGCCTGCGCGAACGCGATTGCGTAGGCGACCGTGCTGTCGCCGCTCGTGCGCCCGGCGAGCTTGGCTGCGCGATCGAGCGGCGCGCCCGCGAGCAGCCCCTCGATGCCTTTGTGCACATAGCCCAGCCGCTCCTCCAGACGAACGACGGTCTCGCCGTTGGCGTGGAAGCGGAAATGTCCCGGCTCGATGATGCCGGCGTGCACGGGGCCGACGGGGATCTGATGCAGCGGCGGGCCCTCGGCCGGATAGAAGGCATAGGCCGCGCCGTCCGGTGCAACGGTCTCAGCGTCCCCCAACGGGTGGCGGACCCCCCAGCGGTTGTGGTCGAGCCAGGGACGGGGATCGGGTGCGTCCTCGGGCTCGAGCCCATAGAGATCGCGGATGGTGCGCTCGAGGCGCAAAGCGGGCGCGTGGCTCAAACCCACGGACGGGAAGCGGCCCGCGGATGCGGCGAGGCTGATCACGGCAATCTCGGCGTCCTCGACAAGGCCCATGTGCACGGCCTCGCCGTCGCTCCACAGGCCCAGCAGCGTCGCCTCGCCGGCGGCGAGCCCGGCGATCGCCTCGCGCCAGGTCTCCGCGCCGACCACGGCGCGCGGCCATGGGCGATGGGCGGCGATGAGGTTCCCGCGCTCGATCAGTGCCGACAGGAAGGACATGGACAAGCTCCTCACCCTAAGAGCCGCGCGACGTTTTGAAACCATTCAACGAGCAGCGGCGGCAGGAAGATCCCCGCGGCAAGCACCAGCGCCATGTGGGCAAACATCGGCACGTAGGACGCCTTGACGCGGTCCGTGCCGGCCGACGGGCTGCCGAACGCGATCTGGCTCACGCGCAGGAGCAAAGCCCCGAGCGCGACCAGGAGGCCGAGCACCACGGCGACGGCAAGCAGCGGCGCGCGCGCGAACGTCGAGCTGACCAGCAGGAACTCGCTCATGAAGATGCCGAGCGGCGGCAGCCCGGCAATCGCAACCACGCCGAGCACGAGGCCCCATCCGAGCAGCGGGTGGCTCTCGGTCAGCCCGCTGATGTCGGCGAGCCGCTGGGTGCGCTTCACCTGGGCGACGTGGCCGACGGCGAAGAAGATCGCCGACTTGGTCAGGCTGTGCATGGTCATGTGCAAGAGGCCGGCGAAGTTGGCGAGCGGGCCGCCCATGCCGAAGGCAAAGGTGATGATGCCCATGTGCTCGATCGAGGAGTAGGCAAAGAAGCGCTTTATATCGCGGCGCCGGTAGAGCATGAAGCTGGCGAAGATGAGCGATATCAGACCGAGCGTCACCATGAGCGGGCCCGGCGCGATCGCATTCGGATTGGCCGCGAGCAGGATCTTGAAACGCAAGACCGCGTAGAGCGCGACGTTGAGCAAGAGCCCGGAAAGGATCGCCGAGATGGGGGTCGGGCCCTCGGCGTGGGCATCGGGCAGCCAGGCGTGCAGCGGCGCGAGCCCCACCTTGGTGCCGTAGCCGAGCATGAGAAAGATGAAGGCGACGTTGAGCAGATCGGGATTGAAGTCGTGCGCGTGCGCGACGAGCGCCGTCCACACCATGGCGTCTTGCCCCTCGCCGATAACGGGCTGCGCCGCCATGTAGACGAGAATGGTACCGAACAGCGCCATCGCGATGCCGACGCTGCCGAGGATGAAATACTTCCACGCCGCCTCGAGCGCCTCGTGCGTGCGGTAGATGCCGACCATCATGATCGTGGTGAGGGTGGCGAGCTCGATCGCCACCCACATCAGGCCGATGTTGTTGGCGAGCAGCGCCAGATTCATGGCGAACATCAGCACCTGATACATCGCGTGATAGAAGCGCAAATTGCCCAGCGTCAGCTTGCCGATGTCGACCTCGTGGGCGATGTAGCTGGCGCTGAACACCGCCGTCGTGAAGCCGACGAAGGTGCCCAGCACGACGAAGACGGTGTTGAGGTCGTCGACGAGCAGATACTCGCCAGGGGCGGGCCGTACGACGAGCAGCGCCAGCGCGCCAAGAAAGGTCAGCCCCGTTGCCAAGACATTGAGACGCGCGGTGAGGCGATAGCCGGGCAGCACGGCCAGCACTAGCGCGGAGGCGGCCGGTATCACCAGGATTGCCGTCACGGGGTCGAAGGGAAGATCGGCGGTCGTAATGCTCATTGCCGCTCGCCCCGGAATTCCTGCATTGCCTCGATATCGACGGCGTCGAAGCGCTCGCGGATGCGGAACAGGAACACGCCGATCACGATGAAGGCGACGAGCACCGAGAAGGCGACGCTGATCTCGACGACGAACGGCATGCCCTTGGCGCCGGCGGCGGCGAGGATGAGGCCGTTCTCGATCGACATGAAGCCGACGACCTGGCTGACGGCGTTGCGGCGCGTCACCATCATCAACAGCCCGAGCAGCACCACCGACAATGCAAAGGCGAGGTCCTCGCGCGCCAGCGGAGTGGCTCCGGCGGTGGCGTGCAGCATGACGACCATCGACAAGGCAACGAGCCCCATTCCGAGCAGCATAGTGGGGCCGATGCCGCCCACCGTCTCGATCGTGCGGTGGATCCCGAGCCGAACCACCATCCCATTGAGCGCGACGGGGATGATGATCGCCTTGAGCACCAGCGCGATGGCGGCCGTGATGTAGAGGTGCGGGGCGTCCTGAATGTGGGCTTGCCAACCCACCGAGAGCGACAGCACGAACGCATGGAGCGCGAAAACCCTGATCAGCCCCAGCATGCGATCCTGGTAGAGGAGCATGAAGCTCACGAGCACCATGAGGCCCGCGAGAAGGTGAGCGACTTCGAAGGCGAACGGCTGCATCAAAAGCTCCGGGAGACGAAGAGCAGCAGGGTTGCGAGCAGGCCCAGCATGAGTGCGGCGCCGAGGAACTCCGGCACGCGGAAGACGCGCATCTTGGCGATCGATGTCTCGAACACGACAAGCAGAAAGCCGCCCGCCAGCAGCTTACCGAGGAAGGCGGCGGCGCCGATGGCGTAGGCGGTGGGCGCGCCGCCGCTCTCGGCAAGCCCCCACGGCGCGAAGATGCAGGCAATGAGCGACATATAGACGAGCAACTTGAGGGCGGCGGCGAGCTCGATCAGCGCAAGGTGGCGGCTGGAATACTCGAGCACCATCGCCTCGTGCACCATGGTGAGCTCCAGGTGGGTTGCCGGATTGTCGACGGGGATGCGGGCGTTCTCCGCGATCGCCACGATGATGAGGGCGACGAGCGCCAGCCCGAGCGACACCCGCAGGCCGGTATGGGAAAGCATGAAGCCGGCAATGTCTGAGAGTTGCGTCGAGCCGGCGACAAGCGCCACCGTGAAGACGATCATGATCATTGCGGGCTCGGCAAGCGAGGCAAACAGCATCTCGCGGCTCGATCCCAGGCCGCCGAAGCTGGTACCGACGTCCAGTCCGGCGAGCGCCAGGAAAAATCGCGCCAAGCCGAGCAGTGCCGCAATTGCGATGAGGTCGGCGGACCAGCTGAAGTAGAGCCCCGTCGCGAAGGTCGGAATGAGGGCGGCCGCGACCCACGTCGCGGCGAATATGAGGTAGGGGGCGCAGCGGAACAGCCAGGAGGCGTTCTCGGCGAGCACGGCCTCCTTTCGCACGAGGCGCTTAAGGTCGCGATAGGGCTGAACGACAGGCGGACCCTGACGGTTCAGGAGCCGCGCCTTCACTTTGCGCGTGAACCCCAAGAGCAGCGGGGCGAGCGCGAGGACCAGTAGCATCTGGGCGCCTTGCACGGCGAGATCGAGGATCACGGCCATATCGCCACCACCAGGAGCAGGGCCACGAGAGCCACGAAAACGAAGCTCAAGTAACGGCGGACGGTCAGAAACTGGAGGTAGTTGAGCTTGTCGGCGGCGAACCCCACGCCGCTGCCGATCGGCACATAAAGCACGTCCCACACCAGATCGCGCAGCGTGACCTGCAACCGCGCCGGGGTCGGATCTCCTGGCAGCGGCATCGTCACCGTCTCGCGTGCGCGAAAGACGACGTCACCAAACACCCGGCGGATCGGCTGGGCAAAGCTAGAGGCGGTATATTGCGTGGCGGGGCTCAAGTCCGGATAGCCGCAATCCCAGGGCGGCGCGCGCCGCAGCGCGCCCGTTGCCACCTTATGGATGACGTAGGCCGCCAGCGAAGCCGAGCCCGCGATGAAGGCGAAGACGAGGAGGCCGTTGTAGGAGCTCCGGCTTTCGGCAATTGGTACGATCGACAGCCACGGCAGGCTGCCCTGCACGGGCATGTGAGCGCCGACGACGACCGTCACGGCCGGTGCCAGCGCGTCGATAAAGAGGCCCGGCAAAATGCCCGCGATCAGGCACAGGGCCGCCAGAGCAAACATCGCCGTAAGCGACCAGCGGTCGGTCTCATGGGCGCGTTCGGCCGCCAGCGAACGGGGCCGGCCGAGGAAGCTCACGCCGAACGCCTTTACAAAGCACGTGGCGGCGAGCGCGGCGGAGAGCGCGAGCAGCGCTCCAACGGCCGGCACGGCGAACTTGAGACCCCACTGCGGCAGGTCGGGGCTCAACAGGATGGCCTGGAAGGTCAGCCATTCGGAGACGAAGCCGTTCAAGGGGGGAAGCGCGGAGATGGCGACGCAGCCGACGAGAAACACGAAAGCCGTCTGCGGCATGCGATGGATGAGCCCGCCCAGGTGCTCCATGTCGCGCTCGCCGGTGGTGTTGAGCACCGCGCCCGATCCAAAGAACAATAGGCTCTTGAAGATGCTGTGATTGAGGACGTGAAACAAGGCCGCGGTCAGCGCCAGCGCCGCGGCCCAGCTCATGGCGTTGGCTTGGAACGCGAGCGCGAGGCCGAGCCCGATGAAGATGATGCCGATGTTCTCCACGGTGTGGTAGGCGAGCAGGCGTTTGAGGTCGTGCTGCATCAGGGCATAGAGCACGCCGAGCACGGCGGTGATGCCGCCGAGTACGAGCACCAGCATGCCCCACCACCATTGCGGAACTCCGAGCAGGTCGAAGACGATGCGCACGAAACCGTAGACGGCGACCTTGGTCATGACGCCGCTCAAGAGCGCCGACACGTGGCTTGGCGCAGCGGGATGGGCGAGCGGCAGCCAGGCATGGAGAGGGACGACGCCGGCCTTCGAGCCGGCGCCGAGCAAGGCGAGCACAAGCACCAGGCCCGGCAGCCAGTCTGCATGAGCGGCCTCGCGCATGTCGGTGAACGCGTAGGCGCCGGCCGGACCGGCGAGCAGTCCAAAGGCCAGCAGCAGGGCGAGCGTCCCGAAGCTTGCCATAAGGATGTAGACATAGCCCGCAGCCCTGTTGTCGGGGTCGTGATGATGCGCCATGACGAGCGCCCACGACGTGAGCGACATGAGCTCCCAAGAGAACAGGAACGTGAAGGCGTCCGCTGCGATGACGACGAGGTTCATGCTTGCCAGGAACGCGGCGTAGAAGGGCAAGACGCGGCCCGGCGCCTCCTCGTGCTGGCCGAAACCGAGGGCGAAGAGGCTGGTGGTGGCGCCGCCGAGATTGACGACCACCAGGAAGAACGCGGCAAGACTGTCAATGGCGAAGTGTGCGCCGATCCAGGGCAACCCGATGGGCAGAACCAGCCTCTTGGGCGCGCCAACGCCGAAGAGGAAGGTGTCGCAAGCGACGACGAGGATGGCGACCGATACCAGCAGGCATGACAAGTAGACTAAACGGGAGCCGACCGAGAGCCGCTGGGCGGCAATTGCCCCAACGGCTATGGCCAGCAGCCCGGCCACTCCCCACAATTCCGCAGCCACCGCCATGGCCCGTTACCTCTGCGATCGGATCGACAGGTGCCAGCTGCAGCGAAACAGTCGAGACATGCGCCCCCCATCCCTCACATTCTGGCTCATGCCTTGAGGCGTAGGCCGCGGCCGCCGGACTGACTGACTGCCCCCTCGGCGATGAGCTCGATGCCGGCCGTATCCAAGGCGGAGACGACCTTCACCAGGGAATCGACGTTGCCGCGGATGACGCCATCGCTGGCCTCCATTCTTTGAATGGTCGGCAGCGACAATCCGGCAAGCTCGGCCAGTTTGCGCTGATCGATGCCGAGCAATGCTCGGGCACCTCGGAGCTGGGCTGCAGTCATCATGTACGATACATCGATAGTTACCTATGAGACATCCTAATTCAAACTAGGTACATATGTCACCATCGAACGGCTGTTGCCACGCCTACACGCGACCGCATTGCCCCATGTGAGGGATTTGGCGTTCCTGATGGCGCCGGCTTTGGCTGCTATCGCGTGCGGCTTGGGGTGCCGTGTGGTAGCGCTGCGAAACGCCCTCACCGAGCAGCAGCGAGCTTGGTCGACGATCCACCCACTGCACACAACGTCCGAGTTGGGCCAATCGAGTGCTATGGTTGAGCGCCCATGACGGCTTCGGGCCACTAACGGACGTTCCCTGCCGACAGCATCATTAAGCTCCGCGACGTCGCCAAGCGCGCTCTGGGTCGAAAACAGTGGGGCCCAACGCGATGAACTTCATCGCCGGCCTGCAATGCCTTCCGACCCAGTAGACGAAGCGTCCCTAAAACGGATCGAAGCCCTCTTCCGAAGTCGCGCTATTCTTCATTTGCGCCGAGCATCGAGATCACATGGGCAAGCAAAGCCAAGCGCCTAAGCAGGTTTTGGGCGTCGTCACTTTGCATGCCGTCTGCCAGGAGCGACACGTCGTTGTAGTCGAGCCGTCTACGCACTTCGTGTGGACAGGGCCCTTGCCCACGCGACCCTTCCCATAGATGACGTTTGCAAGACCGTGCGTCGCAAAGATGAAGGCGATATCGTGGGTCACAGCTTCGCCGAGCGCCTCGACCTTGACGCAATCAGCCTGAGCCGTCGCCGAAAGTGCGCAGATCACCGCCGTGGCGACTAAGCCCAGTTTCAAAGAGCGCATTTGCCCCTCCAAAAAATGATCCATCCCGGTCTCGAAACTAGTTGAGCGTGCAAGCCGGTTCTCCCGCAAGGAACTGGAAGGCGTGCCGCATTTGCATCCATCCGTGCGAGGTGGTCGCTCTGTGAACAACGTCGGCGATGGGTGAACAGCGGCCCACGACCGACACAACTCATTCGTCAGCTTTGGCCTCGAGATCTGACCCTCGGGGGAGAGCCACGTCTGGCCGCGAAACACTTTTTTGATCTTCAAGTGGCATGCGTGGACGGTCGATGCGTGCCGCCGCAGTTCATGGGGTTCGATTCCCGCTTATTTCCCGCTATCATTAAGCCATTGATGTTAAATCGTTTTTCGTGTTTTTTTTGGCGCCCCGTAGGGGAGTCGAACCCCTGTTACCAACGTGAGAGGCTGGCGTCCTAGGCCACTAGACGAACGGGGCGGCGCAAGAGGCAAGCTATATGGGAGGCAAGGCCCTTCGATCAAGCCTTACTTTGCGAGCCATCGCCCGGCAGGCCTTGGCCCTCACCTGCTCCCCGGCTTCGGCTCTATCGCGACGTTGGTGACCATCCGGCCCGTCTGCAGGTCGAGCACGGCGATGCCCGCCGCCGCCCCCACGTCGTAGTGCACGGCCAGCCGATTGCCGGACAACGAGACGGAGCGGACCTGGGCGCCTGCGGGCAGCTCGAGGCTCTGCTCCGGGCGGATGGCCAGCGTGGGCAGCGCGGCCGGTTGCGTCGCCGAGGACGACGCGAGATAGATGACGCGCCCGATCGCGGCCAGCAATCCGGCAAACAGCACGATCGCCAGCACGATCACCACCAACTTGAGGATACGCTGGAGCCGCGCCTCCGATGCGGGTTGCAAATCCGCAAAGTCGGGCGAACGTTGAGCGGTAGCGGCGGCGGCGCCGTCCGGGGCCTGCATGAAAGTCCCTCTCATCCAGATGTCGCGGAGACCCATGGCGTCAGGACGTAAACATCCAATCAAAGTGCTGGCGACGCCGGCGGACGCCGGAGCCCGCCTCGACAAATTCCTGACCCAACGCGTTGAAGACCTCAGCCGCGCTCAAGTGCAAATGCAATTGCGCTCCGGCAACGTGACAGATTCTAGCGGTGCGAGCATAAGAGACGGCGCCTATCGGGTCAAACCAGGCGACGTTTTCACCATCCACCTGCCGGAACCGGCGCCGCCCGCTCCCGCGCCGGAGCGAATCGCCCTCAACGTCGCCCATGAGGACGAGCACCTCATTGTCATCGACAAGCCGGCCCACCTCGTCATGCATCCCGCCGCAGGCCACGCCTCGGGCACGCTCGTCAACGCCCTCATTGCTCACTGCGGGGCGAGCCTTTCGGGGATCGGCGGCATAAAGCGCCCGGGCATCGTCCACCGCCTCGACAAGGGCACCTCCGGTCTTCTCGTCGTGGCCAAGACGGACGCAGCGCACAAGGGCTTGAGCGCGCAGTTTGCCGCGCATGGGGCGGATGGGCGCATGGAGCGGGCTTACCTTGCCCTCGTTTGGGGCAAGCCCCTGCGCCCCCGCGGCACCATTGATGCGCGGCTCACCCGCAGCCCCCGTCACCGCACCAAGATTGCCGTTGCGAAAGGAGAGACCGGCCGTCACGCCGTCACCCACTATGAGGTTCTCAGGACGTTCGGGCCGCGCGGCGCGCCCACCATCTCGCTCGTGCGGCTGCGGTTGGAGACGGGGCGCACCCATCAGATCCGCGTCCATCTTGCGCATCTCGGCCATCCGGTGGTCGGCGATCCCGTTTACGCAAGCGGCTTCAAGGCCAAGGGCCTGAAGCTTTCGGAAAAGGCCCAAGACGCCCTGCGGCAGCTTGGACGGCAAGCGCTGCACGCGGCCGAGCTCGGGTTTGAACATCCCGTGACCGGCGAGAAGCTCCGCTTCACGAGCCCGTTACCTGCCGACATTGCCGGCCTCATTGCCGCGCTGGAGGCGCATTAGCGAAAAGCCCGGCAATCTGCGAAAGCAACCGTTAGCGCCGTTGGGCAATTGGTCGCGCCTCCTGTTCCCCCGTTAAGACGTGCCGCGCTAGAGGGGCATAAGAACTTCGCTCGGGGCACGAACGATGCGTGGTCATCTTCGCTTTTTTCGCCTTTGTCCGCCGCCTCGGCGGCGCCGGGTCCCCGCAGCGGGCACGGCTGCTTTTCCAAACGCACATAGGTCGCGTGCAACAAGTCGGGTGGCTTTGGCGTATAATAGTTGTGGAGAAAAATGACGGCGCCTGAGGCAAGCAACGGAAACGGCTGGCCCGGCGCGTTAACGGGTAGCGGGGCGTCTCACCCCCGGAATGCCCGCGCGCGGGGCGACCGCGCTAGACTTAGTGATAAGAGGGACCATTCTCCGCACCGGCCGGGAATGGCAGTTGGTAGGCTCATGGCGACAAAGCTTCCGACAATCGCGCAAGGCTCGATGGGCTTGTCGCGCTACCTGCAGGAGATCCGCAAGTTTCCCATGCTGGAGCCCGGCGAGGAGTACATGCTGGCAAAGCGGTGGCAGCAGCACGCCGATCAGGATGCCGCCGAGAAGCTCGTGACCTCGCACCTGCGCCTCGTGGCGCGCATTGCCATGGGTTACCGCGGCTATGGCCTGCCGATCGGCGAGGTCATCTCCGAAGGCAACGTCGGCCTGATGCAGGCGGTGAAGCGGTTCGAGCCCGAGAAGGGCTTCCGTCTCGCCACCTACGCGATGTGGTGGATCCGCGCTTCGATCCAGGAGTACATCCTGCGCTCGTGGAGTCTGGTGAAGATGGGCACCACGGCGGCGCAGAAGAAGCTCTTCTTCAATCTGCGCCGCGCCAAGAGTCAGCTGCAGGCGCTGGAAGAGGGGGACCTGCACCCCGATCAGGTCAAGACCATCGCGCGCCGGTTCGGAGTGAGCGAGGCCGACGTCGTGTCGATGAACCGCCGCCTGGGCGGGGACGCCTCGCTCAACGCCCCTGTGCGCGCCGATGCGGAAGCCGGCGAGTGGCAGGACTGGCTCGTCGACGACCAGCCGAGCCAGGAGGACCAGCTCGCCGAGAAACAGGAGTTCAGCCAGCGCAAAGGCTATCTCTCGAGCGCGCTGTCCTCGCTGAATGATCGCGAGCGGCGCATTTTCGAGGCGCGGCGGCTCACCGACAACCCTGCGACGCTCGAGGACCTGTCCACAGAGTTCGGCGTCTCGCGCGAGCGCATCCGCCAGATCGAGGTGCGTGCCTTCGAAAAGGTGCAGAAGGCGGTGCAGGGCGCGGCAAAGGCTGCCGAGGCCGGCTAGAACTGGGTTCGGCCCGGTGCCGGCGCGTGCAAGGCTATTGCGGGGCCGTGACTTTGAAGTCGGTGATCAACCAGGTGTCGCCCTTCCTGCTCGGCGCGGACGCCGCAAGCATTCCGATGTAGCTTGGCCCCCGCGGCGGCTCGCCCTTGAAGTCGGCGACGCGTTTGCCGTTGACCGAGATCTCGACCTGGCCGCCCTTCGCGGTCACCCTCAGGGTGTTCTTTTCCTTGGCCCCGGTCTTTACGACATCGAGTTTCGTCCATTCGACCGGTCGCTTGGCGATGACCTTTCCATCGACGACGCGCGCCACCGTGAAGTAGCCGTTGGGCGCGATGACGGCTTGATAGTAGTTGCGATTGTCCTCGACCCAGAACATCAGGCCCGCATAGCTCGAGGTCGGATCGGTCGTATTCTTAGCCAATCGGACGGTCGCGCACGCGTCCACGTCATCGAAGACGAACACGCGGTTCCAGCGGAACGTTCGGGTGCCCGGCACCGGGCGAAACACGGCTTCGCCTGAGGAGATCTTGAGGCGGGCATTCTTTGGTCCCCAGGTCGGATCGTGGGACTTGAACGCGTCCTCGAACAGAACCTTGCCGTCGGCGCATCCGGGCGCGGAGGCGACGGTGCCGGTCGAGATCTCTTCGGAAGCGCTGGATGAGCCTTTGTCGGGAGCGGCGACATTGGTGACCTTCAGGTCCGACATCGTCCAGCCGTCGGTCATCTCAGGTGCGGAAGCGGCCACCAGGCCGATATGGCTCGGCTCCGCCGGTGCTTGCCCGCGAAAGCGCGCGACCTCGTGGTCGTTGATCCTTATGACGACCGTCTCACCTTCGAGCGTCAGCCGCAGAGTGTTCTTCTCGTTGCGGCCGAGCTTCAAAAATTTTGTCTTGGTCCACGGTACGGGAGACGTCGCAGTGATCTTGCCGCGGACCTTGCGGGCAACCGTGAAAAGACCGTTCGGTGCGATGACGACCTCGTAGAAATTGTCCTTGTCCGTAAGCCAGAACAAGAGGCCCGCATACGTTCGCGCCACATCGGTCGTGGCCGCCGGCATCACCACGGTCACGCACGCATCGAGGTCGGTCAGGGAAACGGCTAAGTCCCACCGCGCGGTTTGCATTCCCGGGTCCGGGGTAAAGACGGCCTCTTGTCCCTTGACCTGAAACTGCTTGTCCTGCTGCCCCCAGCCCAAATCGCCGGTCTTGAAGTCGCCTTCCAGCCGCACCGAGTGGCCCGTGCATGCCAAGGCCGGCGAAACTGTCAACAGCAACGCAAGTGCGCCGATGGAATACGGGCTCATGCCGGATCTCTCCTCTTTGATTCGCCCAACCTGCAGTATGCCGCAGAAAAGGAAAAGTCCGGTCCCTTACCCAGGGCTCGCCTGAGGGTCGCGGCCGATCCGGCGATGCAACACCAATTTTCGGCCCTGCGCCCTCAAAACTGTGGACGAATCACTTAATGTACGCCGCGCGAGGGGGGCCGAGCCTCTCTTGGCTCCGCCTGAGGGGCTTGAGTTTCGTCAAGTGCGCGTCAGAGAAGGAGGGCGTGACGCCCTTGTCGTCTCTGAGCCAGGACTTTCAAACGACTGGCGCCTTTGGCCGGTTGGACGCGTGGCGGGCATGGACAGGACCGCCCGAGGGAGCGTCCGACGGCTACACCTACCGGCCTCCGCCAAATTCTTGTCCGCGACCACCGCATCCACCTGCATTCTCCGATCGTCACTGTCAGCGCGCCGGGCCTGCCCCGGCCGGCACGCTGGTGCGTTGTGGTGATTGGCAAATTGGTTCGGGAATGCAGGCACAGGGCGCGGCACACACTGGAAGATGGAGTGGCAAATGCTGAAGCGCCTTCATCGAGAGAAGGTCCTATACGCCGTATCTTCGAGTTCGTGCGTCGCTCGCTCGCTTCGGCTCGAACTGCAATGGATTCTCATTCTGCTGTGGCGCCAAATACAGATGCGTCCACCGAGTATAGCTTGACGGGGCTTTAGCCGGCGCGGGAGTGCGACCCAAACTGGCCACAAAAAACAGGGCCGGCCCGAAATGGGCCGGCCTTATTGTTTGCCGCCGGGATGCGCCAGGTCACATGGGCAGCTGCGCGAGCTGACTGCCGAAGTAGTTTTCGACCGCCGTCAGGATCGAGTCTGAGACTTTGTCGCGCCAACTGTCGGATATCAGGTTCTTGGCATCCTCCTTGTTGGTGACGTAGGCGAGCTCGATCAGAACGGAGGGAAACTGCGCGGTCTTGAGCACCCGGAACGACGCCTGCTGGTCGGGGTCATTGCGCAAGTTGGTGCTGGTCCCCATCATCGCGATGACGGAGCGGGCAAAAACGCTCGTCCGATCCCGGGTGACGTCCACCTCGCGACCGGCCAGATCGGCGAGAATTTTCTTCACGACATCGACGTCGCCGCTCGCCTCCTTGACGGCTTCCACCTCGTCGCTCGACAGCAGATTGCTGGAGATCTCGCCCTTGGCCGAGCTGCGAAGCCTTTTGGCAACGGACTCGCGCAGGGAATAGATCGTGGCCCCGTTCGCACCCGACCTGCCCGCGTAGTCGCAATGTATTGCCATGAAGAGATTGGCTCGATGGCGCTCTGCGAACGTCACCCGATCGCCCAACGGTATGAACTCGTCGGTATCCCGCGTCATGAAGACTTTGTAGCGGCCGGTGGCGTTGAGCTTGTCGCGCAGGATCTTGCCGAACGCCAACACGATATCCTTCTCGACAAGGCCATTCTTCTCCGCCCCTGAATCGTGCCCCCCGTGTCCGGGGTCGATGACGATAACGGGTTTGAAGGCTTTTTCCGCCAACACCTCGGGAGACACAGCAGGCCTCGGCAGGGGCGGTTGCAATCCGGCGGCGCCCAGCGCGAACGGCGGCGGCGGGATAGGCTTGCTCTCGGCCTTCGCGCTGATGCTGCCGGTGACGGGAGCGAACGGCACAATCTCGACGATGAGCTCCTGATTGCGACCATCCCGGGCCTTTTCGATCCGCGCGCTCGAGACGATGACGGGCTCGGTGACGTAAATGATGATGCGGGAGCGCTTGGCCGCCGACAGCCCGGCGCGGAACGACTTGATGAGGCCGACGGGCCTGCCGTTTGGCTGCGCGGGTAGACGCAATTTTGTCTCGGCCAGCTCGACAATCACCCGGTTCGGGTGGCTGAGCGAGAACACCTCGAACTCGGTCGCCTCCGGCAGACCGACGAGAAAGCGGGTGCGCGAAGAGTTGCCGAGAAGCTTAGCCTTCGGAGGCGATGGCGCACGAATCCCCTCTTGCGTCGCCGGAGCAGCGGCCAGGTTCAGATACTGAGCCTGGAGCGGCGTACGGACGCAAATTAGGGCTAGCGCAACGAGAACCCCGCGGCAGACGGACCGCGGAAAGCGGTGAACCATGACGTGCGACCCCCGTTATACGCGCTACAAGTCCAAGTACCGGGAACAGTCATTGGTTGCCTGAGATGATGGCGTTTTCCGGGTCGTCTTCAGGCATTGTTAGGGTTTATGGCCGCCTAATCGTTAACGTTTCCCTAACGCCGGGAAGCCGCGCCGGCTCGACCCGATGGGGTGCGGCGCCCTCTTAGGTCCAGCGCCGCACTGCGCGCTCGTCCCCGTGGGACGCCTCGACCCAGGTACTTTCGCCGGACGCCTCGGTTTCTTTTTTCCACAAGGGAGCCCGCGTCTTGAGGTAGTCCATCAGAAAGCCCGCCGCCTCGAACGCGGCCTGGCGATGCGCAGAGGCCGTGATGACGAGGACGATGTTGTCGCCCGGCGCAAGCTCGCCCACGCGGTGGATGATGAGGCTCGCCTGCAGCGGCCAGCGCGCGTGCGCCTCCGCTTCGATGCGGGCGAGCTCCGCCTCCGTCATGCCGGGGTAGTGCTCGAGCGCCATCGCCGCGATCCGACCCTCGTCCGCGCGAACGCGCCCCGTGAAGGTGACGATTGCCCCGACGTCGGTGCGCTCGCCGATCAGCGTCTGCGCCTCGGCGGCAATGTCGAAATCCTCACTCTGCACTCTGACGGCCATCTGCTCACCCTCCCGTGACGGGCGGGAAAAAGGCGATCTCGCGGGCGCTCGCAATGGGCGCGTTCGCCTTCACGTGCACCTTGTCGAGGGCGGCTCTTATCAGCTCCGGCCGCGCGAAGGCCTCGTCGAACTGGGGCCCTCTGGTCTTGAGCCAGCCGACGACGTCGGCAACTGTCGCAACGCCTTGCGGCAGCTCGATCTCCTCCGCGCTGCGCCCGATTTTCTCGCGCACCCAGGCGAAGTAGAGAAGCTTCACGCGTTGCCGTTGGACCTCGCTCATGAGCGCCTAACGCTCCATGGCATGAACCACACCTGCCTTTAGATAGTCATAGCCGGTCCAAAGCGTGAGTAGAGCCGCAATCCACAGGATCACCAGGCCGCCGGTGGTTATTCCGGGCACGAGCTTCTCCGCGGCGGGGCCGGCGAGCAGCACGGCGAGCGCGATCATCTGCATCGTCGTCTTCCATTTGGCGAGCTGGGTGACATGGACCTTGACGTTGAGCTCAGCCAGAAACTCGCGCAGTCCTGAGACGAGGATCTCGCGCACCAGAATGATGATGGCGGCCCAAATCGACCAGCCGGTGATGGTGCCATCGTGCACCAGCATCATGAGGACGGCGCCGACCAGAAGCTTGTCGGCGATCGGGTCGAGCATGCGCCCAAGGGTCGACTGCTGCTCCCACATGCGCGCAAGATAGCCGTCGAGCCAGTCCGACACGCCGGCGAGCACGAACAAGGAGAACGCCGACCAGCGCGCGACGTCGCCTTTGAGGAAGAAAAGGCACGCCACAAGAGCGGGGACGGCGATAATCCGCCCATACGTCAGCACGTTCGGCAGGCTCATCGGCATCGGACGGGCGGCGGCTTGCTCCATCGGTCCTTGGTACACCATTCGACCAATGGTCCGTCAATGGTGTACATTCACTGATAAACGGGCTGCATCGGCTGCTGACGCACCAGGGCGGCTTATCGGGCCTCAGTGGCAGACCCCGCGCCCTTTGCGCTCCTTCATGTCGAAGTGGAAATGGTCGCGATGCGCCTCGTTGGCCTCCGGCCCCAGCACGGTCCCGAACACCCCACAGGCCCCGCTATGCAAGCGCTTAAGGAAGGCCGATTCAACCGTCTTTGCTGCCGTGACGCTGGCGGTGGCAGCCAGCAGAGGCGCGCGGGTGCCGTCAGCCTTTAAGCCGGTCTTGTGCAGGTTTCCTGTCTCCTTTTCACGCGACTTTCTTGCCGCGTCCCCGATCGATGGCGCGGGCTTCTCCCCCGTCGTCGTCGCGGCCTTCTTTCTCGCACGCGCTTCTACCGCCAGCGCAATTTTCTTCTGCGCCTCGGCGATCTCCCGCTCGGTCGGTCCCCACGCTTTGGCCACGCGGACGGTGCGGCCGTCGGCGGTGACGAATCCGGCGATATCGACCGCGTTGCCGGTGGCGTGCTCGCTCAGCGGCAAGTCGGGCTTGTTGTACATGTTGCGGCAGGCATAGGACGACGCGCCCACGATGCGCGTAATGCGCGAGCCCAAAACCTCGCGGGCGGCGGGCTGGAGAACCGTCTCGACCCAGCGACTCAAGCCAGCGGCCAACCGGCAGTTCATGACAGGGGCCGGATCCAGCTTGACCTGGGCCGCCGCGCCGACGCTGCGCACCAGCAGCGGCGCCGGCGTGCCGCATTGGCCACGCTTGATCGGCACCTCGAGGACGGCATCGGCCGCAATGGGGGCGAGAAGGCGCACGCATTCGCGAAGCCCGGCCGCCAGCTCCGCTTCCGTCCACGCGTCCTCGACCGGCTTTGGCGGCGCGCTTTCCCCCGTCGCTTCGGGGTTTGCCTGCGGCGAGAGGCGCGCGCCCTGGGCAGGCGCCTTTGCGATGGCGCGCGCCGCGCCCTGCGGTGGCAGCTCGGCGCGCTTCGTCTGCTGTGCGGGCAGCAGCGGCAGAATGACGACACCGGTCAGCGCGGCCAGGGTGCACCCAGCCGAGAGCCGCCCGAGCATCTTGTCGGTGGAGGCCATGTTCACCTGCTTCCCTCTTGTGAACAGCAACGAGCCCGTCCGCGTTCCCTTATGATCTGCAGCATCGAGGCCGAGGGCGGCGGAATTGGGATTACAGTCTAGCGAGCACCTATGAAAGGGCGGTTTCGTAGTGCGGCTCCGGAGTGGCGCTTGAAAGGGAGTAAATCGGTGGATGATTTCGAGAGCGATCGACTGAGCCTGATGCCCAAGCGCGACATCGACCGCCGCCAAGTGCTCACCGTGAGCCTAGCTGCCGGGTTCGCCGCGGCCGTGTGTCCGGTGGCGGCCGGAACGGCCATCACGACCGATAGCGCCGGGCTCGAGGCGGGCGAGGTGCGGATCCCTGTCGCCGATGGCGAGCTTCCCGCCTATCGGGCGATGCCCGCAAGTGGCGGTCCTTTTCCCTTGATCCTCGTCGTGCAGGAGATCTTCGGGGTGCACGAGCACATCAGGGACGTGTGCCGCCGGCTTGCAAAGGAAGGCTACATGGCGATCGCCGCCGAGCTTTATGCGCGTCAGGGCGATGTCTCGGGACCGAGCGATGTAAAGGAGATCATTCGCAACGTCGTGTCCAAGGTCCCCGACACCCAGGTCATGTCCGACCTCGATGCGGCGGTCGCCTACGCGCACGCCTCGGGCCATGGCGACACCGCGCGGCTCGGCATCACCGGATTTTGCTGGGGCGGCAGAATTACCTGGCACTATGTCGCCCATAGCCCCGCCCTCAAAGCGGGAGTGGCGTGGTATGGCCGGCTGGTCGGCGAGCCGGGCCCGCTGACGCCGCATCACCCCATCGATCTCGTCAACGACCTCAAGGCGCCGGTGCTGGGCCTTTATGGCGGCACCGACCATGGGATTCCCGTCGAGACGGTGGAGCGCATGCGCGCGGCCTGCAAGGCGGCCGGAAAGACCTGCGAGCTCGTCATCTACCCCGACGCCGGCCACGCCTTCCACGCGGACTACCGGCCGAGCTATCGACCCGAGGCCGCAAAGGAGGGATGGGCGCGCATGCTTGCCTGGTTCCGCGCCCATGGCGTCACCTAAGACCCGGCCGTTGCACCATTTTTCGCAAGTGCCGGGTCATATC
>Ga0315553_10001086_pt1 | contig 23058 bp, 20 predicted proteins | sample SalMarSW160140MG_FD_203099 | JGI IMG/M metagenome (GOLD analysis project Ga0315553, IMG submission 203099) | Salt marsh sediment microbial communities from the Plum Island Ecosystem LTER, Massachusetts, United States - Salt Marsh Sediment SW1601-40 ... | reverse complement strand
AACTTTTTTGTTTTTTGAAAAATATTCACTGTTGTCCGGGGAAAATCAAAAATAGAGAAATTTTGGCTTAAACAGCCTGATTTTACACATTATACTATTAAAATTCAAAACAGAACCCCTGCCCACAAAAAAGCGATAGCTGTCCAGGAGGTTTGGTTGTGAGTTTTTCCCAATTTTCATCAGGTGATTTTAAAAATTTAAATAAATCAATGTAGGTCATTAAATGGTATCTTATTACTGATACCATATTTGAATAAGCCCATTTTCTTTGAGCTTGTCGCTGGATTACTAACATAATAAGCTGAACTATTAAACTAACCCATATCTGGATTTCTATTGCATTCTGAGTATCTCCCAGAAAGTATTTCAACGGAAAATTTTGTTTTAAACGTTTAAACATAGTCTCTATTTGCCATCGATTTTTATAGATATCAGCTATTTTATCTGCTTCTAAATCAAAATTATTAGTTATAAACTCGTAGACTTTCCTATGGGGTTCATACCAATAGGCAATCCTGCGTAATTCAATGACCCTTCTATCTTTCTTTATGCTGATTCTTTCATCTTTTAGTACTCCGGGATCAATATCATCAGCTATATCAAACTCTTCAAGGCTTGTATAGACAGCATTATCCCTTTGCCTGGTCACAAAATAGATGTCTTCCAATGTCCATTGTAAATATTGTTCGTAATCATTGTATCCCTTATCGAAAACAACAAAAGAACCTTTTTTAAGCTCAAGGTTTTTCAAGAAAACATGATCGTGTGTTGCTGCTGAGGTAAATCTTATTAAACAAGGCACATCTTCCAGGGTGTTTATCATGGTATGCATTTTTATCCCTCCTTTCTTTTTCCCATTTATGGGATTGCGCCCTACGCCTTTTAATATATCGCTAAATAGACTTATCGTTGTCGAATCAACTATCTTAAGACCTTTTATTTCAGGTTTCTTCGGACTGCTGTCCGATAAAAAATGTTTATAATTCTCATATAACCGATAATAAATATCTGCAAATACTTTACTGCTCCTTTTCTTGTTGGCATCTGATATGGTACTTCGTTTGGGGAAAAATTTCATTCCCAAATGATTGATCTTCCCCTCACAGGCAAGCATTATACTGGATAACTCACGAAGTGAACTGCAACCACTTATTGCTGTAAAAATCATGGTTACTAAATGATCAAATGTCTTGAACTTTTTGTAATATCTGTCGCTATTGTGCTTTCGTGCTGTCCGGTAAATAATTTTGTTGTCAATAAACTTTAAAATCTGACTGATAATGGGTTGTCCGCTGAATTTTGTAGATTTGTTCATGGTTAATAAAGTTAGCTTAAAACAAAATTAACCATTGCGAGGGGAATTTCTCTATTTTTGATTTTCCCCTTGCTTATTTTTTTAACTTTAACCGGACACTACTGTATTTTTTTCATAATATCATTAGATTACTATTGCTAAACAGTTGAATTTGCGTATACAGTCCTCCCTTTGTTAACTCATAAGGAGCCGGAATTCTATATACATCTGGATAAGGAGAAATTACGATATTATGAAAGAGGTGGAGCCCGTCCTTTATGAAGAGTTATGCAGGCAGGCATGATTTCCGGCAGCAGATAATTTGCAAAACTTTCTTTCCTGTCAATGCTTAAAAGAAAAAGAAAAAGGAACAGTACAGGAAACAGCAATTCCATGTTTTCCAGTGTAATTATCTGGTCCCAGGTGTGATTATGTGATTTAACAGGTTCAGTATCACTGCTTTTATTATAAGGGTGAGCATGTGTTACCAATTTCCCAGGAGCAAGCTCGTGTGTATGCAGGTAGAATGAATTATTAAATATCTGCACTGCATACATGGTAATAAGCAACAGCACAGCTGCCCTTAGTAATTTCTTCCTGGTTTTTTGCTTTCTGAGCATATATAATCACAGAATTATCTACAAATATAATCAAACATGTTCATTTATTGACCCAATAATCCAACAATCCAGTTTTCCATTAATCCATTTTTTTGTACTTTTGGGTATTCATTGGTTAGGGAATGCCGTGGCCTGCAGGAGGTATGAAAGCAGGGAGTCGGCAACAGTTCCCGCTGCTGTGAGTCCCGTAAAAGGTTTGACGGCACAATGCCACTCTGAGATTAAGGGGAAGGCGCCGCAAACAGGGATAAGTCAGAAGACCTGCCAGTGAATAAAAGCTTTGCAGCCTGCGGTGAACAGGTAACGGGTATCATCGTTTGCTGCCAACCAACAAGGTAAAAACAAACGATGAACAGGAAGATATTCATAACAGCTTTATTATCAATTCTTGCCACGGCAATCTTTTCCCAGGGTATACGTGATTCTGTTTTCCTGGTGCCACCGGTTACTGTGACCTCCGAAGGGATGTTCAACAAGGAAGAAGCCGGAATGAAAGAAACAGTGGTGGATTCAGTTATCATCCTTGAGAAAATCAACCTTTCATTATCAGATTTATTATCAGAGAATACACCCGTTTTTATTAAGAGTCATGGTCGCGGGGCACTGGCCACTGCATCATTCAGGGGCACGGCTCCCTCCCATACACAGGTAAACTGGAACGGCATAAATATAAATACTCCTATGGCGGGTATGGTTGATTTTTCACTTATACCGGTTTATATCATTGATGAGATGAATATCAGGCACGGGACGGCATCAATAGCCGACCGCAGCGGCGGCCTGGGGGGATCGATCAATATAAATAACAGGGCAGACTGGGATAACAGGCTGTCAGGCAAATACATGCAGGGCCTTGGCAGTTACAGCAGTTTTGATGAGTTCCTGCAATTCAGTGCGGGCAATAAGGTGGTGCAATCGAAGACAAGGCTTTACCATAATTATTCAGCGAATGACTATACTTTTATAAACAGGGGAATAGGAAATATTGATCCCCTGACAGGGCAGATAGTGAATCCTGTCGATACCAATGATAATGCTGATTACATGAAGTATGGCCTGCTCCAGGAGATCTACTTCAGGCCGGGCAGCAGGGATTTCTTCTCGGTTAAGTACTGGGGCCAGCAGGCCTTTCGCACCATCCCGCGTGCCACAAGTTATGAAGGGCCTGATAACTCAAACCTGAACAGCCAGTCGGACACCGATCACAGGATTATGGGCGACTGGAAGCATTTTGGTGAGAGGGGCAGGCTTGAGCTCCGGACAGGATATACATTCAAACGCCTTGACTATATACTGAAGAATACTGTATACGGAATGGGGCTGATACCTGTGATCTATTCTGAGAGCACCCAGACCGGTTTGCTGAATAATGCCAGCTATAAGCTCGATATGGAGAATGATCTATCGCTGAAAGCCAGTATTGATGCCAACCTGTACAGGGTAAACACACGCGATTCTGTTAAGAAAACGGGGTACAGTGAACAAAGATTTGAATTATCATCATTTGTCTCATTGCATAAGCAGTTTGCCGGCCGGCTGAACCTTAACCTTATGCTGCGCCAGGATATGACAGATAATAAGTTCACACCTCTCATTCCATATCTCGGTTTTGATCTGCTCCTGATGAAAAACAAGAGTCTTATCGTGAAGGGTAATATAGCAGGCAGCTATCGTTATCCGTCTCTCAATGATCTTTACTGGGAGCCCGGTGGCAACCCCGACCTCCTGCCCGAGAATGGATTTAGCTACGAGCTGGGACTGGAATACAGGACTGCCTTTACTCATCACGTCCTGGAAACTGAGCTGACTGCATACCGATCGGATATTAAGAACTGGATACTGTGGATACCGAGTTTTAAGGGCTACTGGGAGCCACGCAATATACGGAGGGTGCTGTCACAGGGCTTAGAGATATATGCCTCTCTCAGAGGCAGTATAGGTGAACTAAACTACAGTTGTACAGGCACATATGCTTATACCAGTTCTGTAAATTACGGGGAAAAGAGTATATGGGGAAATGAGTCGTATGGCAAGCAGCTTGTGTATGTGCCTCTGCATTCAGGTAACCTGATGGTAAAGCTTACTTACCAGGGATTTTCGCTTGGATGGCAGCATAATTCATACAGTGAGCGTTTCACTACTTCGAATAATGATGTGAGCCGTAGGGACCGGTTATACCCGTATTTCATGAACAACTGTTCGCTGGGAAAAGAGATGCAGATCAGGAAGGTGGGGTTGTCAGCCGAATTAAAGGTATATAACCTTTTTAACGAGACCTATCATTCGGTCCTGTACAGGCCTATGCCGGGACGTAATTACATGCTGTTGTTAATGATTAAATTTTAATATAAATGCCTGCCAGGATTGCCAATATTATTCTGATCGTTTTACTTCTTGCTGTTTCATGCATGAAGGATGACGGGCTGTGGGCTCCAGGCGACCTGGATCTGCAAGCTTCACCAGAAGGATTATTTATCATTAACGAGGGTAATTTCACATATAATAATGCCTCGGTATCTTATTATGATATTGAGAAGCAGGAGGTATATAATGATATCTTTTACAACACCAATGCCCTCCCGCTAGGCGATGCGGCTACATCAATGACCATCAATGACAGCCTGGGATACATCGTGCTTAACAACAGCGGGAAGGTCAATATTATCAATATCAACACGTTTGAGTATGCAGGCAAGATAACAGGCCTGACCTCACCCCGTTATATGCATATAATCAATGATAATAAGGCTTATATCAGCGACATGTATTCCAGGTCGGTTACCATTGTTAATCCCTCCACCTTTGAAATAATTGGAGATATTGATGTAAGCAATGAACAGAGTGATTTTTCACAGCACTCCACCGAGCAGATGGTTCAGTACGGGAAGTATATATTTACAAACTGCTGGAGTTATGACAATAAGATACTGGTGATAGACAGTAATACCGACCAGCTAATTGATTCGATAGAGGTCCTGATACAGCCACGGTCTATGGTCATAGACAGGTTCAGCAAGATATGGGTCCTTACCGATGGTGGCTACCAGGGCAGCCCATATGGTTATGAAGCACCGGGACTCATAAGGATAGATGCGGAGCTAAGGATAGTAGAAAAGATCTGGAGGTTTGAGCCCGGCGACTACCCCGGAGCACTTAAGCTTAATGGCAGCAGGGATACACTGTATTTTATCAACAGGCATATTTACAGGCACCCGGTATATTCTGAAGAGGAGCCGGAGGTTTTTATTGAGAACCCCAATACGGGATTATCGGGAGGATTTTACACACTTGGAATTGATCCAAATACTTCCGAACTTTATGTAGCCGATGCCATAGATTATGTGCAGAGGGGTCTTGTTTACCGCTACCGCCATAATGGTGTGGCTGTTGACACATTCAGGGTAGGTATCATACCCACATCGTTTTGTTTCAAATAAACACTTCATCCTATGAAAGGATATATACAGGTGTATACCGGCAACGGTAAGGGCAAAACAACGGCAGCTTTCGGCCTGGCACTAAGAGCAGCTGGTGCAGGTAAAAAGGTGTTTATTGCCCAGTTTGTAAAGGGCAGGAAGTATTCCGAGACAGATGCATTAAGCAGGTATCTCCCACAGGTAACTGTTAAGCAGTATGGACGGGGTTGCTTTATTGTTAAGGAACCGGAGGCAGAAGATGTAAAAGCTGCACGCAAGGGACTTGCTGAGGTAAAGAGTATAATCTCAGAAGGAAAATATGATATAATAATACTTGATGAGGCCAGTATTGCAATTTATTATAAGCTGTTTAGTGTAAATGAACTGACAGATATACTGAAAAAGAAAAAAGAGGAAACCGAAATAATAATAACAGGAAGGTATGCACCACGGGAACTGATCAATATTGCCGATCTTGTTACCGAGATGAAAGAAATAAAGCATTATTATACAACTGGCGTTGAAGCCAGAGAAGGAATTGAGTATTGATTGACTTGAAATTAAAGCTAATTTTTCGTAACTTTTTAAAGTCTAAAGTTGTGGGAAAATGCTTACCCGTACTGAATTACATACGCATGAGGAAGTACTGAGTATATACCATAAACTAAAAAGGTATTCGAATTATCTTATTTACGTCACATTAGTGGTATTCATACTTGGTATGCTGACCTATGGCCAGGATTTCTCATTTCGTGAGCATGCATTCAGTCATTTCGGGCGTATTCGCACCCAGGACGGCAGTCCAAATACCCTGTCGCTGTTTATATATGGCACGGGCATGTTACTCAGTGCACTCATATGTTTCAAGTTAAGTAACCTGGCCGAGGACAATACCAGTCATTACCTGTTCAGGCTGGCAGCAGCCGGGTATATATTACTCATTGTCCCATGCGACGTCCTGAATTCCATACATTCAATTGGAGGAGTTCTGGTTATCGGGCCATTATGGTTCCTGACAGTTATACAGCTGCATGATCTATTCCGTTATTACAACAAGGGCAGGATATATCTTTACCACCTCATATTACAGGGCACTGTTCTTCCCTATGCTTTCCTCTATGCCGTTGGTTCACCCTTATGCGATATGATGCAGAAGTTTGCGCTGGCGGGGCTTATGATAAGCCTGAAGCTGGTGATTGCAGAGCATGCCAAAGCGGTGAGAGATGAGATTAAGAAAGGCTGAGGCTAAGGCCCCGAATCTTCGATTCGAGGGTCCTCGAAATTCTAATTCACCATTCTGGCGAAAGAATTTCGGGACTAAGGCTTCCTCCTTCGCCCTCGATTCCTCGGGCTACGGAGGACAGGGAAGGAAAGTTGATAAAGTTGATAAGGTTCATAAAAGGAGTTTTACAGATAGATTATAATAATTAATAACCTATAGGCGCAAGGGCCGCCTTCGCCCCGGAGCCTCGGGGCTATGGCGGCCGGAGCCTTGCGCCTCAATAGAATTTTGCAGGAAGCTTACAATGATTGCCAATTGTAGAGACGCGCCATGGCGCGTCTTAAGGAAATCCTGCAGAAAGACAACTCCTAAACGACTTAACGATTAAACGAGGGATGGAGGAGTGTTGAGTGGACAATCTAATAAATAAACAGGAATATTATGGGCAGGATGATGCCTATGGCTACAAGGATTGCGCCGCGGCGGGTGATGCCGTTCCTGCCTTTGATGATAAACAGGCCTGTTATGGTAACTAGTATGAGTGAAACACAGAAGATATCGCTGAACCATTTCCACCATTTGCCCGGGTTATAATGCAGGAAGTTGAACTGGTAGAATAACGGCCTTTTGCTTATCCTCTCCACATAACCCTCTCCTGTTGTGGTATTTACTATGGCCGAACCACCAACGAGAAAAAGAGTGAACTTATCCCCGGAGGGATAATACGAAGTTTTAAAGTTCTTTGTCTCCCCCAGCTCTTCAAGCAACTGATATACCTTTTCTTCGTTTGTGGAATCGCGTGTAAACTGTATATCAGTTGTAAAAGTACGCTGATCGATAATATAATTTGAGTTCCAGTCGTGTTTATGATTGAGGGCTATGCCAGAAAAGGCATAGATAATAGTCATTCCTGCGATAATATATCCTACATCCCTGTGTGTTACCCTGTTAAGCTTACGTAATTTCATATCAATAAATTAAAAAAGGCCAGGCTGGGCCTGACCTCTGCAAAAATATAAATATTCTTTTATTTAACCGTATGATCCTTATAATTAAGCACCATATCGGCAAGCACGGGCTGCTTTGCTATAGCTTCTTCTGTTTCGCAGGCTTCACCTTCCTCGGTAGCCACATGTTCTTTTTCCATTTCCATTCCGGGCTCAGCTTTACTGAATACACCTGTAACTGAAATTTCACTACCCAGCAGTTCGGTAGGGAATTTGGGTACTTCATCGCCTGCTGATATGAATAACCTTATATCGGGATTTTCACCAACTATATACATTTTTTTACCAGTATGCATACATACATGCACCACTTTCCCTTCCACAGTGATTTCTTTATCAAGGTACTGGTCGGGGTTTTCTATGATGCTGGCGAAAGTCACATTTTCAACTCCTTCACTACCTTCAGCAGCTGCTGCTTTTTCTTCAGCTTTATTTCCACAGGCAGCAAATAATGCTGTGATAATAGCAAGACCTAATATTCTCTTCATCATGATTTTTCTTGTTTTTAATTTATTCAAAGTTTTAGTATCCTTCATTTTAGAGATGCAATTATAGTGAAAAAATGTTAAATGGGTATGGAAAATAATATGCGATTTATCATAAATGAAGGCTAAGGCGGACAGGGAAGGCTAAAGCTGAGGAAAAAGGAAAAAAGTTTGAGGGGTACAAACAAGTCCGCCTTCGCCCCGAATTCTCAAGGACGAGGCACTCCTTCGCCCCGAAGTCTCGGGGCTATGGAGGGCGAGGGTGGTCAGGTATGAGGTGTATATTCAAGTATGTCGCCGGGCTGGCAGTCAAGTGTGTTGCAAATGCTTTCGAGGGTGGAGAAGCGAATTGCCTTTGCCTTCCCTGTTTTAAGAACCGAGAGGTTGGCCATAGTGAGACCTACTTTTCCCGACAGTTCGGTAAGGCTCATCTTCCTGCGGGCCAGCATAACATCGAGATTAACAATAATAGCCATACTGATAATATTAAATTGTTAAACTAGTCTCTTCTTCCAATTTCAGTCCCCTCAGGAAAATATGCGACAGGGCCCATAGAACGAGTGAGAAAATCAACAATACAACATGAGACTGAGTATCGTTTGTGAACTCTATCGTTCCGAAATGCAGGTTTCTGACTATAATTATCATGACCAGGAAATCATAAACATGCCAGAGAAACCAGAATGCCAGAAGGCTCAGGGCCAACACCCTGAGGCGCCTGATATTCTTTGCTTCAAAGATAATGCCCCTGTTAACACTCCATATGAACTTCCTGAATATAAATAACATGAAATACATTGCTCCAATAACAAGCGCCAGAGGTATCATAAAATACCTGGCTATCTCTGGTGGAGTACCGGGAAACTTAATTTCACCATAAGCCTCCACCAGTTGAACAGCAGTTGATGAATTCTCACCTATTAATACGCCGTTAAGATTTGTGTTAAAGGCAACCGGTAATCTCACCTGCAGCTCCAGTTCATCCCCGAAAAAATTTATAAGAATTAAAAAGGCCGCAACTATAGCTACTACTGTAACAAGGTTAAATAACCAGAAGATAATTTCATTTAATATGAATATTATCTTAATACTCCAAGGTGTTTTTGTCTTTTCCATAATTATAAGTTTGAATTATGATACTAAGATACTATACATTTATTGAAAAACAAAATATATTTATCGTTTTTCGATATATTTATATTGATTATAAATAATATTGAAGCTAAGGGTAAGGCTAAGGTTAAGGGAGTAAGTATTGAAACTTAGAGACGAAGTGATGCAGTAATGTTGAGAGTGAGTGGAAATTGGGTTAAATGTGAGAATAATATGGTTTAAGGGGTTTAAGTGGTTCAGGGGTTGAGAAGGTCCCGAAAAAGCAATTGTTTTTTCGAGAATCCTCGAATCGAAGATTCGGGATTAAGCGCGACCTTCGGTCGCTGTTGAGTTAACTCGGAACCTGGAACCCTAAACACGGAACACGGAACACGGAACTAAAATTCCCTGCCCCCTGTCGGAGCAAAGCGAAGACCCTGACCGACCAACGGGAGCGTCAGGGCTCCCTGCTCCAAGCCTCAGTAATCCAGGCTATTGAGGATTTCGAGGTAGCGTTGTTTATGGGGCATGGTGGATGCTTTGAAGTCGGAAACCAGTTGTCTGAGTTCATCATCGAGGTTATTGGCAGCCAGCAGTTCAACAAGGTTTAGGTATACAGAGCCGGTAAGTCCATGGACGGATGATTTCAGTGAGGGCAGCATATTTCTGAATATTTCAATAGCTATTTCAGGTTCGAGCCTGTCCATGGCATTAAAAGCTGTATTGATCTTCAGGTTAATATCTTCATCCAGGTTAAGTGCAAGAACTGAGAAGCAGTTATCATCACAATATTCAACAATATCAAACCAGTCAATACCGTCTGGCAACTTATCAAAGGCAAGTGTAAAATAGACCTTCTCACCTATTGAGCTGAATTCATAACTGTCAGGGCAGAGTGGCAGCCCGCTTACATTTTTCATCTTTAACTTCATCCCGTTTCCATATTCCAGGTATGTGTTTTCATCAATACAGAAGTAGCCACCCCTTACCTGGTTCTGTATACTCATATCCAACAGCGTCTGTGTGCCGGTAATCCTGACTCTTATAACTTCTATTGTTTCAGGGTTTTTAAGGCCGTAATTAGGTTGTACGATCTCCTGTGCATGCATTAATGTGCAGCTTAGAAGTATTGTGCCCAGTAATGCAATTATCTGTGATTTGTACATATTATTTATACTATCTATAATATTGTAAGTATATTACCTGTTCCCATCTCTACAAAATTCCCGCCAAAAGCCTGCCTGAACCATTCTATTTGTTGCTCGCCCGTGCAATGTGTGGCGCCGCATTTTTGCACACCCAACTGATGCATCTGTTCAATTATTTTATTTATCTGCTCCTCTGAGCTGTTCATAAGATGAAAGCCACCAAAGACCATATATATTTCTTTCCCAAAGTCGTTTTTGACCTGGGTAAGTATATTAATGATACCGGGATGAGAGCAGCCTGTCATTACAACCAGTCCTTTAGCTGTATTCAATACCATGGACTGTTCAGGAATTGCCCTGCCAAGTACACCTGTACTGTAGAGCCCATTGCACACCTGTACAGGTTTGCTTACCAGCTCTGTAACAGAACCTGTTTTTTCGGGAATCCTGAAAAAGTTGTTACTGAAAGTTTCAGGCACCACAACCTTTATATCAGGGTTCATATTTAACAATGCACCAAGTCCGCCAAAATGATCTCCATGTTCATGCGAAATAAATACTTCATCTATTTCAGTGGCATCAAGGCCCATTTTTTTGAAGTTAGCTTCAAAGATATCCGGTCTTGTTCCTGTATCAAAGAGTATGCATTTATCAAGTCCCTCGATAAGTATTGAAAATCCCCAGTCGGCCTGTGTTCCTTCTTTATATACATAGTTATCGTATATAATATGCACCTTCACAGGGGTTGTTATGGGCTCACCCAGGGCCTCAGGGCCTTTCCCGGTGTAATGGTCATAGTTAGCTGTTTGTGAGCATGATGTCGTCAGCAGTGTTGCTGCCAGTAGCGTTGTTAATAATATTTTTGGTTTCATGGCAAAGGGGATTATGAGTTATGAATTATGAGTTATGAGTTATGAGTTATGAGTAAAATTACGAATTAATATGGATTTTGTTAATCACATATTATAAGGATGACATATGAATTGCTGAGGGGGGAGTTGAGAATGAGTTCCGCCTTCACTGAAGTTACGGAGGACACTGTGAGAGTGAGCTGAGAAAGTTGGGAAAAAACTTTTTCAACTTTACAAGTTAGTTTTCGCCAAAGAGGAAGTCAAGGCCTACAGCAAAAACGAATGTCCGGGTATCGTAATATTCTGTTACATCAACTGAGGTTGTTGCATTTTCCGGAGTATAGCTATATTCCTTTTCATCTTTCTTATAGAGGGTATAGGACAACCCGAGATTGAGATCGATCAGCTCTGTCAGTCGTATGCCCACTCCTCCTCCCAGGGTATTGGAGGGCAGGCTGTAGCGTCTCTCACTCTGGTATTCTTTATTTACACCGGGACGTACCAGCAGCCATCCGGCACTGACCCGTAGTGCATTACCAAGCTTATATTCAGCACCGAAAGCCATCTCATATGAATTCTTATCGATCATATCTATAATTACCTCTTTGCTGCCATCAAAATCAATTGGTTTATCGAAGTAATAGTGTATGCCTGCATAATACATAAACTTGTTTGACGGACGCCGTGTAAGACCGAATGAGAGCATAGCAGGCATATCCGCGATAACTTCTTTACCATCCACGAACATTCCTCCACCATCTTTACCATCGATGACTTCTGTTATGAGTCTCAGTCGTGTTTTAAACTCGTATTTAAGTGCCCAGTTGGTATAAAGCGATGGAGCATAGTCAATACTTATTACCGGTGTAAACCCATAACCCAGCTCCACCACATCTATATCCATTTTACTCCTAAGCTCTACCAGGTCAGCCGCATTTTCCAGTGAGGGTTCGAGTGTATCGCCAACAGTGTTTGCTATTCCCCTCAGGTAATCTGCAGGATCCACCCTGAAATCGCCTTCTGCATTTGTACCGCTTATGCTAATTCCCGTTAAACTACCTTTGTAGGTATTTTTTCCTCTCACCAATCTCAGTCCTGTGGCCACCGAAAAGTAATCACTTATCATATAGGCCATATTTACCTGGAAGCCGGGATGGAATGATCTTGCATTATATTCGACATTCAGGTCATAATCTGTTATATTACTATAGAGAGGATCTGATCCTGACACATCAGTTACGGCCTGGTCAACAGCTTCAAGGTTTGTTTTCATATAAGGTAACAGGTCAGCAATTTTTCGTTCGATTGAAGGCAGGCCGTCTTCATACTTTGCTGATCCCCTTCCTCCTATCAGGTTTACGCCTCCGGAGAAAGCGAACCGGCCTGTTTTATACACTCCATATATAGCAGGAAAAATTGGTGTCAGCACCCTGCCTTTGAATTCCTGTGGCCCATCGAAATTATCATAGTCGCTTGTAATAAGCTGGACCTCTCCCTGTGACATGTTATTAACTGACAAGAAAAAGCCATCGCTGAAATGAACCAGCCCGGCAGGGTTATAGAATGCAGCGTCGACATCTATTGTTGCATCCCTGCACTGGAACCTGGTGAACATTGCACTCTGGTTGGTATTGGTAACCAGTCCGCCTGCAGTTAAACTGGCATGCAGGCATATTATTACTGATATGAAAAGTATCTTTTTCATGCTGGTATGACTGATTTTTGCTACTAATAGTTGCATTGGAAAGGTGGGCAGTGAGGTTTAAAAGTTTAAGTGGTTTAAGTGTTTAATTATGCGGTTTTAAACCACTTAAACTAATTTTCACATCCCCCGGTCACGAGTTACTCGGGACCACCCCCTTTAAAAGGGGATCAGAAGTTAAGGTCGACGCCCACGGCCACAACCCATGTTGAGGTATCGTAGGTTTCATTAACCGGTATCGGATTTTCCCCGAGGTAGTAATTATATGTTTTACAACCGTCCTTGTACGAGGTCAACATTGCTCCAAGGTTAATATCAATAAGTGGTGTTACGGACAGTTTAACTCCACCACCAACAGTACTGGTGTTAATGCTATACCTGACGTCATTCTGGTAATTATCATTTACACCTGTCCTTGACCCGCCGTAGCCTGCACTTATACTGAGTGGTCCGAAGAGGTTATATTCGACCCCCAGGGCATATTCAATAAAGTTGTTATCTATCATTTCCACGTCAAAATCCGGGCTACCGTCGTAGTCATTATTCTTATCGAAATAATAATGTATACCTGCAGATACCAGCAGCTTATTCAATGGATTCAGTGATGCACCCACGGACAGCATTGCCGGCATGTCGGCAACAACTTTTTCTCCATCAACCCACATACCGCCTGCATCTTTGCCATCGTTTACTGTTGTTTCAAGTTCAAGTTTTGTCTTATGCTCATACTTGATAGCAATATTAAGCATATCGATTGGTGATATATTAACACTCAGGATTGGTGTTATACCGCTTCCACTTTCAACCACATCGGCTTCTAAAGAGGTTTGCATATCCAGCAGTGCTGCAGTTGCATTAAGTTCTCCAGAGGCACCTGCACCAATTGCATAGGGATGTGCTGCCACTGCCCTGAGGTAGTCGCCCGGTGTCCCGTTAAACGGTGAAGGAAGGCCTGTAGCAGGGTCAGGGGATGCTGTTATCATCACATCGGATACAGAACCAGTATATGTATTTTTTGCGATGACATACCGTGCCCCGAGTGCAACAGAAATCATATCATTTATCTCATAAGAGAAATTGACCTGGGTGCCATAATAAATCGAGCTACCTGTGAATTCGATATCTGAGCTATACGATTGCACATTTCTGAACAATGGATCGGGGAATCCCAGATCCGTCACACCCTGGTCGAGCTCAGACAGGGATGCCTGCATTGAAGGTACCAAGGATGACACCATCATTTCGAATGACGGCAGGCCAGTCGCGTATTCAGCACCGCCACCACCGCCAATAGGATTGAAACCAGCAGAAATGACAAATTTACCCATTTTGAAAGCTGCGTAGACAGACGGGAATATTGGAGCAGAGACCTTACCTATATATTCAACAGGTACCGTGCCTCCCTGTGAGCCTGTCAGGTATGGAAAATCATTCGTAACAGTCTTGGTCTGTCCTATTGTCTGGTTACTTACAGACAGGTGAAGGCCATTACCCAGTTTTGTCAGGCCGGCCGGATTAAAATACACTGCATCAACACCTAAAGTGGCATCCCGACACAGCATTCTGGTAAAGCTGGCACTCTGGTTTGTATTGGTTACCAGCCCTCCCGCCATAAGTCCTGAAGCAAGACAGATGGCAACAAATGTTAATAAGATTTTTTTCATAGCTTAGGGTTTTGATAAGCATTATTAGGGCTAAATATAGTTAATTAATATTTTATGCAAGTTAATTATTTTATTGAAAGGGATTCTTAAGTCAGTATATTATCACAAGATGACTCCTTCCATTAATTTTTCCAGGTCTTCGGCCATAGCAATAAACTCATCAGCCGACATATCTTTAACATATGCCAGTCCATGTGTTGCTCTTAATATTGGCTGGTCATTATCGTAGAAGAAAGCTTTACCTGTTAACAGTTGCACCTGTTTAAGCTGTTCAACCCAGATCTTTCTTGTAAGGTCGCTAAATTTACCATCATACTCATAGCTCGGGAATGATGCATGTACCTGGCTCCCGTAGCATTGTTCAAATGAACTTTCGAGTACAGCCATTGAATTCAGGGATACAGGCACAATGGTATTTACTTCAGAGGGATGGAAGCGGTACCATACATTCCTGTATCCCATTACCCGTAGTCCGGAAAGATCTTTCTCCCTACCCCATTCTTTTACTGCAGCGGCAATAGCCTGCAGCACTTTGTAATGCGTATCGGGTCCACTCCCTTCCGGGTCGAGTGCAAGACTTATTATATCCGGGTTAATACTTCTCAGCTGGTTGAGCACCGGTTCCACATCACGGTCATGTTCAGGCTGTTCGGTAAATATATCTCCCTTATAGAAGCCCAGGCGCAAGTGATGTATATTCCTGATAGGCACGCCAAAATGAGCCCATACCAGTTCTTCCTCAAATTCACGTACCATTCCCTTCAGTTTTTGTATTTGCCCAGGGCTCTTACTGCCTGTATACGAGCTACGTAATGTTCTGATCACGTTATTGATGACTTCTATCATATGTAACTTGTCCTTCAGTTCCCATATTTCCACCAGTCCTCTCACCACCCTGTGGCAGATACCACGACGCATACCGGCATAATTATGCTGTGCCGTGGCATTCAGGTAATGATAGATATCTTTATACCATTTTATTTTATAGCCACCGTCAAAAAAGTCAGGGTAATATATCATCTGTATCTCACCCTCTTTCAGCAGTTTCAGTGTATCCAGCAGTATGCTCTCCATGAAGTGGTCGGTAACTGCCGTAAAACCTGATGTCAGAACGCAAAAGTGCACATCGTTGGTAGCTGATCGAACCTGACGTATACATTTGGGCAATATTCCAAGCATTATATCATCATGGTGAGGACCTGTGTGGTAAATTACCCTGTTCTCTTCCCTTATCATTCCTCTTTCTATCTTTGTCCTGACAGAATCAACCACTCCCTGTACCGTTTTATTTCCCAGCCCGGGTATCATCGAGCAGTATTTATCATTTTGAAGGTCATTAAGGGTGAGGTTTCGCGAGTATTTGTCCAGTTTCTGGCAGAGGTTTATCACTGCTTTTTCTGTTTTTTCATCTGTCCATTCACCCTCCATAAAATACTGGTCAACGCGGTCTTCCAGTGCCGAGGCTGCTCCCCTCGTAAGGTAGAATGCACTATTTTCGAGTCGCTGCAATGCAGTTGCAGGATAAAGAGTATTCATTTTGTTTTCAAGGGCTTCCTTTATTATACCAGCTTTTGCTTCCCCTGCTGCAAAAATTATGGCTACGGCATCGGGCTTATATGTAATTGTTTCCAGGCCTATTGTTATTACCAGTCTTTTTCTTGACACTTCTATTCCTCCCAGGTCGCCGGCAGCCACAGCCTGAGTTTCAAAGTTAGTAGCAGTGAGCCTGGTTGTTGAAAAGAGGTCTGTTCCCCTGGTATTAAAGGCTATATGACCATCGGGGCCTATACCCCCGAGGAAGAATCCTATACCACCCTTTGCACGTACCTGCTGCTCATACCAGGAGCACCAGTTGTCGATCATAAAGATTGCTTTCTGCTTTACTTCCTCAACCTTTGTTTTTGCTTCCCTGAAGCGAAGGCTCAGGTCGATACTCAAATCCGGGAATATCTCCCTGTAATGCATATCATCGGGCAAGGGGACAGACACCGAGTTCATGGTAAGGCAGTTGGACCGTTCGAGTCCAAGCTGATCGATATAGAAATTAAGTACATAATTATAGAAGCTGTTATGCTGTGCCGGGTTTATCGGATAAAATTCATCCATCTGCACAAACTGCAGTCCCCTGGTATCGGGTCTGGATATATTGCCAAGGCCATACCGGGCAAGAATATCTTTAACTTCCCCACGTTTCCAGTTATCGAGCAGGTAACGTGTGTACTTAATAAAATACTCAGGTGTCTTTCCTGTAGGTAAACTTATCACTCCTTCAGGATTCTCCGACACCCACTCGAGGAACCTGAGTGCGGTAAATATTCCAAGCCTGGGGAAATGATCCACAACGATGTACGGCACGCGGGTTGAGATGGCATAACTGCCTGCCAGTTCATAAAATATGTTCTCAATCCTTGATTTAAAATGTCTGCTCATAATTAGGGATTAGAATTGAGGTGAAAGATAAAAGTAAAAGATAAAAGATAAAAGATTAAAGACAAAAGTAAAAAGATAAAAGTAAAAAGTTGAAGCGAAGCCCCGAATAATCGGGGCAAAGCGGAAACCCCGGCTGAACGTAGTGAACGCCGGGGGAAAAAGGTAACCGAGCCCCGAATAATCGGGGCGAAGCGGAAACCCCGACGTTCACTTCGTTCAGTCGGGGGGCGATGCTGGAGATCCACACCAGCGGTGCGGGCGTTACAGCCAGAGGAAGTCTATACCTACGCGGTTGGGGCCTTCTTCAAGATTTTCAATAATAATAGAATAGTTACCAGGCTGTAATTCTGTTCCTTTCAGGCTGTGATTCCTTGACAGCATTCTGTAAGCCGACCTGAGATCAGCCTCAACAGCAGTTTCTTCTTCCATTCCTTTGATATATATTTTCACTTTGCCGCTCAAGGGAGTATGAGCCATAGTAAGCTGGATATTTTTTTCACCGGCATCAGTTACGGAGAATCTTAATTCAAAACTTTCGCCTTTTGCACTGTAATTATTAAAGAAAGCCCTGCCCCCACTCCATAAATAGTTATAGAACAACCTGTCGGCGGGGTAGAGGCTCACAATATCTTCTGCTTCAATAAAATTATAACCATCGGAGCCCAGGTATTTTTCCGGGGCATCCCAGTGAGGCATTAATTGTATCCTCAGGTCGGCATCTGAAATCTTCATATTATCATCTATAGTTTCAGGTGGTGCATAATAGTAGCATATCCTGCCGTAATCAAAGCCATCCACCTTTCCATGATGGTAGAGCTCCATAAAGAAGGCAAAGCCGGAGTCAAAGACAATATCATCTATAACCTGGTAACGGTAATTAGTTACAAAACCCCTGTTTGCCGGTCCATCGTTACGTGGCTGTCCGCAATACATATGATCAAAAAGTTCACTTGATGACCATGAATAGTTAAAATAATCTTCTGATCCTGTTCCGAAAACAGAAGGGCAGGTATCGTCATCAACGAAAATTTTTTCATCGCCTTCGCCCCACCAGTTGCCCCATGATGAAGGCACGCTGCTCGGGTTTTTAATAAATGCTGCAACACCCACGAATCTTCCCTTTCCTTTTGCCACGAGATAAGGTATATCCTGTACATCTATATTTGAAGCTGTCAGGTCATGGTCTATCCTCCATTTAGCCCTGAAGTGCATTGAACTGCCTTCGCTCCAATCATAATCTTCAAGCCTGTAAGAGTACTCAAGATGCATATCTTCATCTGAACGATTCTCAATCATTATAAGTGCTTTTTGTTCGAAAGGCATAGGAAACCGGCATATCATCAGCCCATTCCCGTCAACAGTGAATGGCAAGCTGGAATAAGGATTAATGCCCGGTGCAGCGCCAAAGAAATCACCCAGCGGGGCATGCACCTGGGGTACGGAGGCATCATCAAAAAATATACTCAGTATATTTTTTCTTAACCCTGCATTTATATCGCCTGATTTAATCCTGAAGGCAAGTTCAGTTACCTGCCTGGTTCCCGAAATAGTATCTATAACGCCTGATGTACCGGGAGGAATCATTATTTCTTCTGACACTGTCTCGTCGCTTGCTGCCTGGTACAGGGAAGGATCATTAAATATGCCGGCGATCTTTTCAATGAGGCCAGCAGCATTACCTATGTCAGCTTTACTGAAAGTACGTATGTCTGTTTTATCACTGTATAGTCTCACCTGGATCTGGTAGAAATGCAATTTACTGATATCTCCCCTCCAGACTATGCGGCATCCATTGCTGAAAGGAAGAGGAAAATAGCATGCATCATTCTGCCTGAAAACAGATTCAAGGTAACTACTGTCAAGATCATTACTGAGGGCCCATGCAGTATTCCACAAAAATTTTTCAGCATTAGCTGAATACAGGGGCTCACTTTTATTATCAAGATATACTTTAAGCTCCCCGTTAATCATGGCTGTCCAGGTACGTACTATAGCCCCGGGACCCCTGATATCACAAACAAGATATTCGCCAATTCCCGAAGAATCGGGCTCAATAATAGTCTCAAGGAATCCTGGTACAGGCTCACCTCCAAATCCGTCAGAATTTTTAAACCATCCCGGTCGGCCTGGAACTGTACTTCTCCTGTCGTATGAAGAGAATTGAACTGTTTTATAATGATTATCAGGCAAGTAACTCAACCTTTCCAGGGAGATAAGTTCTTCGAGAAGTGTTTCTGTACTGATAACTCCTGATGTGGTGTGTTCAGTATCACATGAAGAAATGAATAAAACAACTATAAATAATATTGCTGACAGGGTTTTCATAATGACATGATTAAGGTTAATTTTTAACTAAGTTAATAATCATATAGAAATAAGCGTTATCAGGAAAAAAATTCTTATTTTTTAAGTACAAAATCGATGACTGATGAAGAGCAAGATACCAGAGATAGTAATCCTTTTCATTATACCGGTTCTTCTAACTGATTGTACCACACTGAGCCGGAGTATGGATAATTACCGGGAGAGAAGGGAAAAGAAGATCGAGGAAGGTTACGAGGCAATAAAGCAGCTGGCATTCTCCGGTTTATACCAGTTTGAAGCCACAAGAGCATATGCAACAGGATATGCTTCAGTTGATCTTGCAGGAGGCATTTATTATCTTATAGTGAATTATTACGAAGTTCAAGCATACCTGCCATTTTATGGAGTGCAATACATGGCTGACATGCAAAGAGGATCAGGTATAAGTATTGATGGCAAGCTGGAGGATATTATGATAGAAGAAAGTGACAGCCGTCACAGGGTTCTGGTAAGGTTTTCGGTGGACAGTGATTCTGATAAGTACCTAATCAACCTGGATATTGGTCCAAGCGGTGAAGCAAACCTAACAATTTCATCATCAAAGAGGAGTACCATAACGTACATGGGGAAAGTCACTCCAATAGAGCCTGAGGAGGAGGAGGAAAAATAATAAATTGCACTCACACCTGTAGTAAATAATATCTACCGGCAACTAATATAGAAAACACTTCATGCAAAAGGATAAAAGTGAGTTTGTTGACCGGATAAGCAAGAACAAAGATATCATTCACAAGATATGTAATGTTTATTGCCAGCGGGGATGCGACCAGGAGGATCTCAGCCAGGAGATTGTTTACCAGCTATGGAGGTCATATGCAAGCGTCAGAAATGAATCAGTTTTTTCAACCTGGATGTACAAGGTGGCTCTTAACACTGCATTCCAATATATTCGTTATAATAAAAGGAGGCTTCCTGTAAAAGAAAATAACTATCAGCAAATGGATATTGTGGATGAGACAGGTTCGCAATCAACAGATCTCTTACAAGTACTTTATAATCTGATCAACCAACTTAAACCATTTGACAAAGCCCTGCTTATGTTATGGCTGGAAAAGAAAAGCTATACAGAAATCTCTGATATCCTGGGCATAAGTGAAAAAAACGTAAGTGTAAAAATGGTACGAATTAAAGAACAGCTGAGAAAGCTTGCCTCAGTTATTGAAGTCGAATTTTAAAAAAACAGCCATGAACCTAACAGATATATTTTCAGTATGGGAAACCAGCAATAAAGAATCATATGACAATCTGGATCTTTCGCCTGAAAGAATCAGGGCAATCATTAAGCCCAGAATAAACAGGTCACTGCTACCTGTAAAAATTAATATAGTAACATACCTGATTGTACAGTTTGCATCAATTATTATGCTGTCATATAATCTATCGCTTTTTCTAAATAATAGTTCATTACTGATCCTTACTGCAGCTATGCTGATCAGTGCATCTATTTTCTTTTTTTACGGTCTGAATACCATTTACAGGATCAACAGGACAGATTATGTCTTTAAAGACCTGCTGGAATCGATACAGAACAAGCTGAAGCTGTTGAGGGTAAATTTCGAGATCTGGCTCTGGATCTGTTCAGCATCACTAATTATACTAATATTTGCACTCAATATGATGATAGACAGCGTGGAAGGTACATTTAGGATAAATAATGTTTTGTTTGTCTCAGCATTAATACTCAGTGTCTTCTTTTTTACTTACGGTGTGAACAAACTGAGTCTCATTAGAGTAATAAAGGAGTACAAGGCTTATTACTCAGATCTCCGGAATAATGCACTTGATATGACTACAGCCAGGGACCAATGGATCAGGAAATACAGGGTATGGATAATAACCCTGCTTGTGGTTTTATTCCTCTTCCTCTTATTATCGTTTATTAAGGGATTCATGCTTTCCAGGGGAGCAGTATAGATCTTGTACCTGAGAGACCTTTTCTTCTGTTAAAGAAAAATAACATACATTTTTGCAGCAATTATCATTTTTGGATGTCTTTATAATGAAAATAAGAATTATTAAAGATTTTTATTTATAACACCAAAAAAATGAACAATGCCATGAAAAGAATATTCAGTCTAACAGTTGCAGCACTTATCCTGATTTCGGTTACTTCAGCAAGTGATTTAAAATTACCGGTGGCACAGGGAAATACCAACAGCCCACTGGGTGTCTATACAATTGATAAAGCTAGCAAGCTTGAAATGATAAAAGGTGATGCTTTAAGGGCATATGAGATAAATTATGAAAATTCACCCGATACATTAATGGTGGCCATTGACGACAGCGTGGAAGGAGTAACAAGGTATCTTGTCATTTCTGATGATCTTATTATCGAGTATATAGCAGGCATTGAGTATTTTGGCGCCAGGATCATTGACGATCGATTTGAGAATGAAGGTTTTTTTACACCGAAGGAAAGCCTCGATATTCAACAATACTATCACCAGAAGCTTATAACAGGCAAGCCTCTTACAGAAACTGAATGCCTGTGTCTGATATCGGTATATTTTCCAAAACTGCTTAAGAATTACGACAGAATATACGCAACAAAAGATTAAGAGTTACTCTCCAATTATCAGGTTTTAGGTTAGAAAAACAGGTTTGTCCTCCCGGGCAGACCTGTTTTAATATTATAGAACACAAGAAATAAGTGTTATATATATTTTTTTAGTTGTAAATTTACTCTACCTGTTAAAATCATATTCCATTATCCTAAAATTCAATAAATAAAGTTATGAAAAGAGCAATAAGAATGGTCTTCCTGTTTATACTTGTATTCATTTACTGTTCCAGTATAAGCGGGCAGACAAAGAAACCTGTGCTAACAGGCAAAGAGAAAGTAAAAATGTTTGATAGTCATAAGTCTATGAAGGAAGAATCATCTTTAAAGGATCTGCACTGGCAATACATTGGCCCCACTAATATTAGTGGCCGTTGCACAGATGTAGAAGCGGTTATACCTCGTGGCGAGTCGTATACCATATGGATAGGGTCTGCTTCGGGTGGTGTCTGGAAATCTGTTAATGAGGGCAGTACCTTTGAGCCTGTATTCGATGATATGCCTACGGCAGCGATTGGTGATATTGCTATAGATCCCAATGATCCTGATGTAGTATGGGTAGGTACCGGCGAGGCCAATATTTTCAGAAGTTCAAATTCCGGATGCGGTGTTTTCAAAACCACAGACGGAGGTAAGACATGGAAGAATATGGGCCTGGAAAATACCATGACAATAGGACGCATAAGGGTACACCCGAAAAATTCTAATATAGTTTATGTGGCTGCCACAGGGCATGAGTGGACACCAAATGAAGACAGAGGATTGTTCAAGACCTCCGATGGAGGCAGGTCATGGGAAAAGATACTGTATATTGATGAGATGACCGGTGTGTTTGATCTTGTACTTGATCCGGGAAAACCAAATACAGTATATTGTACAACATGGGAAAGGATGAGGCTCAAGTGGAATGACCCGCGGACATATGAAACGACAAACAACTGTGCAATATGGAAATCAACCAACGGAGGAAAGACATGGGAGAAAGTAATCGATGGTTTGCCCGAACCCAGCAAGCTGGGTCGAATTGGTATAGACATAGCTGCCAGTGACCCTGATATCCTGTATGCCCTTGTAGACAACTACGAAGTTGCTTACCCTGCCGAAACAGGACAATTAGATTCATACGGTCGCCAGAGACAGGATGTCATAAAGGGAGCAAGCGTTTACAGGACAGAAAACGGTGGTAAAAACTGGAAGCTGGTA
>Ga0315553_10001084_pt1 | contig 23066 bp, 25 predicted proteins | sample SalMarSW160140MG_FD_203099 | JGI IMG/M metagenome (GOLD analysis project Ga0315553, IMG submission 203099) | Salt marsh sediment microbial communities from the Plum Island Ecosystem LTER, Massachusetts, United States - Salt Marsh Sediment SW1601-40 ... | reverse complement strand
TATTAAAGTTTATGGTCGGACAAAAATCAGGGCCATGTCCGTCTTCTTGGGTACATATCTTATTCCTAACATTACACTCAGCGCATTGAGGTAACCTTATTAAGTCTTTTTCCATCATTCTGTCCATAGCTTATCATGCTTCCTTTCTGCCTGAATACACGGCAAAGTTAAAATATTTGTAATAGCAATCAACATCTTGAAAGCCAATTTCTTTTAACCATTGTAACTGGTCAGAAAGCGAGGAAGGTTTATCGTATTGCATTCTATCAATAATTTCTGATAATTCATGCTCGCTGAGACCAGCCTCTTGTATCCAGTTCATCCACATATCATGGTACTTTTGCTCAGCTTTATCCGTCTCTCCTTTAACAAGGTCTGCATTGATGAAAATTCCATCACATTTCAGGGCATCAAATACTCTTTGATACAGCGATTTCTTTTCATCATCCGAAAGATGATGTATGGACATAGCTGATACAATAACTTGATATTCCTCGGGAAGTGGGGAATGAGAATAGTCCCATACCAAAAAATTTACCCCCTTATTTAATGAAAAACGCTCTTGCGCCTTCTCGAGCATCTTTTCAGAAAGATCCATGAGGGTAGCAGCTGCATTTGGAAAGACACTGATAATCGAGGCTGTTAGCAAGCCTGTTCCTGCTCCCAGATCCAAAAGGCTGAACGAATCAAAGCTGCTAAATGGAATGAGATCAATTGCTGTTTGATAAAAGTCATTGAAGCAGGGAATCACCATGCGCCTTTGCCGATCATATTTATCCGCCCCTGCGTCAAAACTCTGTTTTATGCTCTTGCGATGCGAAATACTTTTTTTCTGAGGATGCATAGTAACAAAAGAACCACTTTTCATTGTAAAATAAAGGTTGACACTTTGTGTGCCCCTTTTTGATACATTCTCTTAATAAACAAAAAATTCAGGATAAGAAGACCAATCCTTTTTTAAAGGTCTTTAATGTAGTGCTTCAAATAAAAGCTCGCCAATGTCCCATACCTTGATACCCATCTCCTTCTCATATTTTCTAAGATTAATAAGGCATATGGGGCATTCCACAATTATGTTTTTGGAGATGGCCGATAGCTCTTGTATTCGAGTTTCTGACACCTTCTCAGTCAAGTCACGAAATGCATACTCAATAGGTCCCCCACAACATGCAGTATCTAATTTTGTATTCTCAGGCTCAGCAATAGTCATGCCTAAGCTTGATGAAATCTCTCTCACTTGCTCGACAATCCCTAACTCTCTTGTCAGGTAACAAGAATCGTGAATTACAAACTCCTTATCAAGGCTTTTTTTGCACATTTTTTTTAGCGTTTGATTATTCTCCGAAAGAATCTCTAAATAGTGTTTTACTTCGATATCGTAATTGTCGATATAGTTCGGATAAATCTCTTTCAACATAAAAACTGTGTGAGGGTCAACGCCAATTATCTTCTTCACCTTATAGGTTTTGAACAGGCTATATACCTTCTTTATATGATCCTCAATATATTCGTCCAGACCCAGATCATACAATAGAACACCACTATATGGCTCATCCTCATACAGGTATGCAGGTCTTTGATCTATTACACCTAACGCAGAGACTATCCCCTTAAGCACATTATGGCTTTTCAATCTCAACTCTCTTGAACCTAATGCCTTAAACCGTATTATTTTATCCCCCATAATGCGGTTCCCCATATTGACAATTTCTCCAAGGCCACGCCTTGAAAGAAAAGGCTTGGCTGATGCAACAAGGCCTGTAATCTGCATAATATAAGGTAACATTTGATACATTCGCGCGGTGAGTAATATGGTTTCTCCCCCTTTTTGAAGGTTCAGCCCCTTAGCCCACCCTGTCCAATATACTCTCTTTAAGCCAAGTGGGTCTCCTGTTCTTTGAATATTGTCCTTGAGGGTGGATAATACCTCAGAGACAAACCTCTTAGACCTTCTCATTTTTACTCCCTTTCACAAGCCCTTGGGACAGAAGATATTTCCCCAATCGTATTAAATGTGAAACATCTAAATTCTGCCCTTTCGCTTGACATAAACGATCGCAGCGGCCACATTGTAAACAAGAATAAATAGAATAGATTAATGGATCATCTTCATCTAACGTGCCATTAATGAGGTACTTTAGTATTTGGAGCCTCCCATAAGGCGACATGTTCTCAACCCACTCTGAGGCCTGATATGCCGGGCATACATCAATACAGAATCTGCATGCCCTGCATTTTCCAATCTCCTGAAGCAGGGTGTTCCTTACTGTCTGGCTCTCCTTTATATCCATCCCTGTAAATTCCCCCTATTCAGTATGTCATTTGGATCCAAGGCCTTTTTCATTTTAACTAAAACCTCGTAGACTTCTTTTTCATATTTTTTCTTCAGGAAAGACACCCTTTGTGCAGTGAGGCCCCATTCTCCGCCACATCCTCCATATTTTATATTTAAATCCTCGGTCTTTTCTCTCATTTCTAATGTTATTGCCTTTTTCATGTCATTAGAAATATCCTTGGTCGGTATAAAGGCGTATGCATGGATGGTAGGGGCACCAATATGACCAAATGAAATAAATTCAGCATCCTTATAACTTTCTAAGTTAGTTACAATAGACTTTGCCTCTTGAAAGGCATCCTTCAGCTTATCTACTCTGGGACTAATCTCGCTTCCAAAGGTTGTTCCCAAGCGATACATGTAATTTCCAGCCTCCGCCCTACTACTCCAGATGCTGTTCCATTCCTCTGTGTCCTTGATAATCCTTGCCTCAATGGGATTTCCTGTCTTCAAAAATTCGAGGAATTTTTGTGCCTTGTCCTCGCTGCCAACTTTGCTCCAGGAATGTACCCTCATCATTGCTACAGCACCGATAGGCTCGTCAAGGCCTACCGCTTCAAAGCCTATCTTGGCTGCCCTCTCGTCAAGATATTCAAAGAATAAGGGAGGATGAATACCCTGCTTGTACATCGCCATTACAGCATCCAGTATATCCTCCGTTGTATTATAGTATGCTACGATATGTTCAAAATACGGCAAGGGTATCAATCTCATTCTGATTAATGTCAACACTCCTAAAAGGCCCTCTGATCCTATAAAAATTTTGGTTGGATCAATTCCTGCCGGTCTTCTTGTTGACTCAGTTCCTGTTTGTATAATTTCTCCTGTTGGCAGGACCACCTCAAAGCCCAATACAAAATCACCGGGCTTACCTAAAGCCGCATCAACAGCATGTGCGCTTGTATTCACTGCTACAGTCCCCCCAATAGTAGCTACTAATTCACTGCCTGGAAAGACAGGCAGCATTGCATTGTATTTTGCCAATTCCTTTCTAACTTGTGCCACATGAAGTCCTGGTTCTGCCTCAAAGTAGCCTCTTTCTGGATATGCCGTTATTTTTTTCATTCTTGCTGTATCTAATACAATGCCCTTTGTCTTTGGCCTCGCTAATCCTACAAGGGACGTTCCAGAGCCGTGGATGTGGACTGGTATCAATTTTTCATTTGCATATTTCAATATCTTTGAAATTTCCTTGCTGTTCAATGGCCTGACCACAGCATATGGAATATTTTTTTCCTCTAAATCCCAGGGCATAACATCCTTTGCATATACTACTGCTGTGGGTTTATCTGCACGCACGTGGTCTTTGCCCACAATTTTACCAAGATCTTTCGTTAGCTTCGATACATTAACATCCATAAAAAATACCTCCTACGGTTGTGCTTTTCATTTCCGAATGCACTGGACTCTCTGAATTACATCATGAATTCTCTTCCAAAACCATTGTAATTGCCCCCTTTGGACACACAAATGCACATATGCCACACCCCTTACAATAATCAAGATCAATAACGATTTTTCCGGTTATAGCATCTCTCGTAATAGCCAAATCCGGGCATAGCAACCTGCACACATCACATGCCTCGCAGTGTGTTGTTCCCAAACAGCGGGAGGCCTCATGTTTTGCCTCTTGAGGAGTCAGCAGGGGATTATGATACTCAAAATCTCTCCTCCCATCCGCCTTTCTTACTATCCTTGACTGACTCTCTCGTTCACAGTCTCGATTCAGCATCCCTATTATTCCCCACTTCCCTCAAGATACCGTATAACGTTTCGGGCAGTAGCCTTTCCAGAGGCAATAGCCTCAACAACAGTAGATGGACCTGTTACCACATCTCCAGCAGCAAACACACCTTCATATTCTTTTACCTGCCCATCCTTGCCACAATTTATTGTTCCTCTCTCTGATATACTGTCTGCTGTAAGAAATGGAATGTCCGAACGCTGCCCGATAGCAGGAATCACAAAATCCCCGGCTTGAATAAACTCACTACCCGTTATCGGAATAGGCATCTTTCTTCCTGTTTCATCAGGCTCACCTAATTCCATCCGTATCAACTCTACACCCTTTATCTTTCCTTTTTTACTCACAACACGCTTCGGGGCTACCAGATATTGTATCTGCACTCCCTCATTCAAGGCCGCTTCAACCTCCTCTTTACTCGCAGGCATCTCCTGTTGGCTTCGCCTATATAAAACAATCACCTGCTTTGATCCCGTCCTTAAGGCAGTTCGAGCAGTATCAATAGCAGCATTACCTCCTCCGATTACCAATACCGTGCCTGATAGATTAACTGTATGTCCTGCATTCACGGTATTCAAAAAATCCAAACACTTCAGGCATCCTGGAGTATCTTCTCCGCTGATATCGAGTGTTTTATCCTTCCATGTACCAGTCGCCAGCACAAAAGCATCAAAATCCTTCCTTCTTATCTCATACAAAGGAATGTCCTTACCGATACGAATTGAGGGAATAAATTTGACTCCCAGAGATCGAATGATACCGATATCGTGATCAATTATATGCCTCGGTAAACGAAACGGTGGTATGGCGCCCACCAGCATGCCACCAGGCTGGGCAAGTGCATCCATAATGGTAATGGCATATCCCTCCAATGCCAACTCAAATGCACATGCAAGACCTGCAGGACCTGCCCCCACAATACCCACTTTTTTTCCTCGAGCAGGTTTCTTATACTCTCTAAGCACTGCTACTATCTCTTTTTGGTGATCAATCTCATAGTGAACCGCATATCGTTTTAACTCTCGAATTGATACCGGATCATCCCAACTACCCCGCACACAGTTCTGCTCGCACGGGTGATGGCATACATGCCCACACACCCCTGGAAGCGGGTTATCCTTACGTATCACCAACAATGCCTCTTTCACTTTCCCAGCCGCCAGCAGCTGAACATAGTCTCGCACCTGCTGGCCAAGAGGACATGAGCCAACACATGGAGGAAGGATTTCCGTAATTGGTAAATCCGTATGTGTGTAGACATAGCCCCGCACTGTATCCTCATCATGCCTGAGATCAGGTAACCATTCAGCAGGACATTCCCTGACGCACACACTGCATCGTTGACAGAGATCTCTATTGACTACTGGCTTATGGGTTCTTCCTTCTACTGCCATGTTAATTTATTGGGTTAATCGAGTTTGTTGGCTTTCTTGTGTTTAGTGTTTTTTTCCTACGGTAATTTTTTCCCTAGCGTAAAACCAGCATTAAGGGCCTTTATGTTTAGCTCCGTGAACCGTTGACCAACATTTGTTTGGATAGATAGAATCAAAGACTTCTTGCTCACAATCTTGGTAATTGCTACTGATGCCCCGAGCATCACAATGTTAGCTACCTGTTTGTTATCGAATTCATCAATTGATAGTTTCGTTGCCGATACGCCAATTTGTTGCACGCCAGGTATATCTCTCTGGTGTACGATCATATCGTCATAGAGGACAAGAGCACCCTGCTCAGCTAAATCTTCTATGTACTGGTCATATGCAGTCTGGGACATGGCAATAAGGATATCGACTTGTATTACATGAGGGTATATAATGGGATTCTCTGCAATAACCACCTCAGACCTGGCAGAACCACCCCTGGCTTGAGCACCATAGGAATTTGAACCTGCAACCCATTTGTCAACCTTAATAGCAGCATGTCCAAGGATCGTTCCAGCCAAAACCACTCCTTGTCCGCCATAGCCACAAAAACGAATCTGTGTAATGTTACTCAATCGTAAACTCTCCGGTAACAATTTTATCTTCCAGTTCATCTTCTGAAAGATTACGTGCCTCTTCTTTTACAATACATCTCTCTGTGAGAGTCTTCAGCATATCTGCTGGAGAATCATATCTGTTTCTTCTTCCAAATTGGGTGGGACAGGGGGAAAGGACTTCGATAAAGGTAAATCCGGGTGTATTAAGAGATTTTTTTATGGCATTCACCAATAATAAAGGCTGTGTGACTGAAAACCGGGCCACATACCGAGCACCAGCGCCGAGAACTAATTTGCAGAGATCAAAGGGACGGTAGACATTGCCATCCATGCTCGTGGAAGTAAGGGCGCCTAGAGGAGATGTGGAGGCCACTTGCCCGCCGGTCATACCATAGATCATATTATTGGCGCAGATCACTGTAAGATCTATATTTCTTCGAGCACCATGGATGAGATGGTTTCCTCCAATAGAGGCAAGATCTCCATCACCACTGATAACCATGACATTGAGTTTTGGATTGAACATCTTTGCCCCTGTTGCAAATGCAATAGCACGTCCGTGTAAGGTATGAAGGGTATCCGCATTGAAATGAGGGCTTGGAATCCACGCTGCACAGCCGATGCCAGAAACAAAAAGCATATCATCCATATTTATTTTACATTCATCAATAGCCCGGAGTACGAGATTCATTAATATTCCATGTCCACATCCAGGGCAAAAGGGTGTTGATTCAATTCCTGGACGTAGATACTCTTCCAAATCCCTGCTCATTGCATGAGTCTCCTTACCTCATTTATTATCCTGTGAGGATGAATGATTTCACCATTGGTCTGATTATAAGGGATAACCTCACAGGAAGCGTATTTCATGACCTCTCCAATAATCTGCCCTCTATTCATCTCCGGAACAAAAATCGTTTTGGCCCTTTGGCCAATATCGTGAATAATTTCATCAGCAAAGGGCCAGATGGTCTTTAGCCTTAGAAGGCCAACCTTTTTCCCTTCTTTTCGAAGCTGCTCAATAGCAAAAAGTGCGCTTCGTGCAGTAAATCCATAAGAAACCACAACGACTTCAGCATCTTTCAGGTGATGCGACTCTGTCTGAATGATGTTATTTCTATTATTTAAAATTTTTTTGTTAATCCTGTTAACGAGACGTGAGTGGGCATCGGGATCATCAGTTTTTCTGATCCCAATCTCATTATGTGTAGAGCCGGTCACTAAAAGTTTTTCTCCATCGCCAAATGAAGGCATGGGTGGAATACCATCGTCCTGGTCGGTGCCAAAAGGAGGTGCTCCTTTCTTTTTTTTCCGATTAAAAATCTTAAGGGTGTCTTTCACCTCGATCCTTTCCCTTAGGTGGCCAACAGCCTCCTCTCCCATTACGAAAACAGGAACACGGTACTTCTCGGCTACATTAAAGGCATGTATTGTCTGCTCATACATCTCTTGAACCGACCATGGAGAGAGTGCAATAATATAATAATCTCCATGAGAACCCCATTTTGCCTGCATAAGATCGCCGCTGGCTACCCTTGTTGCCTGGCCAGTGCCTGGTCCAGCTCTCTGGATATCAACAATAACAAGAGGCGTTTCTGTTAAGGCAGCATACCCAATCCCTTCCTGCATAAGGGAAAAACCTGGCCCAGAGGTGGCTGTCATGGCCTTTGCGCCCGCCCACACAGCTCCAATAACGGAACAGATAGAAGCAATTTCATCTTCCATTTGCATAAATACACCATGGAGGTCTTTAAATCGGACGGAAATTCTTTCCATGATCTCACTTGAGGGAGTAATGGGATAGCCCGCATAATACCGGCATCCAGCAGCGATAGCCCCTTCAGCTATTGCCTCATTGCCTGATAAATAGTAACTTCCTGCAGGAAAAGTACTTTCTATAACTTTATAGCCCATGTAACTGTCTCAAAAGGTAGTGGATATCTTTTTAACAACCAGTAATATGAAATTTATTCCTTTTATTTACTGTTTTATTTAGTAAAACCTTTACGATGATAAAATCTCCTTAACCCTCTTTCCCACAACACCCTTTACATATTGAATATGTTTTTTAAGGAGTGTCTTAGTGCCAGAATAATCGCCTTTTTTAAGGATGTTGAGAATTTCTTGATGATGCTCCAAGGATATATCTCTCTGCCCCTTTTTGCTATGATAAATCAGCCAATATCTTCTTAGTGATACTGCCAATATCTTATACAACTCTATTAATCGAGAGTTGTTTGAGAGTTCCACAAGGTTATAATGAAAACCTGAAATAACACTAAAAGGATCATGTTTCTTTGTCAAATTTCTATCAAGTTCTTCAATCATAGACTGTATATTATCTGGAGATTCTTTTGCCCGTTTCTTTATGCAATCCAGGGCATAACATTCTAATATGTTTCTTATCTCAAACAATTCTCCCAAATCGTTCAGACTTATATCTGTAATATAGGAACCTTTCCGAGGTAACGTAGTAATCAGCCCATCTCTTTCTAAAACCCTAAAGGCCTCCCTCACTGGTGATCTGCTTATGCCCAAGTTTACGGCAATCTCAGATTCATTTATCTTCTGGCCTGGTCTAAATTCCCCGGTGAGAATCCTCCTGCGTATGGTATCCAGAACAACGGTCATCAGGCTCTTTACCTCAACCTTGTCCCAGTTTACTCCTTTATTATTTTTATTATTACCCACCTCAGTCTCCAAAAATAGTCGATTGTCGACGATTTTATTAGTTTTTTCCTTTTTGTCAATTGAAATTTCTATTTCTTAGCATCTCCATAATTTTTTAAATAATTCCAGCAATTTTTTTTCTTTTTAAACATCCACTAACTATACTATTGCCATTGACGATAATTATCATAAATCTTCCTAAAAAAGTTGACAATTATACCAAATATGATAAATGAGCAATAGAATGAACAGTAAAGAAAAAAAAATACCTGTTATCAATATCGAGTGGTGTAAGGGATGCAGGATCTGTGTGGAGTTCTGCCCAGAAGATGCCTTGGTTATGGATGATATGGAAAAGGCTCAACTTGCATATCCAGAAAAATGTACTGGCTGTGGAATGTGTGAGCTTCGATGCCCTGATCTTGCAATTGAACTTAAGTAAGGTATTTGATCCATGAAAAAAAATATCCGTTTTGTTCAAGGTAACGAGGCCTGTGTTGAGGCAGCAATGTATGCTGATCTGGATTTCTTTGCGGGGTATCCTATTACTCCCTCCACAGAGATTGCGGAATTACTCTCCTCCCGGCTACCAATGAAAGGCGGAAAGTTTATTCAAATGGAAGATGAGCTTTCTTCCATGTGTGCAATAATCGGGGCCTCTCTTACGGGAAAAAAGGTCATGACCGCAACCAGTGGACCAGGTTTTTCCCTCAAACAAGAGGCAATTGGTTTTGCTGTAATGACTGAGACCCCCTGCGTTATAGTAAATGTCCAAAGAGGAGGCCCTTCCACAGGTCTTCCCACAAGTGGAAGCCAGGGAGATGTTATGCAGGCGCGATGGGGAACCCACGGAGAACATGCTATCATTGCCCTGACAGCCTCCAATAATCAGGATGTGTTTGCAATGACAATTGAGGCCTTTAACCTATCTGAGACCTTTCGAACTCCAGTCATTTTACTCTTGGATGAAGTTGTTGCCCACACCAGAGAAAGGCTTATAATGCCAAAACCTGGGGAGATAAATGTGGTAGAGAGACTCAAAACATCAGTACCGGAAGGAACTGACTATCACCCGTACCTGCCTCGAGAGGATGGTCGACTTCCCATGTCTGATTTTGGTGGTGTCCATCGCTATAACGTTACCGGGTTAATGCATGACATGTGGGGTTTTCCTTCCGACAATCCAAAGGTCGTGTATGGATTAACGCACCACCTTGTAGACAAGATACAAGGTCACACACAAGAAATCACCAGGACAAAGGAATTCTTTATCGATGATGCAGACTGTCTTCTGGTCTCGTATGGCTCCTCTGCAAGAACAGCCCTTCATGTGGTAGAAAACAGAAGGGAACGGGGTGAAAAGGTTGGGCTCTTAGAGATCCAAACACTCTGGCCATTCCCTGCTGAAGTTGTCAAGAAAAGGTGCACCTCTGCTCATTGTGTTCTTGTGGTTGAGATGAATATGGGACAGATCTTTCATGAGGTTAAAAAGGCTGTGGATGATCCTGATAAGGTGTTTCTGGCCAATCAAATAGACGGTAGCTTTATTACCCCTGCAGACGTTCTGAACATCCTCAGAATCATCCAGGGGAAGGGGGCTTAGGCAGGGAGCCTTTCGTGGCAGTTGAATTTTGCCTGCCCGCAATCGCTCTTGCTCAGGCAAGGCAGGCGGGCCATCTACATAGAATGATGGAGTAGTGGAGTAATGGTTAGTAAAAAAGGAAAAAAATCAATATAATGCTTCTTTTTTATCTAAACCCATCATTCCAATATTCCAGTACTCCAATATTCCAATTTATTAGCGGAGCGAAATAACTTATGGCGGTGAAAGATTACATACGGGAAAAATTTTTTCCTCACATCTGGTGCCCTGGCTGTGGTCATGGTACAATAATGGGCTCCATGATCCGAGCAATAGAAAACTTAGGAATAGAGAAAAATAATATTGTAGTTGTCTCTGGTATCGGATGTTCCTCCCGAATCTGCGGGTATCTGGACTTTCATACCCTCCACACCATACACGGAAGAGCTCTTGCCTTTGCGACAGGTGTTAAACTCAGCAGGCCGGAGCTTACAGTAATCGTCCCTATGGGTGATGGTGATGCCTTCGCCATTGGCGGTAATCACCTTATCCATACGGCAAGGCGCAATATTGACATAACTGCTATTATCATGAACAACAACATCTACGGTATGACAGGTGGACAGTATTCACCCTCCACTGGGTATGGGGACTTTGCAACCACAGCCCCCTATGGCAATATAGATCAATCCTTTGATTTTGTTAAGCTCGCACAGGGTGCCGGCGCCTCATTTGTCGCCAGGACAACATCATACCATGCGACCTCAATGATAAAGATACTGGAAAAGGCAATTACACATAAGGGTTTTTCAGTCGTTGATGTCTTATCTCAATGCCCAACCTATTTTGGCAGAAAGAATAAATTTGCCAGCCCGGTCGATATGCTTAAATATTACAAGACCAATACAACCCCGATAGGCAGTGAGGCGAAAGAAAAAAACCCGGATTTGATAGAAAGGGGAATATTTGTTCAGGAAGAGCGACCTGAATATTGCCTTGAATATGATAAGATTATAGAAAAGGCCTCTCAAGGGAAGGTAACTAATGGAAAGGTGTAGAATTCTCTTCTCTGGCTCAGGTGGACAGGGTGTAATTACAGCATCTATCATCCTTGCTGAAGCAGCAGTTCTCTATGAAAGACTAAACGCGGTACAGTCTCAATCATATGGTCCAGAGGCCAGGGGAGGAGCCAGCCGGTCTGATGTGATCATTGCCGATACAGACATACGATTTCCCAAGGTCATCCAGCCAAACATCCTTGTGTGTCTTACCCAGGAGGCATATAATAAATTTTCTAATCTTATCAGACCCGGAGGGCTTCTTATAACGGATAGTCATTATGTGAAACATGAAAAAAAGGTAGATGCCAGGCAGGTGGAGCTTGATATGTATAAGGAGGTCATGGATAAGATTGGAAAACCTATTGTCTTCAATATCTGTATGCTTGGAGCTCTCCTCAGCCTCACCAAATTAATTAAACAAGAATCAATCATGAAAGTTCTTGAGGCTCGAATCCCAACTCCTTTTTTGGATATAAATAAGCAAGCCCTCAAGTTGGGCCAAGAGATAGCAGAAAACTTTAAACACTAAACCCTGACTTAGGGGCTCCGCCCCAATGGAGTATTGGAGCAATGGAGTTCTGGAGTGATGGTTTTACCTGCCCGCCATCACTATCGCTCAGGCGAGGTGGGCGTTAAGGAATAAAAAGATAATTCTTTCCGCTTTTACTACCCATTACTCCCATACTCCATTACTCCATATGTTTGTCATAAAAGCCTTGCCACTAAAAGGCTTATGATTTTCCGCCTTAGGTGGATAGAAACTATGAAAAGTTAAATTATTTTTCCAAAAACAAATTATCTTTCTATGAATAAAAAAAAGATTGTCACCAGGTTCCCGCCCAGCCCAACAGGCACTCTCCATATTGGAGGGGCCAGAACAGCCCTCTTTAACTGGCTTTTTGCCCGCCACCATCATGGCAAATTCGTACTCAGAATAGAAGATACCGATAAGCTTAGATCTACAAAAGAAAATACAGAGTCTATTATCGAATCATTGAAATGGCTCGGTCTGGATTGGGATGAGGGTCCCTACTTTCAATCGCAAAGGACAAAGATTTATTATGAAATGATTGAAAAGCTCCTTTCTTCTGGAAAGGCCTATTACTGTCACTGTAGTCCGGAAGATTTAGAAAAAAAGAGAGCAGAGGCAAAAAAAAAGGGATTAAAGCCCAAATATGACGGTACTTGCAGAGAACGTGGCCTTGGAAAGGTCTCAGGTGCAGTTGTGAGGCTGAAAAGCCCCCTGACTGGAAAAACAATATTCAAGGATCTGGTCAAAGGGAGTATCTCTATTGAAAACGAACAGCTTGATGACTTAATCTTGCAGCGCTCTGATGGATCTTTTACCTATAATTTTGCCGTAGTGGTGGACGATAGCAAATTAGGCATTAACTATGTAATACGAGGGGATGATCATGTAAACAATACACCTCGACAAATCCTTATCTATAAGGCACTTGGCGAACCAATCCCACACTATGCCCATCTGCCGATGATTCTTGGCCCGGATAAAAGCCCTCTTAGTAAAAGGCACGGGGCAACCTCTGTTATGGCCTATAAAGATATGGGTTTCTTGCCCCATGCCCTGCTGAATTCTCTGGCTCGACTTGGATGGTCGCACGGCGATCAGGAAATATTCACTCCTCAAGAGCTTATTGACCTATTTTCTCTTGAGCATGTAGGCAAGGCTGCGGGTATCTTCAATATGGAAAAACTTCTCGATTGTAACGCAAAATATATCAGAGAAGAAGATAATGGCACTCTTGCGGATCTTTTGCTACCCTTTCTTTGGCATCTTGGCTGCTCAAATTTACCCAAAGAAAAAGTCAAAGGGGCAGTAGGAACCGTAAAGGCACGAGCAAAGACCCTCCTTGAGATGGCCCAGCGTGCACTTTTCTATTTTCAAGAAATCGACTATGAACAACAAGCCGATGAAAAATTTTTGCTCCCTGACGTGCTGTATATCTTAGAAGATTTACTAATGGATCTTAAAGGGGCAACACACTTTGGTCAGAAAGATCTTGAGAATATCTTTTCAATTCTTTTAGAACGGCATCAGATTAAGCTTGGCGCAATAGCGCAACCATTAAGAGTGGCATTGACAGGAACGTCGGTCAGCCCTGGAATCTTTGAGATAATGGATGTTATGGGTCAGGAAATGGTAGTCCAAAGGCTCTCACATGCCATTTCACATATAAAAAATAAATAACGCATAAAAAAAGGAGGAGAGATGGATTTTGAAACTATTATTGTAGAAAAGAAAAACCACGTTGGAATTATAACCCTCAACAGGCCTGATCAGCTCAATACATTTACCACTACCCTGGCAGCAGAACTCGACAAGGCCTTACTTAATATGGATAAGGATAAAGAAATCAGGGTGATAATAATCAATGGAAATGGTCGAGCCTTTTCCGCTGGTATCGATGTATCTGTCTTGCCAATGAAAAATATCCTTGAATACAGGCAATGGATACGAGATATGGAAAAGTCATTTTTGACTATTGAACATATGCTAAAACCGGTTATTGTTGCTGCTCATGGGGTAGCTGCTGCCAATGGAGCTGGTTTGGTAACCGCAGCAGACTTGGCAATTGTCGCTGAGGGAACAAGAATAGGTACGACAGCTATTAATGTAGGGCTCTTCTGTATGGGTCCAGCGGTTCCTCTATCTCGATCTCTGGGACGGAAGCTTGCTTTGGAAATGCTTTTGACCGGGGATTTTATTGATGCAGAAAGGGCAGAGAGGATCGGACTGGTCAACAAGGTTGTCCCCCAGGATAAACTGATGGATGAGGCAATGAATCTCGCAAACAAACTTGCCTCCAAAAGTCCAATAGCTCTTCAAATGGGAAAGCAAGCCTTTTATACTATGTCTGATATGGAATTCGATAAGGCTATGGAATATTCAGATGAAATGTTTGCTGAGCTCTGTACCATCGATGATGCCTTAGAGGGTATTAATGCCTTTAAGGAAAAAAGGGAGCCGGTCTGGAAACTCGAGTGATTGACTATGCTGTCAACTCCCTGGCCACCACACCCATATCTGCGAGAGCACCTTCAAAAATTTTGGTAAGAGCCAGGGAGTTGAGTTTTTCTGTTAGATCATCAAATATCTGTTGATCTGCTTGAATAATCTTTAATATATTCATATATACCTTCTCAACAGCCTCTCTCGCAAAGAGCCGGGCAACGGCCAACATAAATTCATTCGAATGTGTTGTTTTCCAATCTTTTGAGTCTGCCTTTACACATAGTGCCGTAGCTACCTCCACCCATGTCATCATATCTGCCAAAAGAAACATGAAATATTGTGATTTGGTAACTTTCAGCTTTCGTGCAACCAAAAGGAATTCATTTAGCAACTCTATAGCTCTCGCAACTATTGGGCCATTCGTTTCTTTTGAAAGGCCAGAGAGCTCTTTTGCCATGCCACGATAATATTCGCCCTTTGCATGTATTGTATTTCTTAATCGAAAGATAGAAATGATACTCTGTTGAATCTCACTTGTTCCCTCAAATATCGTTGCTATCTTTGCATCTCTTTTAATCTTTTCCACCTCGTAGTCCCTGATATAGCCATACCCTCCGAGGGCCTGGATACCATCATTGGCCATGGCATCCCCAACCTCAGTGGCAAAATATTTAGCAATGGAACCCTCTACCTGTAAATCTTCCTCTCCTGAATCTATCCTTTTAGCAACTTCTTCAATGTAAGCTCTCGCCGCCTCGAGCCTTACAGCATTAGGAACTAAAAGTTTATGGGTATAGCCCTGTTTCTCTACAAGGGTAGTCCCGAACTGTACCCTTTCCTTTGCATAGGCTACAACCTTTTCTAACGATGAAACCCCAGCCGCAAGGCCGAAGGTTGCAACCATAAGCCTGGTATACCCAAAAACCTTATTTGCCTCTTTCAATCCGGTCCCCTCAACACCACCAACAAGATCCTTTGCTGGAATAAAAACATCTTCCAGTGTTACAGGTGCGGTGTTCGAGGCCCTGATACCATGTTTATCTTCATGTTCTCCGGGTATAAGGCCTTTTGTGGTTTTCTCGACTATGAAAAAAGATGGGCCCTCAGGAGTAGCAGCAAGTATGGTATATAAATCAGCTACCCCTCCGTTGGTAACGAACTGTTTCTGTCCATTAAGGATATAGCCTGTAATTTCGCCATTTTCATCAAGCACTCTCTCTGCCTTTGTTTTAAGTGCCTGGACATTAGACCCTGCCTCAGGCTCAGTCACACCATAACCAACAATGAGCCCTTCATCTGCTATTCGCCGAATGTATATATCTTTCTGTTCCTCTGTTCCTGCTACCCTTATTGGGTCCATACCGAGGCAAATTGCCAGAAACGAAGTAGCAATGGCCATATCCATCTTGGCCATTTCCTCTGACATATATGCAATCTGTGAGGCGCTCGCCCCTAAACCACCATATTCAGATGGGACAAAAATCAAATGAAGTGCAATATCAGGTCCAAGCATAAAACGGATAAGTTCCTCAGGAAAATCACCGTGTTTATCCATCGCCAACTTTGTCTCAATGGTGAGTTTTTCTCTCTCAATCTTTTTGAGCGTATCAAGAACCATTGAAAACACTTCGTTATCCATTGTAATGCCTCAGTTTGTTGGGTTCATTGCCTTCCCACCCCGCAAAGCGGAACAAGACGGTCAACTTATAATCTATAAAGTTCTTCGTTTAATACCCTAATCCAATTATCTTTTAGGACAGCAAGGATTCGTTCCCTGTTTGCAGGAGATGCACCAAGAATAAGAATACCAGTATTCTCTTCTCCTCCACAGGAAATACATGGATAGATATAGGCAATATTAATTCCTTCTTTTTTCAAAGGCTTCAGGATGCTATTAAGGCCTCCCGGGTGGTTTGGCGTTTCACAGGCAATCACGTCCGTCACTCTAACCTTATACCCTCGTGCCTTCAACACAGTTGCAGCTTTATCTGGATCGTTGGCTACAAACCTAAGGCTTCCTTCCCTACCCTTCGTGCTCACATAAAAAGCGATAATATTAATTCCATTGGAATCTAATATCTCATTGATCACCGAGAATTGTCCTGGTTCATTCTTCAATATTACATTAATCTCTTTGGCAGACATATCTATGCTCCTTTAAGCACGTATTTGGCACCAATTTCTAATCCTTTCTTGTTGATGTCCATTTGTTTTGCGCTCTTTATCTTAACAACTTCTCTCAAGCCATTGATAAGAGAGTCAACACTGGTTATCTTTGTCCATGCAGAAACAGCACCCAGCATGATCATGTTAATAGCCCTTTCACTTCCCAGCTTTTTCGCTAAAGTATTGGCCGGTATCTTGAAAACACTGATGTCTTCTCTCTTGGGATCAATATCAACCAGGTCTGAGTTTAAAAAGAGCGTCCCTTGAGCTTTGATCTGGCCTTCATATTTGATCAAAGAGGGTTTATTCATGGCAATAACGTAATCTGGAGAAGATGCTACAGGAGAGGCAATATCCTCATCGGAAATGGAGACTGTACAATTGGCAGTACCTCCTCTTACCTCAGCACCATAAGCAGGCAAATAGGTTACATGCATTCCATCCCGCATGGCAGATACAGCCAGAATATAACCCATCATCAGCACACCCTGGCCACCGAAACCTGAAAAAACAGTTTTTATAAGCATACTATCACGCTACAATTTTCCAACTGTATCCTTAATGATCTTTAAAGGAAAATTAGTTGTCATTGTGGAACCAATCCATTCACTTGCCTGGACTGGCGACATTTTCAAATTCGTAGGACATGGCGAGAGAACCTCTATCAAAGAAAATCCCAAACCTGCCATCTGTACTTTAAAGGCCTTTGTGATTGCCTTTTTTGTGCGAACAATATTTTTTGGGCTATCAACCGCCGTCCGTTCAATATAGACACTTCCATCGGTTATCGCTAACATCTCACTGAGATCAATTGGCACACCATCGCGCTCTTTATTCCTTCCACCTGGTGTTGTAGAAGAAATCTGCCCTATTATTGTTGTTGGAGCCATCTGGCCGCCTGTCATCCCGTATACACCATTATTAATAAATACTATGGTGATGTTCTCTCCCCTGTTAGCAGCATGGATCGTCTCTGCAGTTCCTATAGCTGCAATATCACCGTCACCTTGATACGAGAAAACGATCCTATCCGGCAATGACCTCTTCAGGCCCGTAGCCACAGCAGCACCTCTCCCATGTGGTGCCTCTCCCATGTCAATATCAAAATAATTATAGGCAAGCACCGCACAACCTGCCGGAGGAACACCAATTACTTTACCTTGTATATTTAATTCATCAATAATTTCAGCAATAAGTCTGTGAACAATGCTATGTCCACAACCAGGGCAGTAATGAAAGACCGTATCTTTCAAACTTCTCGGTCTACTAAAAACTTTTTTCATCTATTTCTCTATTTTAGGTAAATTTCGTTAAAAAAAAGCCGAAATAACTAATGACTGGCGGCCAATGAAATTATATTTTTTCAAGCCCTTTCTTGAAATATATGTTGTTAATAACCTTGGCAATCTCATCAGGCGTTGAGATTATTCCGCCAGGCCTCCCATAAAAATGAATCCTGCCCCTGCCTTCTAACGATAACTTAACATCCTCTACCATCTGACCGGTACTCATCTCAAAGACAAGGAAATCGGTTATAGTTCTGCTCATCTCTAATAATTTCCTTTTCGGAAATGGCCAGAGGGTCTTTGGTCTTAAAAGACCCACTTTGAGTCCCATCTCTCTTACCCTTTTTATTGCTCCCTTTGCGATTCTGCTGGCTGTTCCATACGCAATAACCGCCAAGTGGGCATCATCTGTGAGAAACTGTTCCATTTCGGGGACCTCTTTGTCTATCACTTCGTATTTCCTAAATAGCTTCCAATTATGTTCCTCCATAACCGATGTATCCAGTATAAGAGACCTGATAATCCTGCTCGGTCTCCCTTCTGCACCATCAAGAACCCATGGTTTTGAAGGGAGAGATGCAGGGTCAATTGGATCTGGAAATACAACCGGCTCCATCATTTGACTCATCATTCCGTCTCCCAAAATTATAACCGGAATCCTGTATCTGTCGGCATATTCAAAGGCCATCTTTGTGAAATCAGCCAGCTCCTGACCAGAAGCGGGAGCCAACACAATATTTCGATAATCTCCATGACCACCACCTCTTGTAGCCTGAAAGTAATCTCCCTGGGCAGGGGCAATATTCCCTAATCCAGGCCCGCCCCTCATGGTATTGATGATAACCGCGGGAAGCTCCTGACCGGACAAAAAGGAAATTCCTTCTTGTTTGAGGCTTATCCCAGGGCTGGATGAAGAGGTCATAGCCCTCTTACCCGTCATTGAAACACCTATAACCATATTAATGGCAGCCAATTCGCTCTCTGACTGAATAAAGACACCGTCGGGAAGAGAGGCCAAAGCACTTGCCATATATTCGGTGAGCTCATTTTGTGGGGTTATAGGATAACCAAAATAAAAGCGGCAACCAGCCCTGACTGCTGCCTCTGCAATAACATGACTACCCCGCAATAGCATTTTTTCACTCACGATATACCTCAATAGCTATATCAGGACATACTATGGCACATAGTGCACAACCTTTGCACACATGGCTTTCAATCTCTATTCCTTCTTCATTATATTGAGCAGGATAATACCCTTTCTGATTCAAACTATCAGAAATTGAAATCAGTTCGAAAGGACACACTGATTTACACAGATAGCAGCCTTTACATGATTCCGCTTCTATCGTTATAAAACCTCTCTTTAATTTAGGAGCCATAATGGAATGTTATCTCAATTCTTCGGAACATAAAGTATAAGTCTGTTTTTCAAAAATTAAAACGTTAATACATAATAGTTTATTGTTGGGCTGTCAATCAATTTCCCTTAATTTTCAAAATAATTTTAACCTATAGGGTATGGGTGTTCACACCCAGTCCTTTCAAGATGGAAGAAATCAGCAGGTTATTTTTTATTATGACGTGACACTACAGTAATGTAAACCTTTTAGAAGGAAAAATTCCCTGTTAAAACATTGACTTGACCTCCATGTACCTTTATCTTACTATAGTAGTGCTGAAAAAAGAAGGCCACTTCAATTTAGCAAGGAAAAAAAGAAGTAATGATACATGTACTTAAAGGCCCTTTTGAAAAAGCATCAAGACCTCTCGTAGACCTGTTGATCATGCATCACTGCACAGCTTTTCACCTGACCATGATTGCCTTTTTTGGGACACTTGTGGCATCTATTTTAATATATTATCAAAACTGGATAATAGGCTCTTCACTCTTTATGTTTTTCTCACTTTTCGATGCCCTCGATGGATCATTGGCCAGAAGGAACAACACCGTGAAACCTATTGGTGCCTTCTTTGACTCGATAATGGATAGGTTTTCTGATAGTGCAATGCTGTTTGCTATCATCTTTTATGCCTTTAATACTGGGCAAAGGAACGTCTTTCTCCTTGCCCTTCTCGCCCTTATAGCCTCTTTGATTACAAGCTATATTAAGGCAAAAGCAGAAAACTTTCTGAAATTCGGTTCAATAGGACTTTTACAAAGACCAGAAAGGATTCTCATCATATTTTTGATGTTATTGTTCCCCAAATACCTTCTTTTAGGTTTGTGGGTACTTGTTATCGGTGGTTATATTACTATCTGCCAAAGGCTTTACTCTGCCTACCAAAAATTTAATCATCAGTCTTTTTCCTAAATCGTCACCATAGATAGTAGTGGCCATTTATCATGTGTACAGAAGGTGAGCGAGATCTCAGCATGTGAATGTTACTAATTTCACAACCTTGCCAGCCTATCGTGTGAAGACAGCTGCAGCAAAACTGACTGCCGATCTGGTAGGATCTTCCTTGAATATTTCATACCCTAATAGGTGTCCATGGCTTGGGGGAAGTATTTCCAGAAGACAGGCAAGGGCAGAAAAACCGCAGACATTATATCTATCTTTTATTCTTTCCGATTCTGACCAGAAACCATCGGCATCCCTCGTACAAAGATAGTGCAAAAGTTGTTTATCATGTCTCTCAGACTCATTAATAATGAAAGAAGCAGGCATATCATGGCCAAATTTTGGTCCAACATGAGAGAGATCAACTCCGGCAATTACAATCGTAGCATCATCTTGTATGAAATCCGCTAAAGTAGTAAGAAAATCATGCCCTATAGATGTATATCTCTCCCTGCTATATTCAGGTAAATATCCTATGAGAGAACCGCACAAAATAGGGATGATGGTAAAAGAAACATCTTGAAGGATGTGTTGTAGAAAAATGAGTTGAAACTCTATTGAATGCTCATCTCTATGGGCAAAATCGTCTTCTGAAAGTATATCTTTCCCCGCTCTCATTAATTCTACTACAGTCTTTTTATCTGTTTCTACCGTACCCAAAGGTGTTTCAAATGTTTTTGTCGTTAATGACAACATTTCTTTTGTCATAGAATGACCAACACCCAAGATAATCACTCTTTCTGGCCTCACTTCCTTTATTGCCTGATATGCGGTTGAATAAATCCTCTTACCCGCCTCTAAATCTATATGCGGAGCTACTAACGCAGTAATGTTACCATGGGAAAGTAATATGTTGTCCTGGCTTGAAAGAATGGCTTCTAATCTCTGATGTAACTCTTCTTCCTGTTTTGGATATGATTGCCCTGCATGTGAACAATATCTTATAGTTTGGGCTGAAAAATCGGAAATTATCTCCTGTCTCGCCTTTCTAAACCGGGGGCTGTCCAAAAAATACGAAGAATCAAGTTTTTCTACGAAACTCTGAGCTGCCTCAATTGATACCAAACTACCTCCTTGCTGACGAATCAGATCTAATTGAATATCCCTCATCGATCTTTTTCCATTGAGTGTTATCATGAGTTTGTATAATTCAGGACTAATAAACTTTCCTTTCTCAACCAGACAGAGTCTGTCCTGGATCATCACTATCATTCTTCCATCAGATTGAACCGGAAAAAAATCAAGATCTTCTCTTATTTTTAGCTTTTCGATATCCATTCTAAGCGCATAAAGTTGTTAACTATTAATTCTGACTCACTCGTAAAAAATCTTTTTCGAGCGATTTTGGCCACTTTTGGAAAAAGATTCATACAATGCTGAGCGTTAAAATCGTCACACTTTGTGAGGAGCATTTCATGAATCACAAAATGGTCATCATGAGCGAGAAAAAGAACTTTTTACGAGAACATCAATTCTCCACGAATCAAAATACTCTTCAGTTCCGAATAAGTTATATCTCTGAAAGAGCCATATAACAAATAATCGCTGCAATTGTATAAAAATTCTTGACCAACTATTATGTGTACCCTATTATCCTTTTGGTTTTATTTGAACGTCTACTATATAATTTTTACCATATCATGGATACAATATGAACTATAAAAAACTAAAGAGGAGGCTGAAAAAATCTTGGCACTCGTATGACTTCGAGAAAATAAAATCCCAATATGCCGCTCTTTATAATATAAGGCTTAAAGAAGAGAAGGATATCATCGGTATACAAAAAGCTGGCAGACTTGCAGTTGATATTCTCAATCATGTTGAGGACCATATAAAACCTGGAATTACAACCAATTATATCGACTCACTTGTGAAAGAATTCACCAAAAAAAATAATGCCATATCTGCTCCTCTTAATTACAATGGCTTTCCCAAAAGTGTGTGTACCTCTATCAATAATGTGATCTGTCACGGAATCCCCGATGACACTGTTTTGAATGATGGTGATATTGTAAATGTTGATGTTACTCCTATATTGGGGGGATATTACGCAGATACTAATAAAACATTTTTTGTGGGATCTCCTGGTAAGGATGCTAAAAAGATAGTTTCTGTGGCCAGGGAATGTCTTCAACGTGCAATTCTTATGGTTAAACCAAAAAACAGGATTGGCGATATTGGGTATGCTATTCAGAGATATGCAGAAGGCCAAGGATGTTCAGTTGTAAGGGAATATGTGGGTCATGGTGTTGGATTTGAGTTTCATGAAGCACCGCAAATTCCCCACTTTGGCAAAAAAGGCCAGGGCATTCCATTTGTTCCTGGCATGGTATTCACGATAGAGCCCATGATAAATCTCGGAAAACATAATCTCCATGTTCTTTCTGATAATTGGACAGCTGTTACAGATGATGGAAGTCTCTCCGCACAATTTGAACAAACAATGGTAGTAACAAATAATGGTTTTGAGATTTTGACACCATTTGACTAATCAATAGCTTTGCACCTGCACCCCACGTATCGAAACAAGCACAAAATATAAGCGAAACAATGACCAGTCAACTTACCAGGCGTGCGTGGATTCGCACCATCATCTATTCTGGCTTAGTGACTGCCGGTGGTGTGGGATATGTTTGCCCTACAGAAATCAATCAGCTTTCAGAGTTCACAAAAATAAAGGATCTGGTGTGATTATTTTGCCCATGCAAAATAGAACCTGAACACTATCTATGTCTCTTCCCACCGATCATCAGCTACTTTAAGCTCAATTGTTTTATGCTTCGCCTCTTCATCTGCAATCTTCTTTTCTTTAGGGCTAAGGTTTAAATAACAGGCACCACAGAGGCCAGTCCTATTAACACACATTTTCATCGTATTGCAGAGGACGCATGTTCTTTGTTGTACAGCCATGGCTATCCTTTTGGT
>Ga0315553_10001083_pt1 | contig 23088 bp, 22 predicted proteins | sample SalMarSW160140MG_FD_203099 | JGI IMG/M metagenome (GOLD analysis project Ga0315553, IMG submission 203099) | Salt marsh sediment microbial communities from the Plum Island Ecosystem LTER, Massachusetts, United States - Salt Marsh Sediment SW1601-40 ... | reverse complement strand
CGCTCGAAGCGTTCGGCAATGGTCTGCTCGCCAATTCCCGCGGTGACGGCGAAGCCGCCGATATAGTCGGCAGCGGCCCCTTCCGGCGCGATGAAGTCGGCCAGCGCGGTATTCGCCCGCTCGCTCGTGCCGCGGCTGATCTGCTGGCGCAGTGTGTGGAGGGTGGCAAGCGTTTCCCGCCGCTCATCATCGGTGTAAAGCCGGATATCGTCATCGCCGACGCTATTGGCCGGCCAGAAGCCGATCACGCCGTTCGCCACAAGCCATTTCTCGGCCAGCATCTGTTTCAGCATCTGCTGAGCGTCCTCGAACAGCGGACGCGCGGCCTGCCCGTAGCGGCTGTCGTCGAGCACCATCGGATAGGTGCCCTTGATCTCCCAGGTGGCGAAGAACGGTGTCCAGTCGATATAGGGGGCGATGGCCGCCAGATCGTAGCTCTCGAATATGCGCGTGCCGAGAAAGGTCGGACGCGGCGGCGTATAGCTGTCCCAGTCGATGGCGAATTTGTTTGCCCGCGCGGCAGCGATGGAGGTTCGCGTCTTTGCGCCGCGGCTGCGCTCATGCGCGAGCTTCAGCTTGGAATAGTTGGAGCGCACCGATTCGATATAGGCGCCGCTCTCCTCGCTCAGAAGCTTGGAGACGACGCCGACCGCGCGGCTGGCATCCAGAACGTGGATCGCTTGGTTGCGCGCATAGCTCGGGCTGATCTTCACGGCCGTGTGGACCTGGCTCGTCGTCGCCCCGCCGATCAGCAGCGGGATCGAGAAGCCTTCGCGCTCCATCTCGGCGGCCACATGGCACATTTCGTCAAGGCTCGGGGTGATCAGGCCGGACAGGCCGATAATATCCGCCTCCACCTCGCGGGCCTTGTTGAGGATCGTCTGCGCATGGACCATGACACCCAGATCGATCACCTCGTAATTGTTGCATTGGAGAACGACGCCGACGATGTTCTTGCCGATGTCGTGCACGTCGCCCTTCACCGTCGCCATCACCACCGTGCCGTTGGCCGGTCTGTGAGCGATGCCCATCTCCTCCTTTTCCTTCTCCATGAAGGGCATGAGATAGGCCACAGCCTTCTTCATCACGCGGGCCGACTTCACCACTTGCGGCAGGAACATTTTGCCAGACCCGAACAGATCGCCCACGACATTCATGCCGTCCATCAGCGGGCCTTCGATGACATGCAGGGGCCGGTCGAATTGCTGGCGCGCCTCTTCGGTGTCTCCCTCGATGTAATCGGCGATGCCGTGAACCAGAGAATGGGTCAGCCGCTCGCCGACCGGCTTCTCGCGCCAGGAAAGGTCGACCGTGCTCGCGCGCTTGCCGCCCGACTTGAAACGCTCGGCGGCTTCCAGCAGCCGGTCGGTCGCATCGGGGCGCCGGTTCAGGATCACATCCTCGACCAGTTCGCGCAGCTCCGGCTCGATATCGTCATAGACCGCAAGCTGGCCCGGATTGACGATGCCCATATCCATCCCGGCCTGGATGGCGTGGTAGAGAAACACCGAATGCATCGCCTGACGCACGGTCTCGTTGCCGCGGAAGGAGAAGGACAGGTTCGAAACGCCGCCGGAGATATGGGCGAAGGGCAGTCCGGCCCGAATGCGCCGCGTCGCCTCGATGAACTCGATCGCGTAATTATTGTGCTCCTCGATGCCGGTGGCGACCGCGAAAATGTTGGGATCGAAAATGATGTCTTCGGGCGGGAAGCCGACGCGCTCGGTCAAAATGTCATAGGCGCGCTTGCAGATCTCGAATTTGCGGTCAGCCGTATCGGCCTGGCCGGCTTCGTCGAAGGCCATGACCACCACCGCCGCCCCGTAGCGCAGGATCTTTTTGGCCTGCTCAATAAACGGCTCCTCGCCTTCCTTCAGACTGATGGAATTGACGATCGCCTTGCCCTGCATGCATCGCAGCCCCGCCTCGATGACGGGCCATTTCGATGAATCGATCATCACCGGCACACGGGCGATATCGGGCTCGGCAGCGATCATGTTCAGGAACGTCACCATCGCCTTCTCGCTGTCGAGCAGGCCCTCGTCCATATTGACGTCGATGATATTGGCGCCGTTCTCCACCTGCTCGCGCGCGACCGCCAGCGCGGCGTCATAATCGTCGGCCTCGATCAGCTTGCGGAATTTCGCCGAGCCCGTGACGTTCGTCCGCTCGCCGATATTGATGAAGGTGCTGCCGCTGCTTGCTAAATCCACGATTAACTCACACTCCTTCCTTTGCCGTCCGGTCCGCGCCTTCGGAAGCCTTCGGCGCTTTGCCGGCTTTTTTGGCGACCGGTGGTTCCGGTTTCACCTCATCGTCCGCCACGTCCTGGGCGAACAGTTCTTCAAGCTCCTGGGTCTGCTTGCGTGCGTGAAGCTGGACCTTCTCAAGGTCAGTGTAATGCTTGTAATCGTCGTAAAGACGACGCTCGTCACTTTCCTTGAACATTTCAATAATCCATTTGGCGCGTCCGTCCGGTGTTCCAAGCTCTCTCAGGAGTTCTTTCGTCAGCTCGAGCGAGGCGGGAAACGTTTCCCGCTCGATCTCCTCGATGCCCAGATCCATGAGGCGATGAACATGCTGCCGGTTGCGTGCGCGTGCGTAGATCGGCACGTGAGGAAAATGCGTCCGTACCACTTGTGCAGTGCGGATCGACGTTTCAACATCGTCGATCGCAAGAACAAATGCACGTGCGTCCTGTGTTCTTGCAGCTTCCAATATGCCTAGACGGCTTGCATCCCCGTAATAAATCTTATTTCCAAATTGGTTAACAAGATTAACCTGCTCGGAATTAATATCAAGTGCGGTAAACGGGATTTTCGTTGCGCGCAAGATGCGGGCCACGATTTGCCCGAAACGGCCGAAACCTGCGATAACGACGTGGCCGTCGGCTTTCGGAGGCGTGTCGAACCGAGGTTCTGTCTTTTGCAGGCGGTCGGTGATGAACTCGTCGGCGAGGAGGAGCAGCGGGGTGATCGCCATCGATATGGTGATCGCAACGGCAATGCCGCTCGCCAGGCTCTGGTCGATCACCGCGCCCGAGGCCGCGGCCGCTAAAAGCACGAAGCCGAATTCGCCGCCTTGCGACAGGACGAGCGCCAGACGCCGTGCCGAACGGTCGCTCAGATCCTGCGACCGGCCGACACCATAAAGGATCGCGACCTTTATGAAGGTAATGATCGCCACGGCCGAAAAGATCTGGCCGGGTTCGGTCAACAGGAGATCCAGATCCAGCGACATCCCGACCGTAATGAAGAAGAGCCCCAACAGCAGCCCCTCGAACGGCGCGATATCGGATTCGATCTGATGGCGGAATTCGGAGTCGGCGAGCAGAATCCCGGCCATGAAAGCGCCGAGCGAGGCCGACAAGCCGATCTGATCCATCAGATAGACCACGGCCACGATGGTCAGCAGCGCGCAAGCCGTCATGGCCTCCCGCACGCCTGTCGAGGCTATGATGCGGTAGATGGGATTAAGGAGATAGCGCCCGGCAAGAATGATCGCAGCAAAGCCGAGGATCGCCTGGGCTATTCCGATGAAGGAAAAGGTGGCGTTCGACGGATTGAGCGCCAGAAACGGAACCATCGCAATCATCGGGATCGCGGCGATGTCCTGAAAGAGCAGGACCGAAAAGGCGAGCCGTCCGTGGCGTGCCGTCAGTTCGCCCTTTTCATCGAGCGTCTGGAGCGCGAATGCGGTCGAGGACAAGGACAATGCAAGGCCCACGATAAGGGCCTGGCCAAAATCGAGCGTATAGAGTGCAAGCAGCGTGAAGACCACGATCGTAACGCCGACCTGCATACCGCCTGCGCCGAATACGGCGTTGCGCATGGCCCAGAGCCGGCGCGGCCGCAGCTCGAGACCGACCAGGAAGAGAAACATGGCAACGCCGAGTTCCGCCGTGTGCCGCAGGTCTTCCGGATCGCCGAGCATGGCGTTTAAGCCGCTGACGCTGATGACGATGCCGGCGAACAGATAGCCGAGGATCGACCCCACATGGCACCGCTTGCCGAGCGGCGCTCCGATGGCCGCGGCCGCGAGAAACACGATAAACTGCAAGAGAAAGCCGTCCATGGCCACTCCTTCGTTAACTGCCCGGTGCCGTGATCAAGATGGTGGACAGGCGCATTGTGCAGTGCGCTAGTGTGATGATCCAGTGTACCTTTCATGCCGGTGCGGCGAAAGCGTCCTTGCGGGTGCCATTTTGTCGGATTACGAGTTGGGCAACCGAATGAGATTGTTGACCGAATGGTTTTGAGGGGATTAATGGCGTCAGCCAAGGCCAGAGCGCTTTCGCTCCCGATTGGCATCGGTCTCGGCCTTGCCTGTGCGTTCGTCTTTCCGAGCTTCGCTCAAACGGCTTGTGTGCAGTGCACAGGCCCGGACGCGACCTATCTTTGCAGCATGACGGCGCCAGATGGCGTTTCCGAGAAAGCCGCCGGCTATTTCTGCATGTCGCGCCTTGCACGAGAGCGCGGGCATCGAAGCTGCGCCGTGCAACGAACCGCGACGGATTGCGACGGAATCCCCGTTCATTACGTTTACGATCCGGGGGGCGCGGCATTCGAGACGCAAGCCCGGCAGCAGGAGCGACAGAGCCAGGACGCCGAGGCGCGCGAGCCCGAAACGCTCGGCGAATTTGCCGAGGAGACGGCCGATAGCTCGGCAAAGGCGATAAAAAAAGCGGGGGAAACGATCGGTGACGCCGCCCAGGGGGCGGGCAAAGCGACCGCGAATGCGCTAAAAGGCGCGGGTAAAGCGATCGGTGATGCAACCAAAAAGACACTGAAATGTCTCGGGAGCGCCTTAAACGGTTGCTAGGCACGAGACAAATTCCGGCGAGTCCGGACATCTTTTTCGACAGGTGAGGTTTGAATCCATGCCAGCTCTCGCCAGCTGGGCTTGCTCTTGGGGTGTTTCCGCAAGTCACCGGAGGCACCGGCTCATGCGTATAATGTGCGCCGTTCTGCTTCTGGCAGTCCCGGTGCTCCTCGGGGCTTGCGGCACATCCATACGCAACAGCCCGATCAATGCCGCGCTTGCCGAGCCCGTCCCATCCGCAGAAACCGGGATTGCGGCTCCGAAAGAAGATTTCGACGATACGGCCATCGGCCTCAGCTTCTCGGGCGGCGGCAGCCGGGCGGCCGCTTTCGCCTATGGGGTGCTGCACGAGCTGAGCCGGACCCAGATCACCAGTCAGGGCAAGCGGTCTCCGCTCATCGACCAGGTCGATTTCGTCTCCAGCGTGTCCGGCGGGTCGGTGACGGCAGCCTATTTTGCCCTGAAGGGCAAGGCCATGCTCGACGATTTCGAGGAGAAGTTCCTCAAATTGGACATCGAGGCCGCCCTGCGGACTTCGGTCTCGCTGCAAAACCTCGTCCGGTTGTCGAGCGGCGGCGTCAATGATTCCACGGGGCTGCAAAGCTGGCTCGATGAAAATCTGTTCCGCAGCGCGACCTATAAGGACGTCTTGAAGCCGGGCCGCCCGACCTTGTGGATCAACGCATCGGACATCTATAACCGGACGCCATTCGTCTTCAACGGAACCACATTTGCCGCCCTTTGCAGCGATCTCAGCACCTTCCCGCTATCGGAAGCCGTCGCGGCCTCCGCCGCCGTGCCGCTCGTCTTTGCGCCGGTCGTGATTCGGAACTATGCCGAGCGCTGTGACTATGCGATGCCCAACTGGGCCGAGAGCGCGCTGGTCAATACCAACATGCCCTCCATTCTTCGGGCGAACGCGGAAGCGATCAAGCGCTATCGCGACGCGGGACAGGTCAAATATGTGAAACTGCTCGACGGCGGTCTGACCGACAATCTCGGCCTTACCGGCCTGCTTATCGAGCGGCTGGCCGCCAAGACGCCTTACGAGCCCATGACGGAGGCGCAGGCGGTGCGGATGCGGCGGCTCTTGTTCATTGTCGTCGATGCGGGGCGTCCGCCGAGCGGCGACTGGGCCAAAGAAGTCAAGACCGATGCCAGCGACCTGATCCAGGCCGTTGCGGACACCGCGGTGGATGCCAATGTGCGCAGCACCTATGACAGTTTCGCCGCTCAGCTCAGGAACTGGAACCGCGATCTCGTCGAATGGCGCTGCAAATTGCCGCTCGCCCGCGCAAGGGCGCTTCTCGGCGATGAGCGTGCGTGGAACTGCCGCGATCTGAGCTTCCATGTCGTCAAGGTGACGTTCGACCAGATGCCGGATGCGGCCGTGCGGTCGAGGCTCGAGAAGATCCCCACGCGCTTCAAGATCGACAAGGGGAACGTCGATCTTCTGGTCGATTCAGCGGGCGCGATCCTGAGGCGGAACAGCGCTTATCAGCGTTTCCTTGCGTTGGACCGCTAGATCAAAAGGCGCGCGCAACTGTTCCCGCGTCCATCCCCGCCTTCGCGGGGACATGCTTGGACGCGCGTTGCGCGAGCGGGCGCGCTTCTATGCGCAGACGCGGGCGAAGGCTTTGGCGCTGCGCAGCGCCTGCGCCTGTCTGCGGACATAGATCGGTCTCACGACCGCAGTGTCGGAGGTCTCGCTCTGTTTGGCCGGCTCGTTTCGGCTCCAGAGCCAGGCGCGCGCCTGCTTCTGCGCCTCGGCGATCTGTTCCGCTGTCATTTCGCGTGCAAGCTCGGCCCGGGCCGAAAGCGCGCCCTCATGCCCCATCATCGCGGCGAGATTGAACCATTTATGCGCCGCGACCAGATCTTGTTCGACATCGCGTCCGGTGGAATAACGGATGCCGAGGACAAAGAGCGCATCGGCATCATTCGTCTTTGCGTCGTCGTCGGACGCTTTATTTCCTTGTACGGCAAACTCACTCATTGACGCATTTCCTGAAATCAAGGTCTCGATAAGACCAGGACGTGATCCGATTCGCGATCCCTCGGGATCTGATAGAACCGTGCCACCTCACTGGAAACATTCCGTAAATACGAACTGAGAAAACTGGATTTCTGCGTTAACAGAGTGCTCTCGGCGCGTTAATAATACTTAGGTATATTTAACGAGTCTTTGCGAGGTCACTGTTTTCGACGCTATCTGAACGAGCCGCGCCATTCTCGATGATCAGCAATCGCCAGACCGAGACACGGTATCCGTCAGGCTTCCAGAGATGTCCGCGCCACGGAATGCGGATCGTTGCGGCTTTTGTGAGATCGGAGGCGTCCAGTTCAGGCAGGAACGTGCGGAGCCCCGCCGCTACCCGCTCTTGCTTGTCGTCGGCGGGCCAGAGCAGCGCCGTCGGTTCTGCGGGCGTTTTCTTCGCCGGCGCATAGGTGTACCGCCCGGCAAGCGCGATCGCGGCTGCCGGAAAGAAGCGGCGCAAATTGCCGCCCAATTCCGGGTCGGTGACGGTGATGCGCCCCGCCGTGAAGCCCTGGTGCTTGATCTCGGCCGCGAGCCCGGCATAGGGAACGCCCCAGCGGCAAATATTGCAGACCGGCGCGAGCACGAACATGTTCGCGGCGCGGGCGAAGAATGCGAATATGGCGACCGCGACCGCCATGATTATGAATCGTTGGATCTGCCGGTGATCTTTTGCGGCCCGCCTGGCCTGTGCGGTGAGCCAGATCGAGGTGATCAGGAAAAGCGGCATTAAGCGGTGCGTCGGATAGCGCTCATATCCGAAAAGGACCGCGCCGGTAACGAGAGACGCAACGCTCAAGAGCGTCATATGCAGGATGAGCTGCTCGTAATCCGGTCGCATTCCGGTATTCGGCGCCAGGCGCGCGGTATGACGGGCCGTCGTCGCCATGGCCGGGAAGAAGATTGGATAAAGAAAGATTAGCGGCGCCAGATACATGATCGGCTCGGTAAAGGCGCGCCGGACGCCGGCGAGCGCGCGGTGGATGTAGGGACCCTCGGCCCCGCTAGGCGCCGAGGGCAGGATCGCTGCGAGACCCTCCGGCGTGCCGGCGAGCCAGATGAAATGCGGCGCGGCGATGAGCGTGGCAATCCCGATCGCAATGGCCAGTCCCGGCCGGTACAGAACGCGCCGCATCGAAGGCTGCATGCCGGCCGCGACGAGCAACGTCGCCAGATAGACCCAGAACGCGCCGACGGTTAGAACGCCGAGCCCGATAATGGCGCCGAAAAGCGCGTAATTTTTGCCGCGCGGGTCCTCGACGAGACGCAGCAACGCCCAAAAGCACGCCGCGACGGCGCACATCGCCCCGACCGCATGCGTAAAGCCCTCATGAAAGCGCCAGCTGATCTGGTAGATCAACGCCAGCGCTTCGACCGACAGGAACGCCCATAGCGCATCCCCTTTCATGACACGCCGGGCGGCGAGAAAAATGAAGCCGCAAGTGCCGGTCAGCAGCCCATATTTCAGAAGCTGAAAGCGCAGCGCACCGGGCCCCGTGACCTGTTCCAGGAGCCACAACACCCAGTCGTAAAGGGGCCGATGGTCGGGCAGATAGCCGAGCGCGAGGGTCTGCGTAAGGATCGCATCGAGCGGGTCGTCCTCGCCGAGATTTCCCGAGGCGATGAGACGCGCGGTAATGTGAAGGGCGGAATAGAGCCCGACGGTGCAAATGACGCCGCCCAGGCTGTAGAGCCAGCCCGTCCCTTCTTTCGCCGCGGCACCCGTTCCTGTCTGCGCGCGCTCCAGCACTGCCTCGCCAGTCCCCCCGAAGCGCGCCTTAGGCGCCGACCGTCAGGACCGTCGAGCCGGTCGTCTTGCGGTCAGCGAGATCACGATGCGCGTTAGCCGCCTCCTTCAGCGGATAGGTCTGATTGACCGAGATCTTCACATGCCCGTTCATGACCACGTCGAACAGGTCCTGCGCCGTCGCCAGCAGGTCATCGCGCTTCGCGACATAGCTGTTCAAGGTCGGACGGGTCGCAAAGAGCGAGCCTTTCTGCGCCAGAATGCCGATCTCGAATGGCGGTACCGGGCCGGAGGCATTGCCGAAGGTCACCCAGAGCCCGAGCGGCTTCAGACAGTCGAGGGAGCCGGGAAACGTGTCCTTGCCGATCGAGTCGTAGACCACGTCCACACCTTTCCCGCCCGTGATCTCCTTCACGCGCTCGACAAAATTCTCGGTCTTGTAGTTGATCACGTGCGTGCATCCGTGGGATTTGGCGAGATCGGCCTTTTCCTGCGATCCCACCGTGCCGATGATCGTCGCGCCAAGATGCGCCGCCCATTGGGTCGCGATCAATCCGACGCCGCCCGCGGCGGCATGGAGAAGCATCGTCGTATCCGGTCCGACCTTGTAAGTCCGCCGGATCAGATATTGCACCGTCATGCCCTGAAGCAGCATCGCGGCTGCAATCTTGCTGTTGATCCCATCGGGCAGTTTGACCAGGCGACCCGCCGGGATCAGCCGCTCCTCCGAATAGGAGCCGATGACGCTGGCATAGCCGACGCGGTCGCCGGGCGCGACCTCCGTGACGCCGGGTCCGACTTCAAGCACGACCCCGGCGCCTTCGGTGCCGAGCACGAAGGGGAAATTAGGCTGCGGGTAAAGGCCGGTGCGGTGATAGATGTCGATGAAGTTCAGGCCGGAATAGTCGTGCCGGATCTTCGCCTGGCCGGGCCCCGGTGCGGGCACGTCCACCTCTTCCCACTTCATCACCTCCGGACCGCCATATTCATGGACTCTGATCGCGTAGCTCATTGGCCGCTCCTTTCCTGTTGGCTCTAGTGGAGCGAATTTGACATTTGAGAACGAGCCCGGCCGCCACCGGGACTCAAATGTCAAATGTAAAAGCTCCACTAGAAACAAATATTTAGCTAGTGGTTCTTGTGACTGAAACATTTGCAAATGTGGGTGCCGCAAGGGGATGCAAATGTTTCAGTCGAACCACTAGGATTAAACGAGCGGCATGAAGATGGAAAGAGCTTGAGCACGGCGGAATCCTTTCAATTGAAGGGTGACCCGGACCGACAGAGCCGGTATTGTCTCGCCAAACGAAGAGAGAACAGCTCCGTCATCGGCGGGATGATCATGGAGCGAGCGCCTTTGGGAGAACCGCGCCATGTCAGCAGATCACCTTATTCCGACGACCGTTGCAGGCAGTCTGCCGAAGCCGCGCTGGCTCGCCGAACCGGAAAAGCTATGGGCGGCCTGGCTCGCCAGCGGGGCGGAGCTCGTCGAGGCGAAACAGGACGCCGCCCTCTTGTGGCTGAAGATCCAGGAAGACGCCGGCATCGACATCGTGTCGGATGGCGAGCAGTTCCGGGTCCATTTCGTGCATGGCTTTCTCGAACAGATCGAGGGCATTGACTGGAGCCGGAAAACCAGGATGGGCATCCGCAACAACCGCTATGAGGCCGAGGTGCCGACCGTGACCGGGCCGGTCGCCCGCCGGAAGCCCGTTCATGTCGAGGATGTGCGCTTCGCCAGGGCGCATACCAAGCGCGGATTGAAATTCACCCTCCCGGGTCCGATGACGATCTGTGACACGATCGCCGATGCGCATTACGGCCGGCGCGCCGATATGGCCATGGCCTTTGCGAAGCTGCTCAATGAAGAGGCCCGCGAAATCGCGGCGCTCGGCGTCGATGTGATCCAGTTCGACGAGCCGGCGTTCAACGTATTCATGGACGACGTCAAGGAGTGGGGCATTGCGGCGCTCGAAGCGGCGGCGGACGGTCTCAAATGCAGGACCGCCGTGCATATCTGCTATGGCTACGGCATTGAGGCGAATGTCAAATGGAAAGAAACGCTCGGCTCGGAATGGCGGCAATATGAGGAGATCTTTCCGGCAATCAATGAAAGCCGCATCGATCAGGTATCGCTGGAATGCCAGGGCTCCAAAGTCCCGATCTCGCTCATCCGCCTGCTGAGCAATAAGACGATTCTGGTCGGCGCCATCGACGTTGCAACCGAGACCATCGAAACGCCGGAAGCCGTCGCCGCCATATTGAGCGAAGCGCTGAAACATGCCGATGTGGAGCGTATCCAGGCTTGCACGAATTGCGGCATGGCTCCGCTTCCGCGCCGCGTCGCCGTTGACAAACTTACCGCTCTCGGCGCCGGCGCGGAGTTCATGCGCTCAAGGCTTTAATGCGGGCTCATATTGAGCTGGCTCGGCCAGTCCAACCGTCACGGCGCCCGTTTCGCCACCGAATATGAACGCTTTCTCCACCGGCCTCTTGCCAGGCCCGGGCGCATGCGGATAACAAGCGATAGAGCAGCGGAATCTAAATCGGAAGCGGATGCGCTGCTCTATCTTATTGTTTACGCATCGGATTTATCCGAAAAACCGGTACCCACTTTTCGGTCCGATGCGCTATCGACATGATCGGGCGGCAAAGGAGGTTGATTCTTGAAGCGTTTTGCGTTCGCTCTGGCTTTGATCCTGGCTGGCGGAAGCCTGATTTCGGCTCATCCGGCATCGGCGCAAAAGGCGCCGGTCGATCTCGCGTCCCGCAAGGCGGGGCCGAGCACCGGATTGCCGATACCGCGCTTTGTGAGCCTGAAGGCGGATGAGGTGAATGTGCGGCGCGGGCCGGGATGGGATCATGCCATTGCCTGGGTATTCCGCCGGGCGGGCCTGCCGGTCGAAATCATTGCCGAGTTCGATGTCTGGCGGCAGGTTCGCGATAGTGAGGGCGCGACCGGCTGGGTGCTCGGTTCGCTTCTCAGCGGCCGGCGCACGGTTCTCGTCGCGCCGTGGAAGAGCAAAAAGGAAACCATCGACATGCACGAGTCGGCGAGCCGGTCCTCAGCGATCCTCGCTAAGCTTTCCCCCGGCGTTCTCGGTGATGTGAATGAGTGTGACGGCAGCTGGTGCCGCGTCACGATCGCTGGCGAATCGGGGTATATCGCCCAGGACTATGTGTGGGGCGCCTATCCGGGTGAGACAATCGATTGAAGGGGCGGACGCGGCTAGGACTTCTTGCGGGCCAGCCTGACGAGCACGTCGATGCGCGAAATCTCCATGCCCTCCGGCGGCAGCGGTACCGACAGAACCGGCGAATCGGTGCAATTGATGTCCATTAGCGCGCCGTCATGCTCGAAATAGAAATGGTGATGATCGGAGGTGTTGGTGTCGAAATAGGTCTTCGACCCTTCGATCGCCACCTCGCGCAGCAGCCCGGCTTCAGTAAACTGATGCAGCGTATTATAGACGGTCGCCAGAGAGACCGGGATATTTTCGCGCAGGGCTTCGTCGTGCAACATCTCTGCCGTGAGATGCCGGTCGCCCGGGCCGAACAGCAAGACACCCAGCGCAAGGCGCTGCCGCGTCGGGCGCAGGCCCGCAGCCTTAAGCCGTTCGGAGATCGTCTCTTCGGATACGCTAGCGGTCATTACCTATGAATGTCTTTATGTTGAGCCCGCCAAAAATATATTGTTTTGTCGCCCCTTTCGCAACTAGATGCTTTTCGGACCGTTTCCGGTGATGGCCAGAGCAGGCGTTTTGCAAACGCAATCTCATATGTTAGCTAACGGGGCTCACAAGAAAATCTCTTTGTCTCCTAATCAGGGATGGTAGCAAGATACGATGGCAGAACGCCAACAGGCATATGAATATGAGGATCTCCTGGCCTGCGGGCGAGGGGAACTGTTCGGTCCGGGCAATCCGCAATTGCCGCTGCCGCCAATGCTGATGTTCGACCGGATCGCGAGGATTTCCGAGACGGGCGGCGAGAACGACAAGGGCCAGGTCGTGGCGGAGCTGGACGTGAAGCCCGATCTCTGGTTCTTCGCCTGTCATTTCAAGGGCGACCCGGTGATGCCGGGGTGCCTCGGTCTTGACGCGCTCTGGCAGATGCTCGGCTTTTTTCTCGGCTGGATCGGCGGGAAAGGGCGCGGGCGGGCGCTCGGCGTTGGAGAGGTGAAGCTTTCCGGCCAGGTTCTGCCGAGCGTCAAAAAGCTCGAATATATCGTCGATCTCAAACGGGTGATCCGCCGCAAGCTGACGCTCGGCATTGGCGACGGCCATCTCAAAGCCGATGGCGAAATCATTTACATCGCAAAGGATTTGCGCGTCGGCCTTATCGACCCCGCTTCGGCGGGAGGAACGGCAGTGGCGGCTTCGTAGCGCTTTTTGCAAGAAAGGCTCCGCGAGGCGGTTTCCCGAACGGTATGCTAAGCTGTTGAATGGGAACCTTTGACCTCGCATCTCGCAAGAGAGAGGCTTTATAAACTGGTTCGGCTGCTGCCGGCCCTCAAACGATCTGGGAAACAAGAGGGGTTTCCATGAGACGCGTTGCGGTCACGGGCATGGGCATAGTGTCCTCCATCGGAGCCAATACCGGTGAGGTGTCGGCTTCACTGAGAGAGGCCCGCTCAGGCATCGTCGTGGCGGAGAAATATGCCGAGCTGGGCTTTCGGTGCCAAGTGCATGGCGCTCCGACCGTGGATTGGGAAGCCGCGCTGGACCGCAAGGTTCGTCGTTTCATGGGCGCGGGCGCCGCATGGAATTATATCGCCATGGAGCAGGCGATTGCGGATGCGGGGCTGGAAGAGCGCGAGATCTCGCATGAGCGGACCGGTCTCATCATGGGCTCGGGCGGGCCGTCGACACGCGCCATCGTGCAGGCCGCGGATACGACGCGGTCCAGGGGACCGCGCAAGGTTGGGCCGTTCGAGGTGCCGAAATCCATGTCGAGCACCAATTCCGCCACCCTTGCCACACCTTTCGGGATACACGGCGTCAATTATTCGATTTCCTCGGCTTGTTCGACATCGGCGCATTGTATCGGCAATGCGGCTGAGCTCATTCAATGGGGCAAGCAGGATATCATGTTCGCCGGCGGCGGCGAGGAACTCGACTGGACCTTGTCGATCCTGTTCGACGCGATGAACGCCATGTCGTCGGCCTTCAACGATACGCCGGAGAAAGCGAGCCGCGCCTATGATATCCGCCGCGACGGCTTTGTGATCGCCGGCGGCGGCGGCGTTCTCGTGCTGGAAGAGCTGGAACGCGCAAAGGCGCGGGGTGCGAAGATCTATGCCGAGCTCGCCGGGTATGGCGCGACATCGGATGGCTACGACATGGTCCAGCCATCCGGCGAAGGCGCGGTCCGGTGCATGAAGCTCGCCATGGCAGGGCTCGATTGCAAGATCGACTACATCAACCCCCACGCCACCTCTACTCCGATCGGCGATCTGAAGGAGATCGAGGCGGTTCGCGAGGTGTTCGGAAGCGATATTCCGCCTATATCGGCGACGAAGTCGCTGACCGGCCATTCTCTTGGCGCAGCGGGCGTTCATGAGGCGATCTATTCGCTTCTGATGATGAAAGAGGGTTTTATTTGCCAGTCCGTGAATATTGAGGAACTTGATCCGGCATTTAATGATGTGCCGATCGTCCGAGAGCGGCTGGACAACGCTCAGTTAAATTGCGTAATGTCGAATAGCTTTGGGTTCGGGGGCACGAACGCGACGCTGATCTTCAAGCGCTTCGACGCTTAAGGGCTTCAATGAGCGGCCGCCGCGCCGCTCAAGGCCAAGCTGACATCGAGAGCAGGGATGACAGGGATCGATATCGCCAAGCCGGGCGCGCTCATGGCGGGCAAGCGCGGTCTTATTATGGGAGTGGCCAACGAACGCTCCATCGCCTACGGCATTGCCCGGGTGCTTGCCGGACATGGGGCGGAACTGGCCTTCACCTACCAGGGCGATGCGTTCGGCCGGCGCGCGGTACCGCTCGCGCAATCGCTCGGCGGCAAGATCATCGTTTCCTGCGATGTGATAGACCTGGCCTCGGTCGACAGGGTTTTTGACGAAATCCGCGAGAAATGGGGCTCGCTGGACTTCGTCGTTCATGCCCTTGCCTTTTCCGACCGCAACGAATTGAAGGGCCGCTACGCCGATACGAGCCGGGAGAACTTCATCAATTCGATGGTGATCTCCTGCTTCTCCTTCACTGAAGTGGCCAAGCGGGCTGAGGCGCTGATGACCCATGGCGGCTCGATGATCACGCTGACCTATGGCGGCTCGACCCGCGTCGTGCCGCGTTACAACGTGATGGGCGTGGCGAAGGCCGCGCTTGAGGCCTCCGTCCGCTATCTGGCCATGGATTTCGGGCCGCAGCACATTCGCGTGAATGCCCTGTCGCCCGGACCGATGCGCACGCTCGCCGGCGCCGGGATTGCCGATGCGCGGGTGCTGTTCAACTATCAGAAGATGCATTCCCCGCTTGGCCGCACGCCCACACTCGATGAGGTCGGCGGCGCAGCGCTATATCTCTTGTCCGACCTTTCGACGGCGGTCACCGGCGAAATCCATTACGTCGATTCCGGCTACAACACCGTTGCCATGCCGCGTCCGGAAACCATCAAGGAGACGGGCGAGGGCACGGCCCATCTGAACGGCAATGGCAATGGCGGCCAGGGCGGCGAGCCGATCAAGGCCGAGGCGGCGGAATAGCTCCTAACCACACGCCTCATATTCTTTGAAGCGATTGCGCAACAATGCCTTGCGCAAGGCCGGGTGCGCGCATGCAACAGCGCCCCATTATGCTCGCTGGCGATGCTGGCGGCATTTGACTCCCATGGCAGATGATGCTGCTAAAAAAGGCGCGCTTGCGTAAGTGCGTGCGTGTGCGTGTTGGCCGAGGGGCAATAGGGGGACCGGCATGAGTGAAGAGTTTGATGCAAGCCTTGTCTATACCGATCCGGTCAGCGAGGAGGCTCTTGCCGAGCAGGAGCGGGCGATAGAGCAGCTGATGCTGAAGCCGAATGCGCTGGCGAATGCCAGGCTGCACGCCGAAAACGAGCTGCGCCGGCTGATCTCCGCCTGCAATCGCCTGGCCTGGCGGTCGGTGCCCGCCGATCTGCGCCAGCCGACGCCGGAAGAAGCCGCCGCCCTGCTTGAGCGGCTGTCCCCGGAGGATCGCGATAAGCTGATGACGGATGCCCGCCTGACGGCCGAGCAGCGCGTCATGGTCGTTCGGGTGCAGGAAGCGCATGAGCAGTGCATGGCGCAAATGCAGGCCGAGCAGGAAGAACTTGCCCAGCGCGAGGAGGAAGCCAAGCTGCGGGCCGAGTTCGAGGCCTACGACAACGAAGGAAAGCAAGAGCGTTTCGAGGCCTGGCGCGCCGCGCGGCAGGGCTGAGTCAGGCGGCCTTCTTCATATGGATGCTGAGATCCTTGATGGTCGGGTTTTCGCCGTTGAGGGCGTTCTCCGGGTCCCAGCCATAATTCATCGTCTCGAAACGGCCGCCCAGCGCGTCATAGATCAAAAGCCGTCCCGTCAGTGACGTGCCGATGCCGAGCAGTTCCTTCAGCACCTCGGTCGCCTGAAGCGTGCCGATGACGCCGGCGACGGCGCCGAGAATGCCCGCTTCCTCGCAGCGCGCGACGGTCCCCGGCGGCGGCGGTTCCGGAAACAGGCAGCGATAGGAGGGTTTGGGCGTGCCGTCATCATCCGTCTCGAAAGCCCGGAAGGTGGAGAGATAGCCGTCGAACGGCCCGAGCGCGCCGAACACCAGCGGCTTCCTGGCGAAGAAACAGGCATCGTTGACCAGATAGCGCGTGTCGAAATTGTCCGAGCCGTCCGCGACGATGTCATAGGCCGAAATCAGCTCGATGGCGTTTTCCGCGGTGATCTTCTCTGGGATGGCCTCGACCGTCACATGCGGATTGATGGCGTCCAGCGTTTTGGCCGCGCTTTCGACCTTCGGCGTTCCGATCCGCCCGGTCGCATGCACGATCTGGCGCTGCAGATTGTCGAGCGAGACATGGTCGTGATCGGCGACCCCGATATGGCCGATGCCGGCGGCCGCCAGATACATCAGCAGGGGCGAGCCAAGTCCGCCCGCGCCGATGACCAGCACGCGGGCATCCTTCAGCGTCTGCTGTCCCGCGCCGCCGACCTCCTTGAGCAGCAGATGCCGCTTATAGCGCTGGATCTCCAGATCGCTCAGACTCATGATGACTCCAACAGCTACCGCCCGGTCGAGCCGAAGCCCCCGCTGCCGCGCGGACTGTCGCCAACCTCGGTCACGATCTCCAATGATGCGCGCGAAACCGGGGCGATGACAAGCTGCGCGACCCGCGTGCCGCGCTCGATGGTGAAGGTCTCCAGCCCCACATTGGCGAGCAGGACTTTGACCTCGCCGCGATAATCGGCATCGATCGTACCCGGACTGTTGAGCACCGTCACGCCATAGGTCAGCGCGATGCCGGAACGCGGCCGGATCTGGCCTTCGAAGCCTTGCGGGATCTCCATGATCAGCCCGGTCGGCACCAGCAGCCGTTCGCCCAGCGGCAGAAAAATCGTCTCCTCCTCGGCGAGCGCGGCGATCAGATCCATGCCGGCGGCGTTCTCGGTCTGGTATCCCGGCAGAGGCAGCCCTTCGGCATGCGGCAGACGCTGCACGCGGATGACCGGCTGTCGGGTGTTGTGAAAGAAAGGCAGCATGGCTTATTCCGCCGCGGCGGCCGACAGGCGCGGCCCGTTGTCCTGCAGAAAGAGCGCCGCGCGCCGCATGAGCTTCTCCGCGACCTCGTCCTTGCGCATCGGAGGCCAGCTCTCCGCGCCGTCCCCCGTCACGAGCACCACCTCATTGGCATTTCCCCCCATCACGCCCTTCTCCGTGGAAACGTCATTCGCCACGATCCAGTCGCACCCCTTCGCCGCCAGCTTCTTCTCAGCGTGCTCTCTGAGATTTTCGGTCTCGGCAGCGAAGCCGATGACCAGTCTGGGCCGAAGCGAATTGTGCTGGGCAATCGTGCGTAGAATATCCGGATTCTCCGCAAGGGCGAGGGCCGGTGTCTTTCCATTCCCAGCTTTTTTGATCTTCTGGGCGTGACTGGTCTTGCTGCGCCAGTCCGCGACGGCGGCGGTGAACACGCCGATATCGGCCGGCAGGGCCTTCTTGACGGCGGAAAGCATCTCGCGCGCTGTCTCGACTCGCACCAGCTCGACCTGGTCCGGCGCGGGGATATGCACCGGACCGGAGACCAGCGTCACCCGCGCGCCGAGACGGGCGGCGGCGTCCGCAATCGCGTAGCCCTGCTTGCCGGAGGAACGGTTGGCGATATAGCGGACCGGGTCGATCGGCTCATAGGTCGGCCCGGCGGTAACGAGCACATGCGCGCCTTCCAGCGGGCCCGCCGGCCGATGGAGAATGGCGCCGGCGGCAGCGAGGATTTCAGCCGGCTCCGCCATCCGCCCGATGCCCCATTCATTGCAGGCCATCACGCCCTCGGCCGGCCCGACGAAGCGGACGCCGTCGGCGTGGAGCTGGGCAAGATTGCGCTGCGTTGCCGGGTTCTCCCACATTTTCCAGTTCATCGCGGGGGCGGCAAGGATCGGCTTGTTGGCGGCGAGCAGCACCGAGGTCGCCAGATCGTCGGCGAGTCCGTTCGCCATGCGGGCGAGGAGATTGGCGGTCGCGGGCGCGATGATAATGATGTCGGCCTCGCGCGAAAGCTGGATGTGACCGATTTCCGTCTCGTCCTTCAGATCGAACAGATCGGTGAAGGCTTTCTCCTCGCAGAGCGTGGAGACGGTGAGGGGCGTGACGAATTGCTGCGCGCTCGGCGTCAGCACGGCCCGCACCCGCGCGCCGCGCTCCCGGGCGCGCCGGATCAGGTCGAGCGCCTTATAGGCAGCGATGCCGCCGCCGATGACGAGCAGGATGGATTTGCCTTGCATGGACTGTCCTGCCGGAATGTGAGCCGGTCGTTAGGGGACTATATCATGAAGATGTTGGGAAATTGCTAGGGTGGGGTATGTGGGGAAGGCGGTGGTGGTTCAACGAGAAAAACTCTCCTGAAACATTATGATCGACTTTCGCTCAGTCGTGAAAACTTCTATGAAATCGAGCGAAGGGCGTTTTCCATCTCAAGCACATATCGTAATAGAACACTCGCTTCTCGCTCAGCGCTAAGATTGTGTGCCTTAGACAAGCAATCCGTGCGGCAAGCGGCCTTGCGTCGAGGAAGCGCTCGTTATTGGCCGCACGGATTTTGAGTCTGGAAAGTATGAATTCATGAAGACCCTGACCACCACGCTCCTCTGCATTCTGCTGTCTTTTGCGCTCAACGCATGCACTTCCAGAACAGTCCTTGAGCCGCAGAAAACGCTTCGGGATCCCGGAACGGCGCGGCTTCATTTTATTCGTCCGAGCACGTTCGTGGGGGCGTTGCAGTCGATGCGTGTGACAGTCAATGATAAGAAGGTAGGAAACTTAGGTGTCGGAACTCATCTCTATGTAGATCGGCCTCCTGGAGAGTATAATTTGGTCGTTGAGCACGAGTTCGACCTCGGCAAATGGGAGTTGAACATAAATATTGCCGCAGAAAAGGAATATTATTTTAAGATTGTTCCAACGGACATCGGCGTAATTCCTGTAGGGGCTTCGAATGTCGTAGTTACCGGTGATATGATTTTTGCCGCTGTCAGCGAGGATGAAGGAAAAGCTCTGATCAGCGCTACGGAAGATTAAGGAGTTGTCGTCAGGCGATATTGGACGATGACAGCAGTGGTGACGGTATCCACGCGCTAACGATTACCTCGCCATCCCCCTTGGCCAGTCTTGGGGTGTTCCTAATCCTCTACGCAACGAATGCTGCGTTTTGCTTCATCGCATGCATCACCCGCCTCAAGCGCTCCCAATCAGCACGCCCGCCCCGAACACGATCAGCCCGCCGACGACGACCTCGAACGCCGCCCGCAGGAAGCGCGTATCCATATAGCGCGCGCGTATCCAGGCGATGATCCAGAGCTCGACCATCACGACCAGCACCGCGATCGTCGTCGCCAGGTTGAAATTGCCGATGAGGTAGGGAAGGGTGTGGCCGATGCCGCCGACGGTGGTCATGAGCCCGGTGATGATGCCGCGAATGAGCGGTTTGCCTCGCCCGGTCATCGAGCCGTCATCGGACAGGGCCTCGGCAAAGCCCATGGAAATGCCCGCGCCGACCGAGGCCGCCATGCCAACCAGGAAGGTTTCCCAGGTGCTGTGCGTGGCGAAAGCGGCGGCGAAGAGCGGGGCGAGTGTCGAGACCGAGCCGTCCATCAGTCCGGCAAGGCCGGGCTGGATCACCTGCAGCACGAAGATGCGATGCCGCGTCGCTTCCTCCTCGCTGCGCGCGGAGGTGGTCAGATGCAGCTCGGTCAGCCGCTGGGCGAGCGACTCATGGCTGCGTTCCGCCGCCACGAGATCGCCGAGGAGCTGACGGGTCTCGGCATCGGTGGTCCGTTCCATCGCGCGCTCGTAGAAGCGGCGGGTCTCATATTCGATTTCCTCCGCCTGCCGGCGAACGGCATCGAGGCCGAGAGGACGTACCAGCCAGAGCGGGCGGTGATTGACGAAGCCGCGCACATCCCCCGGCCGGATGAGGGGAATATGCTCGCCGAATTTCTGGCGGTAGAGCGCGATGAGCCAGCCGCGGTGCTCGTTCTCCTCTTCCGCCAATTCGACGAAGACCTGGGCGGAGGCCGGATAATTCTCCCTGAGCCCGTCGGCATAATCCTGGTATATGCGGGAATGCTCCTCCTCCAGCGAGATGGCCAGCGCCAGAATCTCGCGCTCATCGAGCTGGGCGAATTGTCTCACGTCATGATCCCTCAAATTGTTCGTAATTAGAATAATTCTAAATACGCATTGCGAGCCGCGCAAGCCCGCCTTTGGACTGAAGGACGCCTGCGCGGCAAAAGGCGCATCTCCGTTGATCCCCCGGTGAAGACTCTTATCTATTCTAGTGTCCCGATTCCGAAGTTCGCCCGCATATCTCGGCACCCTCCATAGCGAACTTCGGAATCTCAAGGGACACTAGGCTATTGATAAAACTAGTGTGATTCAGCGATGATGGGGAAAGCCGTTGAGCGGCGAAAACGGAACCGGCAAAGTCATTCCTTTCTCGCGCGCCGCCACGGCTGCGGTCGCGGCGCCGGCGCCCGACGAGCGGATGCTGGAACTTGTGCGCAAGCTGCGTGTTTTGTGGAGAAGCAGTCAGCTCGGCGGCCGCGCCGATTTCGATCGGGCCTGTCTGTTGATCGTCGGAGACGAGACGACGACGGCCGAGCGATATGCCGCCGCCTTCTTTCAGGGCACACAGATATTCGCACACCGCCGGCTGAAGTTTTTCAACACCAAGTCGGAAGCTGTGAGCGAGGACGAAATGTGGCTGGCGCGCATTTTGTTCTCTTTGCAGAAGGAGGACTACACCAGCGCCCGCTATTTGATGGCGCTTCGGATTGCCCCGGCCGGACGGAGGCGTCTTATGTTTCTGGCGCAAGGCCTGGCGGCCCGCCTATGCGACGAGGAGATCGAGGAGACCGTCTGACGATCCGACACGTCGCGCGTTTTTTGAAGCCAAGGAGATGAAGTCATGAAGAACATCAAGGTCGAAATCGCCCCGGATGCAAAAACCGAGATTATCGAAGCCCTGCACCAGTCCCTCGCGGAGACGGCCATCGCGACGCTCAAGGCGCAGAGCTTCCACTGGAATGTGACCGGGATGTCGTTCGGCGCCCTGCATGCCTTGTTCGAAGAGATCTATGAGGATCACTTCAAGGGCCAGGATGCGCTGGCGGAGCGCGTCAAGGCGCTGGACGGTCATGCGGATGGCCGCTTTGCCGAATTTCTGAAGCGCAGCGCCGTGGAGGAAGCCAAGGGTGAGAAGTCGGCCAAGGAGATGGTCGAGAGGCTGAAAGCCGACGAAGAGACGCTTTCGGCGACGCTTAGGGCGCTTGCGGAGGTCGCCGATCAGCATGGCGACATGGTCACGAACGATATGGCCATCGAGCGCGCCAATACGCACGACAAATTCGCCTGGATGCTCCGCGCGCATCTGCAGGGCTAACATTCATCTCGATGCGGGTTGCGTCCGGAGCGGCGCGACCCGGCCGGATTGGTTGATGGGTCTTAATCGTCCTGGAGGATGAGCCGGCGGGCGTCGGGGCGGGCATCGTCCCATGGCCAGCGGGCACCCTTCTTCAGGCACTTCCGTCGGTACTCTCTCAGCCACAGCGCCTGGGTCCCCATGGCTTCAGTCTTCTGCAAACACGCCTGAACCAGCGCGAGCCGCTCCTCATCCGTCTCGGCTTTTTTCCAGGCCTTCTGTTCCTTTTTCGTCCGTCCGCATCCGATGCACACCCCGCGAATGTCTTTGCAGACATCGATGCACGGCGAAGCGATCTTTCCGTTCTTCTTACCCAAATTGACCCGTCCTGACTGTCACCCGCGCGGGCTTCGCCGCTGGATATTGCCCTTGCGCGATAGGTAAGGAGCCAGCGCTTTCGGATCAACGCAGGTTAGCGCAACGCGCGTCCAAGCATGTCCCCGCGAAGGCGGGGATGGACGTGGGAACAGTTGCGCTAACTTATTGATATGGATCAACTTAACCTCGTTCAATTCGAACCAATTGGACGAGGGTTGATCTAGCATTCTCCATTCCGCCGAACGGGGTTATGCTCCCGCCAGCTCAACAAGCCAAGCGAGGGGATCGGCGATGGTGTGGCTTGCGATTGCGGGATTGGTGTTTCTGGGCATGCATGTCGTGCCGGCGACGCCGCTGCGGCAGAAAGCGGTCGCGGCAATGGGGGAGGGCCGCTATCTCGGGCTGTTCTCGTTTCTCTCGCTTGTCGTCTTCGTCCTCTGGGTGCGCGCATTCAACCAGACGCCCTATGACGACACGCTCTGGACCTATGCCGAATGGTGGCCCTGGGTGAAGGCCGTGATCATGCTGTTCGCGGCGGTGCTGTTCGTCTGCGGCCTCTCCGCGCCGAACCCGACCTTGCCGCAGCGCGGCAAGCTGCTTGAGCGGCCGGATGTCGGGGCTGGCATTTTCGCCATCACCCGGCATCCGTTGATGTGGAGCTTTGGGCTCTGGGGCATCGCGCATTTCATCAGCCAGCCGAACTGGCGCGGCTTCTGGTTCTTCGGCCTCTTCGCGATCACGGCGATTTTCGGCGCTGTCCTGCAGGACCACCGCAAGGCGGCGGCCTATGGCTCAAGCTGGGACAGCTTTGCGGCCAAGACGTCGTTCGTCCCGTTCCTCGCCATTCTCCAGGGCCGCGCGCGGCTCAGCCTCGGCGAGATTGGATGGTGGCGCATAGGCCTCGCCGTGGTGATCTGGGCGATCATCCTGCATCTGCATCGATGGCTGTTCGGCGTCCCGCCGCTGCTGGGGATCGGGTGAGACTCGGGCGAGAATTTGATTTCCTGCGTGTCGAGT
>Ga0315553_10001080_pt1 | contig 23104 bp, 28 predicted proteins | sample SalMarSW160140MG_FD_203099 | JGI IMG/M metagenome (GOLD analysis project Ga0315553, IMG submission 203099) | Salt marsh sediment microbial communities from the Plum Island Ecosystem LTER, Massachusetts, United States - Salt Marsh Sediment SW1601-40 ... | reverse complement strand
GACGCCAACAAGCGGTCGCTCGTCGCAAGCGCTCTCGACGCGCTCACCATCGCGCCGGAGAAGATTGAGGACTCAGGCGTCTATCTCGGGCTGCGTGTCGGTTATGAGCGCCTCGTCAACGCGCGCAGCGACGATGATCTGCGCGGCGTTCTCGATTATCTTTGGCAGATGGCGCGCGCCATCGAGGACGGCGAATTGTCGGACGCCGAGCAGCGCCTCGCCGCCGCCCGCCAGGCGCTTGAGCAGGCGCTGGAGGACGGCGCGTCCGATGAGGAGATTTCGCGCCTCATGGACGAGCTCCGCCAAGCCATGCAGGAGTTCCTGCAAAGCTACATGGCGGAGATGGCCAAGCGCGGGATGCAGAACGTCCCGCAGATGCCGTCGAACCAGGACATGCAGACGCTGTCGAACCAGGACCTCCAGAACCTGCTCGACCGCATCGAGGACCTGGCCAAGCTGGGCGATCGCGACGCCGCGCGCGAGCTTCTGAGCCAGCTTCAGCAGATGCTCGACAACCTGCAAACGGCGCAGCCCGGGCAGATGTCGCCCATGGACCAGGAGGCGATGCGCCAGATGGACGAGCTTGCGCAGATGATGCGCGAGCAGCAGCGGCTCATGGACGATACGTTCCGGCTGAACCAGGGCCGCCGCCCCGGCGAGCGTCAGAATGGCGGCGAGCAGAGCCAGCAAGGGCCGCTCTCGCCGGAAGAGTTCGACAAGCTGATGCAGCAGCTCCAGGAAGGCCAGTCGCAGCTCGCCGAGCGTCTCCGCCAGCTCATGGAGCAGATGCAGGGGCAGCAGGGCGAGCAGGGTCAGGGCGAAGGCCAAGAAGGGCAGAACGGCCAAAACGGCAAAGGTAACCAACCGGGCGACGAGCTAGGCCGCTCTCTCGGCCGCGCCGGCCGCGCCATGGGCGACGCCACCAATTCGCTCGGCCAGCAGGCGCCGGGCGACGCCTACGGCTACCAGGGCGAGGCGCTCGACGCGCTCCGCCAGGGGCTGCAGGGCATGATGCAGCAGATGTATGCGCAGCAGCCCGGCCAGCAGGGCCAGCAGATGGGCGGCCGTCCCAGCGGCAACCGCGACCCGCTCGGCCGGCCGCAACGCACCGAAGGCCCGGACCTCGGCCAGACGGTGAAGGTGCCCGACGAGATCGACGCTGAGCGCGCGCGCCGCATTCTCGAGGCGATCCGCGAGCGCCTCGGTGAGCGCTTCCGCCCGCGCTACGAGCTCGATTACCTGCAGAGGCTGCTCAACCTCGAATGAGGCCGGCTCAAGCCGCCCGCTCGGCCTCGTGAGTCTTCTCCTCGACCGCCGCCGCCTCGCTGACCGCTTCGCGGATCTGCTGCAGCGTGAAGGGTTTCGTCACCACGTCACGGATGACGTCGGCAAGGTCCTGCGCCCGCTCGCGCTGATCGGCGAACCCGGTCATAAGCAGGATAGGCATACCCGGCCATTGGCTCGATGCCTCGTGCGCGAGCGCGATGCCGTCCATGATCGGCATCTTCACGTCGGTGACGAGGAGATCGAAGCGCCCGCTCTCGGCGAGGTGCTCCATAGCCTCCACGCCGTTGCACGCCGTTTCCACGTCGTGCCCGTCGAGCTGGAGCGCACGGCTCACGAAGGCGCGGACCGAATCGTCGTCTTCCGTCAGCAGAATACGCATGATCTTCTCTTTCACCCGGCTCGCTCGGCGGCCGATTCGACGACCCCGACATATGGCAGTTCGCGCCAGGCATGGGCGGCGTCCATGCCGTAACCCACGACAAAGTAATTAGGACAGGTAAACCCAACGTAATCGGCTTCGATCTCCGTCCGCCGCCCCTCCGGCTTGTCGATCATGACGGCGATGGGCGCGCGCCGCGCGCCGCGGGTGCGCATGAGGTCGCGCGCAAACTTCAGCGTCAGCCCGGAGTCGAGCACGTCGTCGACGATGAGCACGTCGCGTCCGGAGACCTCCACTTCGATGTCGCGGACGACGCGAACCTCGCCGGAGGTCTTCTGCCCCGAGCCGTAGCTCGACAGCGAGATGAACTCGATCTCCAGCCGGACATTCTCCAGTGCCAGCGCCCGCACGAGATCGGCTCCGAACACGAAGCCGCCCTTCAAGACGATGACGACAAGCAGCCCCTTCGGCTCGCTCGCCGCGATCTCGTGCGCCACCTCCACGACACGGGCGGCGATCTGATCGGCGGAAAAGAGCGGCCTGACGCTTGCCGCGTCCGGTCCGCTCATTCTTGCGCCAGCCGCGCCGCGCCCGCGGCCGCGAGCGTCTCGCCACGCCGCGGAAACCGAAGCGTCACCGCTTCGATATTTTCTGGGACGGCGGAGAGATCGAGGAGCACCGTCATCGACTTTCCCGCGGCGATCGTGCGCGCCGGCGGATCGAAGCTGAACGGACCGAGCCGTGCGGTGCCGTCGCCGATCTCCGCGACGAGCGGCGGCAGATGGCGCGCTTGCGTCGTCGGATTGCGGATCGTGGCTCGAACGCTGACCTGCGAGCCAGCGAAGCCGTGCGAGCGCTCCGCCGAGACGTCTTCGATCGTCAACTTGTCGAGGTTGACCGGCAGGCCGATCGACGCATAGAGGCCGGCGAGATCGGGAAGCGCTGCGACGGCCGCCTCTCGCGCCCCGAAGAAGGCAGCAAGGAAGAAGACCGCGGCGACCGCCGCCGCGATCATCGGCAGCCGCCGCGGGCGCGGCGGCTCGGGCCAGTAGTCGCCCTCGATCTTCGCTTTCCAGGCCCTGTCGTCGGCCGCCGTGTAGGTGACGAGCGGCAGCCTCTCGGCGGTGATCAGAGGCCCCAAAGCCTCCTCTTTCCGACGCGGTTTCGCCGCAGACATGCCACCTGCCGGCCATGTCTCGCCACATTCGGGGCAAACCATGTCCGCATGGGTGGCTAGCGACGTCTCCTCCACCGACTCGCAGGCGCCGCAGGCGGGGCATTGGACGACGACGTGGTCGGAGATCGGGCGTTCGTAGGGCGTCAATGGGTCGCTCGGGACGATTTTCCGACCTGATTCATCGATTGCTAACGTTAACGTCGTCTTAATGCCGGGCGGCGGCCGCAGGCGACGTAGACGTGGAGTGAGGCGGGATCGTTGATTCGTTTTGAGAATGTCGGCCTGAGATACGGACTCGGCCCGGAGGTGCTCAAGGACGTCAGCTTCTTGATCGCGCCGGGCTCGTTCCAGTTCGTCACCGGCCCCTCCGGCGCCGGAAAGACCTCGCTGCTGCGGCTCCTCTTCCTTTCGCTCCGGCCGACGCGCGGCAATGTGCGCATCTTCAACAAGGATGCGGCGACCTTGCCGCGGAGCGCGATTCCCGCGCTTCGCCGGCGCATCGGCATCGTCTTCCAGGATTTCCGCCTGCTCGACCACCTGACCACGTTCGAGAACGTGGCGCTGCCGCTGCGCGTCGGCGGCGCGGAGGATTCCGCCTACCGTCACGACGTGACCGAGCTTCTCGAGTGGGTCGGGCTCGGCGAGCGGATGTGGGTCTATCCGCAGGTCTTGTCGGGCGGGGAGAAGCAGCGCGCGGCGATCGCGCGCGCGCTCATCACGCGACCGGAGATCCTGCTCGCCGACGAGCCCACCGGCAACGTCGATCCGCCGCTGGCGCGCCGGCTCCTGCGCCTTTTCATCGAGTTGAACCGGCTCGGCACATCCGTCGTCATCGCCACGCACGATCTGGCACTGATGGATCAGTACGACGCCCGCCGCCTTGTGCTCAATGCCGGCCACGTCGAGATTTATGACTGAGACCGTGCCGACATCGGAAGACGCCTCGCCGCCACCCAAGCGCACGATCCGCATCCGCCGCGGACGCCGCAGGACGACTGCTGCGAAGGTGCCGGCAAGCGCTCTCGTCGGTCAGTTTTCCGGTGCCGGACGCGCCGCGCCACCGCGTACGCAAAGCCCGATCGTGCCGCCGCGAACGGTGCAGCGCCGCGCGCTGCTGACGCTGGTTGCGATCATGAGCTTTCTCTCCTGCCTCTCGGTGGCGGCGGTCTCGGTGGTCGCCGACCGCGCCGAGAGCTGGCAGCGCCAGATCGCCGACGAGGTGACGATCCAAATCAAGCCGGAAGAGGGCGTCGACCTCGACCGCGCGGCGGCGCGGGCCGCCGAGATCGCCATGCAGGTCCCCGGCATCCTCTCCGCGACCGCGCTCAACGAGGAGCAGTCGACCGCCCTCCTCCAGCCCTGGCTCGGCTCCGACCTGAACATCGAGGACTTGCCGATCCCCCGCCTCGTTGCGGTGCGCGTCGCCGACAACGCCGATCTCGCCGCGCTCTCGCGGCGCCTGAAGGAGGAGATCCCGGGCGTCGCCGTCGACGATCACGGACGCTGGCTGCAGCGCCTCTCCGCCATGGCGCGGGTAATCACCCTCGTCGGCATGGTGGTGCTCGGCCTCGTCTTCGCGGCGACAGCGCTTTCCGTCGTCTTCGCGACGCGCGGCGCCATGGCCGGGAACCGCATCGTCATCGAGGTGCTCCACTTCGTCGGCGCCGAGGACAGCTACATCGCGCGCGAATTCCAGCGGCATTTCCTGCTGCTCGGGCTGAAAGGCGCCAGTATCGGCGGCGCCGTCGCCGCCGGCCTGTTCCTCGCCTTGGGCTTCCTTGGGCGGCTCGAAGGCCCGACACCGGAGGAAGCGCAGCTTCGCAGCCTCTTCGGCGGAATCTCCGTCAGCATGAGCGGCTATATCGGCACCGTGATCACCGTGCTCGCACTCGCCGTCATCATCGCGACGACCGCGCGCATGACGGTTCGCCGCACGCTGCGGGAGCTCGACTGAGGCGGATCGGAAGCGCCGTGGTGTTCCTCCGCTCCCTCTTCTTCAACATCGCGTTCTATTTGAACTTCATCATCCAGGCGGTTGTCTTCGCGCCCGTGCTTCTTCTGCCCGAGCGCTGGTTCTGGCCGATCGGGCGGTTCTGGGTACGTTCGACGCTCTTCCTTCACCGCCTGATCTGCGGCATCGACGACGACATCCGCGGGCGTGCCAACATCCCTACGGGCGGCTTCATCGTCGCCGCAAAGCACCAGTCGACATGGGAGACGCTGCGTTTCGTAGAGCTCTTCCCGCGCCCGAGCTTCATCACCAAGCACCAGCTCCTCTTCGTGCCGCTCTTCGGCTGGTACCTGAAGAAGGCCGGCATGATCCCCGTTGACCGTGGCCGGGGCACCGCCGCGATCGCCGCAATGACCGTGCATGTGCGCCGCGCGATCGCCGAGGGCCGCCAGGTCATCATCTTTCCGGAAGGGACGCGCCGTCCGCCGCTTGCGCCGCCCGCATATCGTCACGGCGTGGCGCGTCTCTATGCCGAGCTCGGCGTCCCCTGCCTTCCGATCGCGCTCAATTCCGGCCTCTACTGGCCACGGCATTCGCTCAGCCAAAGGCCGGGTACGATCCGCGCCGAATGCCTTCCTCCGATCCCACCGGGACTACCACCCGAAGCTTTCGCCGCTGAACTTCAGCAAGAGATCGAATCGGCGACGGAAGCGCTGATCGCCGAGGCACTTGCGGTGAATCCCTCGCTCCGGGAGCGTCTCGAACAAGGCAGGAGTCAGAAGAAACGAGACGCAATAGGCAGTGGATAAATCAATCTTCACACCACATATCGTAGCTTTTTGGGGAGAAGCAGGAACAACTTGACCGCGGGGTTGGGTTGCGGCTACGAAAGGGTGTTCTCTCTATGTTCCATGAGTCGTCGCCATGAACCCTCTCCCCCAAATCTCCCGCGTCGCGATCGCCGCCGGCCTGCCCGCCCGCTATCTCTATTGGATCGGCCGCTCCGGTCGGCGCTATCTCTTCACCTGCACCGGCGGTACGGCGATCAGTGACTTCGATTCGGGAATCGCGATTGCGGTCGCGGGCGGCGAGATCGTCTGGATCGGCGACGTCGGCATGCTGGCGCGGATGCCGCGAAGCGCTCGCCCGCGCCGCGCCGAGGTCTATGTGCACTTCCTCGCTTCGACGCCCGCCGAGCGCCGCGCCGTCATCGACGACCTTCGCCCGGAGAGGCAGCCGCTGCGGCTCGCCGCTTAGGCCAGCTGCGCCGCGCGCAGCTGAAGCCGTGCCGCCAGTCGCGAAAGAACCGCGTCGGGCATGCCGAGCTCGGCGAGATGCGCCGCCGTGCTGATCACGTAGTCGCGGTTATGGCCTGACTGCCCCATGGCCTCTGCGACCAGCCGAAACTGCGTCTCCTCGTCGAGCTTTCCCGCATATTGCCGGTGGCTGCGGTCAACGAGGTAGGTGAGCGCGCTCGTCTCGCCGCCGTCGGCAAAGCGGATCGGCCGCATCCGCTCTAGATAGACGGCGGTCACCTGCTCGCGTTTGCGCAGATTCGCGACGGCGGCGTCGCGGTCCCGAGCGGCAACCCGAAAGGCGAGGCCGCGGCATGCCCCGCCGCGGTCCAGGCCGAGCACCAGGCCGGGGCGCGCCACCGTGCCGCGGTGAACCCAGGAATACACGCAAAGCGCACGATGCGCGCCCGGAAGCCTTGCGATGCGGCTCTCCAGGTAAGGAAAATCGGGCCGCCACATCAGCGATCCGTAGCCGAACACCCAGAAATCGGTCATGGATCAATCCCAGTGCGCCGAGCGCGGGCCGGGTCGCCTAGCAAAGCGACCCGTGCGCCGCAACCGCCGGAGAGGAGAACGATGCGCCGTCTAGTTGCCCTTCTCGTCATCGTCATCATCCTCGCCGGCGTCTGGGTCGGCGGCTGGTTCTGGCTCGCCGGCTGGATCGACCGCAACGCCGACCCGGCGCTCAAGAGGATCGCCACCCGGGGCATCGAGGTCGAGTGCCCGAACCGCGCGGTCGTCGGCTTCCCCTTCGCGATCCGCGTCGCTTGCAGCGAGGCGGCGGTGGCGGAGCGCACGACCGGCACGCATGCGGACCTCGCCGGCGCCACCGGTGGGGCCTCGGTTTTCCGGCCGATGACGGCGGAGATCGCTCTCAAGTCGCCGGTACGCGTCGAGTCGCCCCTGCTCGATGGCCCGGTCGAGGTGCGTTGGACGAAGGCCGCCGTCGACGTGGGTCTCGGCATGAACGGTCCGAAGGCCGTTTCGATGGACGCCACCGATTTGATCGGCGCGTTCTCGCTGCCGGGATTTCCGGAGCAGACGATCGCCGCCGCGGCCGCCGAAGCGCATCTTGCCCCTTCGTCCAACGGCGGCAGTGACGTCGTGCTCAGCTTCAGCGATCTGGCCTTCGAATCGGGTGGCACGCGCTACCCGCCGCTGACCGGCAGCGCGGCCGCCGAGCTGTCGGTGTCGCCGCGGGCGCTCGCTTCGGGAAGGGAAGGAATCCAGCTCCCGGTCGAGGCCCACGGCATAAACGTGACGATCAAAAGCGGCGAGGCGCGCTTCAGTTTTGAGGGCGACCTCGCGGTCGGGCCGGGAGGCGTGATCGACGGTGTGATGGTTCTGCGCGTCGCCGGCGCCGAAGCGCTGCCCGCATTCATCGCCGCGCTGCCCGAGCGCTTCCAGAAGATCGGCAACGCCGTCGCCGCCGGGCTCTTCGCCTTCGGCCAGCCGACCACGCTCGACGGCAAACAAGGAAGCGAGGTGCACGTCACGATCGCGGCGAACCACGCGCAGATCGGGCCGATCGAGTTCGACCTGCCGCGCCTGCCACTCTAGCCGTCGGCGTCGTGCGGGCGTCCGAAATCGGCCGCCGCCGTGTCCTGCCCCGCCTCGATGATGTTGCGGCGGATGGCGCGCGTGCGGGTGAAAAGCTCGAAGAGCGCGTCGCCGTCGCCGAAACGGATCGAACGCTGAAGCGCTGTCAGGTCTTCCGTGAAGCGTCCGAGCATTTCAAGAATGGCGCCGCGATTGTGCAGGCACACGTCGCGCCACATCGTCGGGTCGGACGCCGCGATCCGCGTGAAATCGCGGAAGCCGGAGGCGGAATACTTGATGACCTCCGACTCGCTCACCTTCTCCAGGTGCTCGGCCGTTCCGACGATGTTGTAGGCGATGATGTGCGGCAGGTGCGAGACGACCGCGAGCACCAGGTCGTGATGGTTCGGATCCATCAGGTCGACATGGCTGCCGCAAGTCTGCCAGAAGCGCGTCAGCGTCTCGAGCGCGCCTTTGTCAGTGTCCGGCAGCGGCGTCAGGATGTGCCAGCGCCCCATGAAGAGCTCGGCGAAGCCGGCGTCCGGGCCCGAATACTCCGTGCCAGCGATCGGATGGCCGGGGATGAAATGCACATGCGCCGGCATGTGCGGCTGCATCTGCGCTATGACGGACGCCTTGGTCGAACCGACATCGGTGACGATGGCGCCGGGCTTGAGCGATCCGGCGACCTCCTTCGCCACTGCCTCCGACGCACCGACCGGCACGGAGACGATGACGAGATCGGCGTCCCGTGCGGCTTCCGCGGCGGAGAGGGAATAGAGGTCGCCGAGCTGAAGCTCCTCGGCGCGCTTCAGCGTCGCCTCGCTGCGCGTCGCAATCGCAATCGTGTCGGCGAGACGCTTGTCGCGGATGATGCGGGCAAGCGAAGAGCCGATGAGGCCGATCCCGATCAGGGCGACCTTCTTGAAGTGCGGTTCGCTCATGACTTTTCGGCGAGGAAATCCGAGAGCGCCGCGACCACCGCGCGGTTCGCTTCTTCCGAGCCGACGCTCATCCGCAGCGCGTTCGGGAAGCCGTAGCCGGCGACGCGGCGAAGCACGAGCCCGCGCTCGCGCAGGAACTGATCGGCCTCGAGCGCACCATGTCCCTTGTCGTCGGAGAAGTGGATCAGGATGAAGTTTCCGATCGACGGCGTGACGCGGAGCCCGAGCGCCGCGATCTCCCGCGTCAGCCAGTCGAGCCACTCGGCATTGTGAGCGACGGCGCGCTCGAGATGCGCGCGATCGGAAAGCGCCGCAGCCCCCGCCGCAAGCGCCGGGCCGTTGACGTTGAAAGGCCCGCGCGTGCGGTGCAGCGCGTCGACCACCGAAGCCGGACCATAGGCCCAGCCGATCCGTAGGTTGGCGAGCCCGAAGATCTTCGAGAAGGTCCGCGTCATGACGACGTTCCCGGCCTCCGCCGCGAGTTCCACGCCGCTCCCATAGTCGTTGCGGCGCACGTATTCGGAATATGCGGCGTCGAGCACGAGAAGCACGTTGTCAGGCAGGCCGGCGTGCAGCCGCTTCACCTCGTCATAGGGGATGTACGTGCCCGTCGGATTGTTCGGATTGGCGACGTAGACGAGCCGCGTCTTCGGCGTGACGCGCTCGAGGATCGCATCGACGTCGGCCGTCTCCGCGCGCTCCGGCGCGACGACGGGCGTGCCGCCGGCGGCAAGGATGGCGATCTTGTAGACGAGGAACCCGTGCTCGGTGTAGATCGCCTCGTCACCCGGCGAGAGATAGTTCTGCGCGATCAGCGTAAGCAGCTCGTCGGAGCCGTTGCCGCAGACGATGCGCTCCGGGTTGAGCCCGAACGTCGTCGCGATGGCCTCGCGCAGCACCCGCGCGGAGCCCTCCGGATAGATGTGCAGCTTGTCGGCATTGGCGCGATAGGCTTCGACCGCGAGCGGGCTCGGCCCAAGCGGCGTCTCGTTCGACGACAGCTTGAAGACTCGCGCAGCGCTCGAGCGGTCGTCACCCGGTACATAGGCCGAGATCCGGTGCACGCCGGGGCGCGGACGTGGACCGATCGCCACCTTTGTTTCTCCCGCGGCGCTCATGCCGTGCGTCCTGCAAGCATGCGGATCGGCTGGAAGAAGCCACCGACGTCGCGCGCCGTCTTCGCGGTGAACTTCGCCGCTTCGGCAAGCTCGCCGAGCTCCACCGCGATCGGGAGCGCGACCAGCGCCTCTTCTTTGTCGCGACCGGCGACGAACCCGTCGAGCGACGCTGCGGCTTGCTTCAGCCGCGGCGTCGCCTTCACGGCAAAGAGTCGATTATCGGGAAGGAAGTTCTGCTTGAGAGGCGGTCCGACGACGTAGGCGGGAAAATCGGCGGGACGGTCGGGGCTCTCGATGAAGGGCAGCTTGGCAAACACTTTTGGCGCATTGGCACCGACGAGGCCGCCCCACCATCGACCCCTCGTCTGAGCCGCGATCACCGCGACGGCCTTGCGCGACCGCGCGACGACCTCGATCGCGGCCTCGCTCGTCTTTGCCTGTTCTACCGGCACGGAGAAGCCGAAGACGAAGCGAACCAGATCGCGCATGGCGAGCGCGTCCTTCGCCGGACCGACCGCCACGGAAAACGGCGCCTGCATGGCCGTGAAGGTGGTGATGATCTCCCGCCAGATGTGCTCGACCGTGGCGAGCGGCAGCCCGCCGTCATGGCGCATGGCGATACGGCGCATCATGTCGGCCTCCCGGTCGGGCCGGAAGGCGGCGCCGGGCTTGCTCGTGCCCTTGATCTCGATCAGCTCGGCGATCACGCTCGAGCGGTCGATCAGAAGCCGGTGCATGGCCTCGTCGATCGCGTCGATGCGCTGGCGGATCGCGGTTAGCGGATCGGGCGCCGCCCTATCCATGAAACTCCCTCGTCTCTCGGGTCTTTCGCCGCCGCGTCATTAACCGTCACCCCGGTCGAACGCAAAGAAAACATTGAAATTTTCAACCGTGCACCGGCGGAAAAGGCCTCGCTGTCCGCTAGAAATCGCGTCACCATTGACGCCGGAGGCGCAGAGGGATACGAGCATCCCTCCCGTGGTGAATTTGAGCCGGCCGGCTTGCAGCCACGTTAAATAAGCTTGCTAAAAGGCCGGAGGTTGAGAGCCCCCGGTCCTGTGCTTTGGCAAAGCGCGGCCGGGTTTCTTGTTGGAAGGCTCCGCCTGTCATGACGCGGATCGAGACGAACATCGCCGAATTGGAGGAGGTCGCCCGGGCGCAGGCTGACCGCCCGGCGAGCCCTGTCGCGCATTTCGGCGAGACCGAGCCGCTGCCGCTCGACGCCGGCGTGTCGCTGTCGCCCTTCCAGGTCGCCTATCAGACCTACGGCAGCTTGAACGCCGACAAGTCGAACGCCGTCCTCGTCTGTCATGCCCTGACGGGCGACCAGCATGTGGCGAGCGTCAATCCGGTCACCAAGAAGCCCGGCTGGTGGTCTATGATGGTCGGGCCTGGCTTGCCGATCGACACCGACCGCTACTTCGTCATTTGCGCCAACGTGCTCGGCGGCTGCATGGGGACGACCGGCCCGGCCTCGATCAACTCGAAGACGGGTAAGCCGCACGGGCTCGAGCTTCCGGTCATCACCATCCGCGACATGGTCCGCGCGCAGGCGATGCTCATCGACCGGCTCGGCATCGATACGCTTCTTTGCGTGCTCGGCGGTTCGATGGGCGGCATGCAGGTCCTGCAATGGGCGGCGAGCTTCCCCGAGCGCGTTTACGCCGCCGTGCCGATCGCCTGCGCCGCGCGTCACTCCTCGCAGAACATCGCCTTCCACGAGGTCGGCCGTCAGGCGGTGATGGCCGACCCCGATTGGTGCGCCGGCAAATACGCCGAACTCGGCAAGAGCCCGCGCAAGGGTCTCGCCGTGGCGCGGATGGCCGCGCACATCACCTACCTCTCCGACGAAGCGCTGCACCGGAAGTTTGGCCGCCAGCTTCAGGACCGCGCCAAGCTCGCCTTTGGTTTCGACGCCGACTTCCAGGTGGAATCCTATCTGCGCCACCAGGGGATGACCTTCGTCGATCGCTTCGACGCCAACTCCTATCTCTACATGACGCGGGCGATGGACTACTTCGATCTCGCGGCCGACTACGGCGGCGCGCTCGTCAACGCCTTCAAGGGCACGAAGACGCGCTTCTGCGTCGTCTCCTTCACCTCCGACTGGCTGTTCCCGACCCCGGAGAACCGCACCATCGTGCACGCGCTGAACGCCGCCGCCGCCAACGTCTCCTTCGTCGAGATCGAGACCGACCGCGGGCACGATTCCTTCCTGCTTGACGAGCCGGAGATGTTCGCCGCCGTCGGCGGCTTCCTCGCCGCCGCCGCCCGCCGTCGGGGGGTCCAATGACCACCGAGATGCAGCGCCGAACCACGGCGGCGCATCCGGAGCGCGTCGACCTCAAGATCATCACCGGCTTCGTGACGCCGCGCGCGCGCGTGCTCGACGTCGGCTGCGGCGACGGCGCGCTGCTGCAGCGCCTGGAGACGGAAAAGCAGGCGGACGGCCGCGGGATCGAGCTCTCGCAGAAGGGCGTGAACGAGGCGGTGGCGCGCGGCCTCTCGGTCGTGCAGGGCGACGCCGATCACGATCTCGCCACCTATCCCAACGCCGCCTTCGACTTCGTCATCCTGAGCCAGACGCTGCAGGCGACGCGCAATCCGCGCACCGTGCTCGAGCAGCTGCTGCGCATCGGACAGAAGGTCGTCGTGTCGATCCCGAATTTCGGCAATTGGCGGGTGCGCAGTCAGCTCCTCGTCAGGGGCCGCATGCCGATCACCGAGGATCTTCCCTATTCCTGGTACGACACGCCGAACATTCACTTCTGCACCGTGCGCGACTTCGTCTCGCTCATCGAGGATGTCGACGCGCAGATCGAGAAGGCGGTGGCGCTTTACGGCAACGATCGCGTCCTGAACCGCGTGATCCGCCTGCCGCTTTGGAATCTCTTCGCCGATCAGGCGATCTTCCTGCTCTCGCGGCGCTGAGCCGCCGCTCAGTCGTCGTGGCACCCGCGCCCGACCGCGCCGGCCGTCGGCCCGAGCGCCGGGCGCAGCGCCGGGGCAAGCCGCGGCCTCGCCCTGACGGTGATGCCCTGCACCGTGCGCTTCACGGCTGACACCACGATGACGCCGGCGAAAGCCGGCCAGACCAGGCGCCCGATCTTGTCGAGCGCCCGCGCCGCGCCGAGAAGCGGCCGCCACGAGGCGGGCGCCATGTGGAGGCCCGTCGTCCAGGTCTCGGCTTCGAAGCCCGCCTGCGCGAAGAGGCTTCGAAGCTGCCCGCGCGAATAGGGCTGGCCGAAGCCGAACGGCGAGGCGTCGGTCGAAGCCCATGGTCCCTGCCGGTTGGGCACGACGACGATGAGCCGGCCGCCGCTCGTCAGCACGCGACGGAGCTCAGTCATCAGCGCGTGCGGATGCTGCGACATCTCCAGAGCATGCACGGCAACGAGGAGATCGATGGAGGAATCGGGAAGCGGCAGCGAATCCTCCTCCACCAGCGCGGTCGCCGACGCACCGCCCGCCGGCCAGTCGATGACCCCCTGCGCCGCCGGCATGAAGGCGATGACCCGCTCCGCGCCCTCGACGCTGAGATAGGGCGTCGCGAAGCCGAAGCCGAGAATGCGCGTCGACGCGTCGGCGCTGATCAGCGAGGCGACGACAGGCGCGAGCTGGCGCGCCACCATCTGCCCGACCGGCGAGGCGTAGAAATCGCGAAGATCGACGACGTCGAGATGCATGCTGCCTATTATTCACGCGTGCGGCAAAACGGTCGAGGGATGAGCACAGATGGGGTTCACCATCCTCGCGAAGCGGATAATATCCTGTTCACACCGAAATCCGGAGTTCGCCAATGCCGAGGCTCGACGTCGTTCAGTTCATCGCCCGGTCCGACAATTTCGTCGTCCTGCTGCACGAGCCGAAAAGCGGCAAGACGGCGTCGATCGACGCGGCCGACGCCGATCCGATCATCGACGCGCTGAAGGAGCGCGGCTGGACGCTGACGCACATCTTCGTCACCCACAAGCATTTCGATCACATCGAAGGCATCCCGGCCCTGCAGGCGGCCTACGAATGCGAGGTGATCGGTCCCGAGGCGAGCGCCGCGGAAACCGGCATGTACGACCGCACGGTGAAGGACGGCGACAGCTTCGACTGGGCGGGCGTCACGGTGGAGGTCATCGAGACCCCCGGTCATACGCTCGACCACGTTTCCTATTACTTACCGTCGGAGAAGCTCGTCTTCGTCGGCGACACGATCTTTTCGCTCGGCTGCGGCCGCGTCATCGAAGGCGATCACGCGATGATGTGGGATTCGATCAAGACGCTCCGCGATCTTCCCGACGACACCACGCTCTATTGCGGCCACGAATACACGCTGACGAACGGCAAGTTCGCGCTGACCGTCGACGGTGGAAACGCCGCGCTGAAGACACGCATGGCTGAGGTCGAGAAGCTTTCCGCCGCGGCCAAGCCGACGCTGCCGACGACGATCGCTCAGGAAAAGGCGACCAATCCGTTCCTGCGCGCCGACGATCCGGCCCTGATGAAGGGACTCGGCATGGCGAACGCCAAGCCGTCGGCGGTCTTCGCCGAGATCCGCATGCGTAAGGACAAGTTCTGACCGCCGTTTCTCTCTCGGCGGCGGAGGTCGTCCGCCTGCTCGATCTCGCGCCGCACCCGGAGGGCGGCCACTACCGCGAGACCTTTCGTGACGCCGCCGGCACGGGCGGCCGCGCGCATTCGACCGCGATCTACTATCTGCTTGCAGCCGGCGAGCGCTCGCACTGGCATCGCGTTGACGCCGTCGAGGTCTGGCATTTCTACGCCGGCGATCCGCTCGCCATGCGCATCGCGCCACCGGATGGCCCTGTCGAAGCGATCACGCTCGGCCTCGATCTCGCAGCGGGCGAGCGCCCGCAGGCGATCGTGCCGGCGGGCGCGTGGCAATCGGCGGAAAGCCTCGGCGCATGGACGCTGATCGGCTGCACCGTGGCGCCCGGCTTCCAGTTCGAAGGCTTCGAGATGGCCCCACCCGGCCGGGAGCCGGAATAGCGTCTAAGCTCCCTTGCGGCAAAGCGCAGTGCCGCGGAAATCGGCGATCGAGCGGTTGAGCTCCGCGCCGTAGAGGAAGATCAGCGCCTGGATATAGAGGAAGAACATCAAGATGATGAAGCCGGCGAGGCCCGCATAGGTCGCGCCGTAATTCGCGATCTTGCCGATATAGAGCCCGAAGAGCTTTCCGGAGAGCCACCAGCCGACGAGGGTGAAGAGGACGCCGCCGACCACGCTTCCAACGCGCCGCCGCCGCGCCGGCAGGAAGAGGTGGAAGGCGAGCAGCATCGCCAGGGCGACCAGGATGAGGAGCGCCTCGCGCCCGACCTCGATCCAGCCGACGTAGAACTCGCCCGGAACGTAGCGGTTGACGATGCCGAGCACGATCGGCACCGCAACGCCGAGCGCTGCGATGATCAACAGAAACGCCATCGCGGCGAAGACGAAGAAGAGGCTGCTCAGATAGCGCCGCACCACGTGGCGGTCTTCCGCGCAGCCATAGGCGCGGTTGAGACCGTCGCGGATCGCTTCCACCGCGCCGGTCATCGAGACGAGCGTGACGAGAAGGCCGAAGGTGAGCGGGCTCGCCCGGTTCGTGAGCGCGAAGATGCGGTTCAGCTCCGGCTCGAGCGTCTTGATCACGTTCTCCGGCAGCACCGTCAGCGCCTCGCGGCTGATATAGGCGGAAAGCTCGGCGCCGCCGAAGATCGCCCCGAGCGCCACCAGGAAGATCGCGAAAGGGAAGATCGCGAAGATCAGCGAATAGGAGATCGCACTCGCCACCATCACGCCGTCATGCCGGAAGACGCCGCCGGTGGCGTCGTGGAGCACTGTCCATGCCGCCCGCACCAGGCGAAGCGGGAGCACGCGCTCCGCCTGGCGGGCGGGGCTCGTCGCAGCATCTCTGAGGTCGATATCGGCCATATTCCCCGAATCAACGTCCGCGGCCGGCTAAGTATCCCCACAAACGGAAAACGCAAAGATACCCGGCCGGGGAGCCGGAGAAATCAGCCGTTTGCCATGTATTGCCCACCGTTGATGGAGACCACGGCGCCGGTCATGAAAGCCGCGGGCTCGGAGACGAGATAGGCGACGAGCGCTCCGATTTCCTCGGCCTTGCCGAGCCTGCCGACCGGAATCTGCCCCACGATGTCGGCGAGCACCTTTTCCGGCACCGCGGCGACCATGTCGGTGTCGATATAGCCTGGGCAGATGCAGTTGACGGTGATCCCCTTGCGTGCGTTCTCGAGCGCCAGCGCCTTGGTGAAACCGACGATCCCGGCCTTGGCGGTCGCATAGTTGACCTGCCCAAGCTGACCCTTCTGGCCGTTGATCGACGAGATGTTGACGACCCGCCCGAAGCCGCGCTCGCGCATCCCCTCGATCACCGGCCGCGTCATGTTGAACATGGAATCGAGGTTGGTCCTGAGCACCGCCGACCACGCCGAATGGTCCATCTTGTGAAACCAGCTGTCGCGCGTGATGCCGGCATTGTTGACCAGGATGTCGATCGCTCCGACATCCGCCACGACCTTTTTCACGCCTTCGGCGCAGGCGGCCTCGTCGCCGACGTCCCACCGAAAGACATGGATGCCGGTCTCCTTGTTGAAAGCCTGAGCTGTCTCCGTGTGGCCCGCATAGGTCGCCGCCACGTCGTGGCCGGCGGCCTTGAGCGCCTTGGCGATCGCCGCGCCGATTCCGCGCGTGCCGCCTGTCACCAGCGCGACCCTGGTCATGATTTCTCTCCCTTGTTCGGCCGGCTGTCGCGGCCGTTATCCTTCGCGGCGCGTGGGCGTCCGCGTGCCTCAGTCGCGCTCCACGCACATGGCAATGCCCATACCGCCGCCGATGCACAGCGTGGCGAGGCCCTTCTTGACGTCACGCCGCTTCATCTCGAAGAGCAGCGTGTTCAAGACGCGCGCACCCGACGCACCGACCGGATGGCCGAGTGCGATTGCGCCACCATTGACGTTGACGATCTCAGTGTCCCAGCCGAGATCCTTGTTGACGGCGCAGGCCAGCGCCGCGAATGCCTCGTTCGCCTCCACCAGGTCGAGGTCATCCTTCGTCCAACCGGCCTTCTCGAGCGCCCGGCGCGACGCCGGGATCGGCCCGGTTCCCATGATCGCCGGATCGACGCCGGCCGTCGCCCAGGAGACGATGCGCGCGAGCGGCTCGATGCCACGCTTCTTGGCTTCCGAAGCCCGCATGACCACCACGGCGGCCGCCCCGTCGTTGATGCCCGATGCGTTGGCGGCGGTAACCGTGCCTTCCTTGTCGAAGGCGGGGCGGAGCTTCGCTACGCTGTCGAGCGTCACGCCGGGGCGGATGTATTCGTCGTCGCTGACGACGATGTCGCCCTTCCGGGTCTTCACCGTGACCGGCACGATCTCGTCCTTGAAGCGGCCGGCCTTCTGCGCCGCCTCCGCCTTGTTCTGCGAGGCGACGGCGAACTCGTCCTGCTGCTGGCGGGTGATTTGGTACTGCTTGGCGACGTTCTCCGCCGTGACGCCCATGTGATAGCCGTTGAAGACGTCGATCAGGGCGTCCTTCAGCATCGTGTCGATCATCTTGTAGTCGCCCATCTTCACGCCGGCGCGAAGATGCGCGGCGTGCGGGGCCATGGACATCGACTCCTGCCCGCCGGCGACGATGATGTCGGCATCGCCGACGGCGATCTGTTGCATGCCGATCGCGACCGCCCTCAGCCCCGAGCCGCAAAGCTGGTTCAGCCCCCAGGCCGTGACCTCCTGCGGCACGCCGGCTGCCATCGAGGCCTGCCGGGCCGGGTTTTGGCCCTCTGCGGCGGCCAAGATCTGGCCCATGATGACCTCCGTCACCTCCTCCGGAGCGACCTTGGCGCGATCGAGCGCCCCCTTGATCGCGACCGCTCCGAGCTCATGGGCGGGAATCGCGGCGAAGGCTCCATTGAAGGAGCCGACGGGCGTGCGCGCGGCGCTGGCGATCACGATGTCTGTCACGGGTGGGGTCTCCTTTGACGCTGCTTCGGCCGGCCCTTGGGGCCGCGGAGGATAAGAAAGGTTAAGAAGGTCGCGGGAATGTCTGTCAACGCTTCGCAGCCGGGCCCTTTACCGCACTTGCGAAATCGCTGGACCCGACCGCCGCTTCCTCCCTATCCTGGATATCGGATCCGTGGGGGGAACCGGCAAGAGGTGCCGCATGGCTGGCGACAAGCCGACCATCATCAAGAAATACGCCAATCGCCGCCTCTATCATACGGGGACGTCGACCTACGTCACGCTCGACGACCTCGCGCGCATGGTAAAGAACGGCGAGGATTTCGTGGTCACCGACGCCAAGACCGGCGAGGACATCACCCGCGCCGTGCTCGGCCAGATCATCTTCGAGCAGGAAGGGCGCGGCGGTCAGCCGCTTCTGCCGATCGCTTTCCTGCGCCAGCTCATCCGTTTCTACGGCGACCAGATGCAGGCGCTGATCCCGACCTATCTGGAAACGTCGCTCTCCGCCTTCACCCACAATCAGGACAAGCTCAGGGAGCAGATGACGCGCGCCCTGTCAGGTGGCGCGCTGGGCATGATGGAGGAGCAAAGCCGCCGGAACATCGAGATGTTCACCGAGGCGATGCGCATGTGGATGCCCTTCGCCGGAGGGACCGGGCCGACGAACGCCGCCGGCAGCGGTGCCGCGGGGCAATCGGAAGCGAGCGAGAAGGAGATCGACTCCCTCCGCCGTCAGCTCTCCGAGATGCAGAAGACGCTCGATACGATCGCCGGACGTAAATAGCGCCCCGGCTTCACGTTTTCGGCACAGTCCGGCTACTCCTTCGGCGCCAGGACCTCACGACCGCGATATTTGCCGCTCTTCAGGTCGATGTGGTGCGGGCGCCTGAGCTCGCCGGACTCTTTGTCCTCCACGTAGGTCGGCTGCTTCAGCGCATCGTGGGAACGGCGGAATCCGCGCTTCATGCGCGAGGTTTTTCGCTTCGGGACCGGCATCTCATGCTCCAACGGAAAGGATTTTCCCCGCCCGGGGCCGGCTGGCGGCGATCGGCGGCGGACTGTTCGGGGCGGCGTATAGAGCCTTCGGGCCGGTTTGGCCAGCCGTCGCGGCTACTTCAGCACGCAGTCGGCGGCCGGGCCGAGCCGCGCCGCCCGCCGGTCGACACGTCTGGCGACCCGCAAAAGGGTCCGGCTGGGCTTCGCCGGGTCGCGGACTCCCGGCGCAGGCAACGTCGCGGCGAGAAGCGCCGCTTGTCCGGCCGTGAGCCGCGCAGGCGTCACGTCGAAGCTCCGCCTTGCGATCTCGCTTACGCCATAGACGCCCCGTCCCCACTCCGCGATGTTCAAATAGATCTCCAGGACGCGCCGCTTGGAGAGGATCAGATCGGCATAAAGCGCCAGCGGCGCCTCGAGAGCCTTCCTGATCCAGCTTCGCCAGCTCGGGAAGAAGAGGTTCCGCGCCACCTGCATGGTGATGGTGCTTGCCCCGCGCATGGGGCCGTCGTCATCCTCGAGCGCGTTTTGCACCTCGATCCAGTCGATACCGTGATGCGAGCAAAACCGCGCGTCCTCTGCGGCAAGCACGGCGCGCACCAGGTTCGGCGAGACATCCTCGAGATCCGTCCACGTTTTGTGGATGCCGACGCGCTGGGTCACCGCACGCTGCAGCATGAGCGGCGTGATCGGCGGGTTCACCACGGCGTAGAGCGGTACGATCAGATAGGGCAGAAGCAGAAGCGCCACGATCACGAGCACGAGCCGCAGCGCCCAGCGGCGAATACCGGCCCGCTGCTTGCCCTGCTTTTGCTTCCTGCTCTCCGCGCCCCGCCGCACGCCCGCCTCGGCCGTCATGCCGCCTTCTTAGCACAGCGGGAACAGCAGGGACGTTAACCCATGATGGGTGCGCGGCCGTTGTGCTCGTCTTCGACATGCGCGCGGATGATCGCCTCGAAGCTTTCGTCGGCCGCGAAGCCGAGGTCGCGCGAGCGCTTCGCTTCGAAACGCGTCGGCCAACCGGCGACGATCCGCTCCACGACCGGGTCCGGCTCGCGGCGGATGAGCTTTACCGCCTTTTCGCCCGCGACCTTGCGGAGCGCCGCGATCTCGTCGCCCACGGTCGCCGCTACGCCAGGCATTGTGAGACAGCGGCGCGGACCGACGGGATCGAGATCCATCGCCGCCGCGTGCAGGAAGAAGCCGACTGCCGAGCGCGGGCTTGCATGCCAATGCATGACGCTGTCGGCGACCGGAAGCAGCGCTTCCTCGCCTTTGAGCGGCTCGCGGATGATGCCGGAGAAGAAGCCGGACGCCGCCTTGTTCGGCTTCCCCGGCCTGACGCAGATGGTCGGCAGCCGCAGCCCGATCCCGTCGAAGAAGCCGCGCCGCGTATAGTCGTTCAGCAGGAACTCGCCGACCGCCTTCTGCGTGCCGTAGCTCGTCAGCGGCGTCAGATGGAAATCGTCGGGGATCGGATCGGGAAACGGCGCGCCAAAGACCGCGATGGACGAGGCGTAGACGACGCGCGGATGCGCGTTCTGCAGCCTGATCGCGTCGAGAAGGAGCCGCGTGCCGTCGAAGTTGACCTGATAGCCCTTGTCGAAATCGGCCTCCGCTTCGCCGGAGACGATGGCGGCAAGATGCATGACGATGTCCGGCTTTTCCGAGAGCAGCCGGTCGATCAGCTGCTTGTCGGAGATGTCGCCGACGATCGGGCGGATGGTGACGTTCTCCGTCGGCTGCGCCGTCGGCTCGACGATGTCGTGGAGCGTGAGCTTGTTGACCTCCCGCTTGCCGATATGGCCGTCTTTGAGAATTCGCTCGGTGATCTTGCGGCCGATCATGCCGGCCGCCCCGGTGATGAGGACGTGCATTGTTCAGCTCCGGTCGAGACGCCGCTGATGGCGCGCCCTCAGCCATAACACGGCGAAGAAGGCGAGGATGAAGAGGATGGCAACGGCGACACCGGCAATCGGGCCGCCGCCGCTCACCATGAGCATGATCCTGGGCATTGCGAACCAGCTCGCCGTTACGACGATCAGAATAACCGCCGAAGCGATGAGCGCCCCGCGCCGCGAGTCGCGCTCCCCGGTCAAAGCGAGAAACCGCCGTCCGGCGAGATGGTGATGCCGGTGGTGAAGCCGCTCTCGTCGGAGGCGAGATAGACGGCAACGGCGGCCATCTCCTCCGCCGTACCGAGCCTGCCCATCGGCTGGCGCGAGACGAACATCTCCATCGCCTTTTCCCGGCCGCCGACCTCCTTGCCGAGCGTCTCGATGCGCTGCTCGAGGGAGGGAGAAAGCACCGTGCCGGGGGCGATCGCATTGCAGCGGATGCCCTTGCGGATGAAATCGGCCGCCACCGCCTTGGTGAGGCCGATTACCGCCGCCTTGGTGGCGCCGTAGACGTAGCGGTTCGGGATGCCACGGATCGACGAAGCGCCCGAAGCGACGTTGACGATCGAGCTCGACGTTCCGCGTTTCTCCGCGCGCTCGATCATTCCCGGCAGGAAGGCGGAGATCGTCCGGTGCATGGATTTGACGTTGAGGTCGAAGGAAAAGTCCCAGTCCTTCTCCGAGCAATCGAGCACCGTGCCGTGGTGGACGAAGCCGGCGCAGTTGAAAAGCACGTCGATCTGGCCGACCGACGCGGCGAGCACGTTGACCGCGTTGGTGTCGCGCACGTCGAGCGACTCGAGCCGCGCCGCGGTCAGGCCCTCGAGCTTGGCTTTGTCGAGATCGGTCGCGATCACTTCCGCCCCCTCGCGTGCGAACGCCTCCGCCGTCGCGCGGCCGATGCCCTGGCCGGCGGCGGTCAGAAATGCACGCTTACACTCAAGCCGTCCCATTCCGTCACCTCTCCTGTCGCAAGTTGCTTTCGTCCGGACAGGCTTGCCCGGTCTCGACCTCGACCGTCGCATGGTGGATGCCATGCTTCTCGCTGAGCCGGTTCTTGATGGCGGCAATGCTGCGCTCGGCGTCGGCGTTGCCGGTAAGCCGCGCGTGCAGCGTCGCCAAAAGCTGTTTTCCGTCGAGCGTCCAGACATGCATGTGATGCACGTCGGCGACGCCTTCGGCATTGCTCTCAAGATCGCGGGCGACGGCGTTGCGATCGACATGCTGCGGCGCGCCTTCGAGCAGGATCAGCCCGGCCTCGCGCATCAACCGCCACGCGCTGGTGACAAGCAGCACCGCGACCAGCATGGAAAGAATGGGATCGGCAGGATACCAGCCGGTGGCCAGGATGATGAGCGCAGCCGCGATCGCGGCGACCGAGCCGAGGAGGTCGCCGAGCACGTGCAGGATGGCGCCGCGAAGATTGAGCGACTCCCGGTCGCCGCCGTGGAGCACAAAGAAGACCACGACGTTCACGACAAGACCGATGGCGGCAACGACGAACATGGCGCCGCCCAGAACTGCCGCCGGCGTCATCAGTCGGCCGACGGCCTCGATGACGATCCACAGCGCGATCGCCAGCACCGTCAGCCCGTTGGTGTAGGCGATGAGGATCTTCAGCCGGTCGAAGCCGTAGGTCATGCGGCTCGTGCCCGGCTTGTCGCCCATCCGGTAGGCCACATACGCGAGCACCAGCGCGACGGAATCGGTCAGCATGTGGCCGGCGTCGGCGAGGAGCGCCAGCGAGCCGGTGAGGAAACCGCCCACGGCCTCCGCCGCCATGTACCCGCAGGTGAGCACGGCAGCCACGAGGATGCGGCGCCGGTTGTCCATCGTCGCGACCGGCGCATGGTCGTGAGCGTGGCCGCCCCGGTGACCATGGTCGCCCTCTGCGTGGTGATGTGCGTGCCCGATACTCATGCGGCTCCCGGCCTGACGGCGGCCCGATGCTTACTGCGCTTTTCCGGGCTTTTCCAACCGTTAACGCCTGAGACGCCGGGCCCGAGCCGCCGTGCGCCGCGGTTGACGATTTTTCGACGCTTCTGTGGCATGTTGCCGCTATGCCCGGCTACTACAAATGGCCCGCCTACGTCGGCAACGCCCTGCTTCTGCTTGCCGGGCTGATTATCGCCACGAAGGATTCCTTCTGGGGTGGAGCCTTCGTCACCGGTCTCGCCGCGCTTAATCTCTATCTCGTGTGGAAGCTCGACGTCTTCTCGCGCGAGGAGGTGTGGCTGGCGCACGAGGTCAAGAAGGCGAAGATGCGCGAAGAGCTTCTCGAGATGCAGCGAAAGCTCGCCGAGGAGGAAGGCACGAAGCCGCCGCAGATCACCGGCCCGCAATCGACCAAGCCGCATTAGCTTGCGACGGCGCCTCAGCGGAGCGCAACGTCGAGCCGCTCTTTCTGCTTTCCTTCCGAATCGAAATTCGAAGGATCGAGCCAACGCTCCATGCCGGCCTTGATGCGCGGCCAGTCGGCATCGGTTATCGCGAACCAGGCGGTGTCGCGATTCCTGCCTTTGACCACCATGTGGCTGCGGA
>Ga0315553_10001079_pt1 | contig 23118 bp, 20 predicted proteins | sample SalMarSW160140MG_FD_203099 | JGI IMG/M metagenome (GOLD analysis project Ga0315553, IMG submission 203099) | Salt marsh sediment microbial communities from the Plum Island Ecosystem LTER, Massachusetts, United States - Salt Marsh Sediment SW1601-40 ... | reverse complement strand
CGCGTATGACTTGATCCGGCGGCCCAAACTCCTCGCCGCATGAAGGCGGCAGAAGGAAAAAAAGACCGATTGCTCCGTGAAAGCGCAAGATAGTTCCAGGTCGACAGGATTTTCAGCAGCCTGCTAGAGGCTGAAGCACAAATCAGCGCGCGTGGGTCGGCTGGCGGCGACATTCGGCAGGCGGCTTCCATGTTTCCTCCGATAGATCGAGCTGACTGCATAGCCTTTTCCGCGCCGGTTGCGACCATCTCCACCGATCATGCCTAGAGACAGGCCTTGCGGCTCGCCGGCGATGGCTCGCCGCGGCCTTTGACTCCGATACCCGCTCCCAAGAATTAAATATTGGTTGTATTATTGCGGGGATATTCGCCTTTAGATTGCATTGTGTCTGCTCGTCGGCCTAAAGTGCGGCGCCGTGAAAGAGGGCGTCGCTAAACCGTCCGAACATCAGGTAGTTAGCGGCAAAGCCGATTCTGACGGGTGCTCTATTGGATCCCAAAGCAATAGCAAGATCTGCAACGCCGTTCCCCAGATTGACCTGGGCCGGTCTTCTGCTCACGATCTTCGGCTGGGGATTTGTGCTGGTCTATCCCCTGATCGTTCCCCTCATGCCCGATGGCGGGCTGGCTGGCACGATGCGCGATCCGGCGCGTTTCATTTCGCTCATCGGCGAAAACGCCATCATGACCGGGCTTGCCATCGCATTGCTTGGTGCGCTTGGGAAGGCCCTCCGGCTCTTGACGAGAGTGACCGATAACGCCGGCCAGGCCCGTCCGCAGCCTCGGCCCGGTTCCCGGCCGCTCCATGCCTCGCCCGGTCAGGGGAACGGAACGCCGATGCCGATGCCTCAGAACAAAGCGAACGAGGTGGTGACCCGCGGCGCGTTGAACGGGCGCGATTACGTGCTGTTCCGGGACGGCTCCGTCGTGGTCGAGACCCTGCTCGGCCCGCGCCGCTTCACGTCGATTACCGAGGCTCAAGAGTTCATCGGCGCAAATTAAAGCCAATGGGCTGACCTCGGAGGTCAAGGGAGAAGGCGGCTATCTCGGCACGCCGCTTGCGTAAGCTAAGCCCGGTGTCTGCAGATGCGGAATGTCGCACAGCAGATCTCTTCTGCGGATGGGGACGCCGCGGTGGGGCAAGTCACAGACGGGACATGCCGGGGCTGTTATGACAAACATGCAGCGTTTGAAAAGGAATATGATTTAGACATGTTTCAGATAATTATACTGATATGCGCCATTGGGCTGACGCCGGCGGATTGCCAGAAAGAAACCGCGATCGACGTCTTTCGCGGGCCGGTGGCATCGAACGAAGTCATGTGCGGTTTGCACGGTCAGGCCTTCATCGCCCAGACGTCGCTGGCCAGACACTCATCCGGCGAATATGTGAAGATCCGATGCGAGCGCACCTCGGGCGTCCGTGAGGCCTTGCGTCGGCGCCTGGGAGACGAGCGCGACGAGTGAGTTTGTCGCGGCGGCGGATCGATGCCTCTAACGGGGTCGTGACGGGCGGGGGGGCCGGTTCCCCGAATAGATTTTATCATCCCCGGCTCATGTCAGCGCGACGCCACTTTGCGGCGGACCCCAGCGCATTGACAGGGCGCGCGGTTTGGTGCCTAACGACGCCATTCATTTGTGACGAGCGGAGGCGGCAATTGGGGCGTTTGCAGGATAAGGTCGCGCTGATCACCGGCGCTGGCGGCGGGCTCGGGCTTGCCATGGCGAAGCTGTTCGCCGCGGAGGGCGCGCATCTCGTGCTGTCGGACCTCAATAGCGAAGCGATCGAGGCCAGAGCCGGCGAGATTACGGCAGCGGGCGGACGCGCGGCCTTCATCAAGGGCGACGTGACGAAGGAAGACGACGTTCAGGCGATGATCGCAGCCGTGAAGGGCGTCAGCGACAAGTTGCATGTACTGGTCAACAATGCCGGCAATCTGATGCGCTCCGACTTCCGGCATATGGAAGACGCCGATTGGGAGACGGTGCTGAACCCGCATTTGTGGGGCACGATCCGCGTGACGCGCGCCGCCTTGCCGCTGATGATGGCGGCGAAGGGCGCCTCGATCGTGAACCTCTCCTCGATCATGGCGACGCAGCACCTCCGCCAGCTTTCGGCCTATTCGACCGCCAAGGCCGCCATTGCCGGGCTCTCGCGCTCGCTCGCCGTGGAATTAGCCCCCTACGGCATCCGGGTGAATTACCTATGCCCCGGCTTCATCCCCACCGCGCTGACCGGCCGCTATACCGAGCACCCACAGGTCGCTAAGGCGCTTCTGGCGCAAATGCCGATGCGGCGTTTCGGCACGCCGGAGGAGGTCGCCAAAGTCGCGCTGTTCCTCGCCAGCGACGACAGCGCCTACACGACCGGCGAAGGCATCATGGTCGATGGCGGCATGAGCCTCAACCTCGCGTAAATTTTATCGGTTGCAAACGAACGCCGCCGCCGAAAGCATCTGCGTCCCCCCTCATGACGGACCCCGGTGCGGGTCTACCGTGCTTGCGCCGTCCGTTCCCTGCACCGTGTCGGCAATCAGCGAGTCGACGACGGCCTGGAGCGCTGCTGTCTTGTCCGCGCCGACCGCGAGCGTTCCCTCATAGACCGTGATCTGCCGCTCGGCGCTGGTGCCGCGTTGAACGATGCTGCGGCTATATTCGACCTCCTCAAGACAGTCGAGAGCCACGGCATCTTCCCGAACGAGCTCGATGATCTCCTCCAGCAGATCACCGAAAGGCACCAGCTCGCTCTTGCCGAAATCGACGAGGCCGCCCGAGACGCCGTAGCGCTGCGCCCGCCAGCGGTTCTCCATGATCAGGAACGCCGAATAGGCTCGCCAACGCTGATTGAGGCGGCGGAGGCGATAGAGCATCCGGCAGATACAAAGATAAAGCGCCGCCAGGGAGACCGCATCGTCCAATACCGGGCAGATGTCGGTAATCCGCAGCTCAAGCGTTGGGAAGCGGGCCGAGGGACGCAGATCCCACCAGATCTTGCTTGCGTCCTCGATAAGCTGCGCATTCGCCAGAACTTCCACAGTGCGCTGATATTCGGCATAGCTGGAGAAATTTTCCGGCAGGCCGGTGCGCGGCAATTCATCGAAAATCGACAGGCGATAGGATTTGAGCCCGGTAAGCCGCCCCCGCCAGAAGGGCGAGGACGTCGACAGCGCCAGGAGATGCGGCAGGAAATAGCTCGCCTGATTCATGATGTCGATGCGCAGATCCTCGTCCTCGATCCCGACATGGACATGCATGCCGCTAATCAGCATCCGGCGCGCGATCATCTGCAGATCAGCGACAATGATGTTGTAGCGTTCCTTGTCCGTATGCTGCTGGGCGTCCCATTCGGCAAAAGGATGGGTGGAGGATGCGATCGGCGCGAGACCATAGCGGTCGGCGCAGGTAGCAATCGTTGCGCGCAGCCGCGCAAGGTCGGCACGCGCCTCTTTGATCGATGAGCAAACGCGCGTTCCGACCTCGATCTGCGAACGCATGAATTCGGGGCTGACCTGACCGCCGAGATCCGCTAAAGCGGCTTCGCAATCGCTCAACAGCTGTTTCGGGGGATCGGAAACGAGATCACGGGATGATTTGTCGACGAGGAGATATTCTTCCTCGATTCCAACAGTAAAAGTCGGCTCGTGAAGACGCATACAACTATCACGCATACCGTCTTGTCACGCAAAGCGTGATCTACTCCCTGATATATTACAGCAGTCTCTGCAATAAATCACCTGCGGCGTAAGCGACCGCCGCGGCCGTGCTCCCGATCGCAAGCGTTTCCAGCCCCGCCTGCCACCAGGGGTGCGGCGACCAGCGCGAACGTATTGAGCCGATTGCGAAAAACACGAGGACCGTCATGGTCACGGACGTCGTGGCAGCCCGCGGCAGCGCAAGGGCAAAGGGTGCGATCGGCACGAGCCCGCAGATCACAAATGCGAGAAACGTAAAAAGCGCCGCCTTCATCGGAGAGCGGACGATGGCGGGCAGCCCATGCTCCTCGGTCATCATCGTGTCGATCCAGCGCTTGCGTTCCGATGTGATCACGCGCACCGCCTCATCCAGATCGTGGCCCAGGAAGCCCTTGGCTTTGTAGATCTGGCGCACCTCTTCGCGCTCGCCTTCCGGATTGAGCTCGATATGCCGCTCCTCCATCGAGCGCGTCTTTTCATATTCCTCGATCTCCGTGCGCGTGCCGGAAAAATTCGCCGCCGCCATGGAGAAGCCGTCTGCAAGCACATTGACCACCCCAAGAATGAGAACCACGCGTGCGGACAGACCGGCGCCGACCGCGCCCGCGACAATGGCGAAATTGGTGACCGCCCCATCGATGCCGCCATAGACCCAGTCACGCAGATAGCTGACGGGCGGCCCGCTCGCGAGCCGCTTGGCGATCTGCGCTGGATCGTGGCTATGTTCAAGTCCGGGGTGCATCTTTCCTGTTCCGGGGCAGGCGCCGGCCCTATGCCGCAAGCGGAGAAGCGTTCATCGAGGCTTAATTTCCCTGTTCTAGATCAACCTTCGTTCAATTGGAATCACTTGAGCGAGGTCAAGTTGATCGATTTCAAAAGACGAGCGCAACTGTTCCCGCGTCCATCCCCGCCTTCGCGGGGACATGCTTGGACGCGCGTTGCGCTAAGGGCAAGGTTTCGCTCTTCGCGTTATCCCGGGAAATTCTCGCGCCAATATCTTAAGATCCGTTTGTGCCGGCTCAAGGGTTAAGACGGACGGAGCAAGGCCGATCCGCGCTCATGTCGCATAACGCGTGGCAGATATCCTTGTCTAGCAATGCCGCCCGCGATGGCCTATAACGGCACCACATCCGGCCTCCAGCGATCGATCCATCATTTCCGTGCGGAAGCCGTTTACAGCATCGCCTTGTTGAGGAGCGTAGCCATGACGAGCTCATGGAGCCCGGATAGCTGGCGTGCCCTGCCGATCGAGCAGAGCCCGGCCTATCCCGACGATAACGCGTTGAAAGCGGTCGAGGCCGAACTCGCCACCTTCCCGCCCCTGGTCTTTGCAGGCGAGGCACGCGAGCTGAAGCAGGAGCTTGCGGAAGCCGCTCACGGCCGGGCGTTTCTCCTTCAAGGCGGCGATTGCGCGGAAAGCTTTGCCGAGCACGGGGCCGACAATATCCGCGATTTCTTCCGCGTGTTCCTCCAGATGGCGGTGGTGCTGACCTATGCGGGCGGCTGCCCGGTGGTCAAGGTCGGCCGCATCGCTGGCCAGTTCGCCAAGCCGCGCTCTGCGCCGACCGAGAAACAGGGCGACGTCGAGCTGCCGAGCTATCGCGGCGATATTGTCAACGAGATCGGATTCACGCCCGAGGCCCGCTGGCCGGACCCGCAGCGGATGTTGAGCGCCTATCGCCAGTCGGCGGCAACGCTCAATCTCCTGCGCGCCTTCGCTCAAGGCGGCTTTGCCGATCTCGAACGGGTGCATCAGTGGACGATGGGCTTTCTTACCGACAGCCCGGCCACCGAACGCTATCAGGAGCTGGCCGACCGGATCGGCGACAGCCTGACCTTCATGCGCGCCTGCGGGCTGACCTCGGAGAATTTGCGCGAGCTGCGCACGACGAGCTTCTATACCGGCCATGAGGCGCTGCTGCTCGGCTATGAACAGGCGCTCGCCCGTATCGATTCAACCAGCGGCAAATGGTATGCGACCTCCGGCCATTTCCTCTGGATCGGCGACCGCACGCGCCAGCTCGATCATGCCCATGTCGAATTCATGCGCGGCGTGAATAATCCGATCGGCCTGAAATGCGGACCGTCGCTCACTCCGGATGAGCTGATCCGGCTGATCGATCTTCTCAATCCGCAGAACGAGCCGGGACGGCTCACCCTGATCGTGCGTTTCGGCTCCGACAAGGTTGCCGACGCCTTGCCGCCCCTTATCCGCGCGGTGGAGCGCGAGGGGAAAAGCGTGGTCTGGTCCTGCGATCCGATGCACGGCAATACGGTCAAGGCGGGCAGCGGCTACAAGACGCGCCCCTTCGAGCGGATCCTGAAAGAGGTGGAAGTCTTCTTCGACGTGCATCGCGCCGAGGGCACCTATCCGGGCGGTCTGCATGTCGAGATGACGGGCAAGAACGTCACCGAATGCACGGGCGGCGCGCAACTGATCAGCGAAACCGACCTGTCGGACCGCTATCATACCCATTGCGATCCGCGCCTGAATGCCAGTCAGGCGCTGGAGCTGGCATTCCTGGTGGCCGAAAGGCTGCGGCGGGATCGCATCGGCATCGAAGGCCCTGCGCGGGCGGTCGGCGCGTCGTCCTGACATAGCGCAACGCGCGTCCCGATGGACGCGGGAGCAGTTGCGCTAACTTATTGATCTAGATCAACTTAACCTCGTTCAAGTGATTCCGCTTGAACGAGGGTTGATCTAGCGGGCGGATCGGCGGCTCGCCTCTGCTTGCGCCCGCCCCGCCCTCTCGTGTAGGAAGCTCCTTCTGGCTGGGCGCTTCTCCCGTTCGGCCATTTGTTGGGGAGGCTGGCATGGCACTCACATATCGAACTTCGGCCTGGGAAAACCTCAAGCCGAAGGAGCTGTCCAAGACCGTCGAGGAAGCCGTCAAGCAAGCGGTCACCAACCGTGCCGCCGCGCCGGAGATGAATGGCGCGGAAGCGTTCGGCATCCCGCAGCGCCAGGTCGCCATGCCCGAGCCCGAGGACGTCGCATGGCCGATGCCCGTAGAGAAATTCCAATACGGGCATTTTCTCGAACCGGGCGACATCATCCTTTCCACGCGGCTCGAAAGCTTCTTTTCCTTCCTGATGCGGGAATTCGACAACAGCCGCTTCGCCCACGCGGCGCTGACCTTCATAACGCCGCGGCACTATGCCGGTGTCGACCGGTCGTTTCTGATCGAGGCGACCTTCAGCGGCGTCGATCTCGGGGCCTTCTCCGAAATCGTCGCGCCGACCAAGGTTTATAAGGATACGCACGAAAAGCCGCGCTATGTCGTCGGGATCAAGCGCCTGGAAGCGGATTGGTTCACGCCGGAAATGCAGCCGATGGTCGGTGGGCGAATGCTGCGTTTCATCAAAGATGACGATTATAATTTCGCTTTGCTGGCCGCGCTCGCCGCGCACCGCTCCAACTTCTTCTTCCGCCTTCGTGACAAGCTTTTCGGCCGAGCTCCGACCATCAGCGAGTTCTTGCGGCGGGGCAAACGCTTCGCGCCGGTGGATTTCATCTGTTCCGGCTTTGTGCAGTTCGCCTATGTTGATATGGTCCGCACCGCGATCGAGCAGGGCCTGCTCCACCCGCAACTTGCGAATGAGGCCCGCGACGATGTGTTCTTTGCACCGTGGATTGATGCGCAATGCTCGATGGAAAGGCTCATGGCGGTAAAGCCGCGGGAACTTGCCTCCAGTCCGAAGCTCAAATGGAAATATCTGATCTATGGCGGCGAGGCGCACAAGGTCTCCTCCGATGAGGATGTGCAGGAGATCTTCGAGCGCATCAATGCCGACCGCGAGACGGGGTACAATCCATAAGGCTTGCGGACGGTGACATGACGGCAGGTCAGACCTCAACCTTGCAGATCGCGCTCGCCCAGCTCAACCCGACTGTCGGCGATCTTCCCGGCAACGCTGCTCTTGCACGAAAGGCGCGCGGCGAAGCGGCTGCGATGGGCGCCGACCTCGTCGTGTTTTCCGAGCTTTTTATCACCGGCTATCCGCCTGAAGACCTGATCCTGAAGTCGGCATTCATTGCCGCCGCGCGCGACACAATCGAAAGCCTTGCGAAGGAGACCGGCGACGGCGGCCCGGCCATGCTGATCGGCACGCCCTGGCCCGGCGAGGAGAAGCCTTACAATTCGGTGGCTCTGCTGGATGGCGGCAAGGTCTGCGACCTGCGTCATAAAGTCGATCTGCCGAATTACGGCGTCTTCGACGAAAAGCGTGTCTTTGCGCAAGGCGCTATGCCCGGCCCGCTGAATTTTCACGACATCCGGCTGGGAGCGCCGATCTGCGAGGATATCTGGCGCGAGGATGTCTGCGAATGCCTCGCGGAAACCGGCGCGGAGCTGCTGCTCGTCCCGAACGGATCGCCCTTCACGAAAGACAAGCACGAAATCCGCATGAACCACACGATCGGGCGCGTGACGGAAACCGGGCTGCCTCTGGCCTATGTCAACCAGTTCGGCGGCCAGGATGAACTCGCCTTCGACGGCGCCTCTTTCGTTGTCAATCCCGGCGGCAAGCTTGCGGTTCAGATGCCGGCCTGGGAGGAGGCCGTGACGCTGACGAGCTGGACGCGCTCGGGCGAGGGCTGGCGCTGCGAGCCGGGCGAATTAGCGGTTCTGGAGGAAGGCGAGGCGGCTGTCTACCGCGCCTGCGTGCTGGGCCTGCGCGACTATGTCGAAAAAACGGGCTTCCCCGGCGTGGTGCTGGGGCTTTCGGGCGGCATCGATTCCGCGCTCACCGCGGCCCTCGCCGTCGATGCGCTGGGCGCCGAACGCGTCCACTGTGTCATGCTTCCCTATCGCTACACGTCGAACGAGTCCTTAAGCGATGCGGCTGGCTGCGCGGAGGCGCTCGGCGTGCGCTACGACATCCTGCCGATCTATCAGCCCGTCGAAGGATTTGAGACAACCCTTGAGCCGCTTTTCAAGGACAGCGCCCCGGACATCACCGAGGAAAATCTGCAATCGCGCGCGCGCGGCACGATCCTCATGGCGATCTCCAACAAGTTCGGCGCGATGCTGCTCACCACCGGGAATAAATCGGAGGTGTCGGTCGGCTATGCGACGCTCTATGGCGACATGAATGGCGGCTTCAATCCGGTCAAGGATCTCTATAAGACGCAGGTCTATTCGTTGGCCCGGTTCCGCAACGGGACGCGGCCGAATGGCTGCCTCGGGCCGGAAGGCGTCGTCATCCCCGAACATATCGTCACCAAAGCGCCCACCGCCGAGCTGCGCGAAAACCAGACCGATCAGGATTCGCTTCCCCCCTATGACACGCTGGACGACATTCTGGAATGTCTCGTCGATCGGGAGATGCCGCTGCCGGACATCGTCAAGCGCGGCCACGCGCCGGAGATCGTCGCCAAGGTGGAACGCCTCCTCTATCTCGCCGAATATAAGCGCCGGCAATCCGCGCCGGGCGTGAAGATCACCAGCCGCAATTTCGGCCGCGACCGCCGCTATCCGATCATCAATAGGTTCCGCGAAACATTATGAACCCTGTCGTCCGCTTCGCTCCCAGCCCGACGGGCCGCATTCATATCGGCAATTTGCGCCCCGCCCTGCTCAACTGGCTGTTTGCGCGGCGCGGGGACGGCACGTTCATTCTGCGTTTCGACGACACGGACGTTGCGCGGTCGAAAGAGGAATATGTCGAGGGCATCCGCGGAGATCTGCGCTGGCTCGGACTCAATTGGGACCGCGAGATCCGGCAGTCGGAGCGCTTCGACCGCTACGCCGCCGTCGTCGCCATGCTGAAGGACGCCGGGCGCCTCTATCCCTGCTACGAGACGCCCGACGAGCTGGAGCGCCGCCGCAAGCGCCAGCTCGCGCGCGGCCTTCCGCCGGTCTATGACCGCGCCGCGCTGAAACTGACGGATGAGGAACGGAGCGCGCTCGAAGCGGAGGGCCGCAAGCCGCATTGGCGTTTCCTCTTGGAGGACCGCACCGTCGCCTGGAACGACCTGATCCGCGGCGAGCAGACGATCGAAGCCTCCTCGCTCTCCGATCCGGTCCTGATCCGCGCCGACGACAGCTATCTCTACACCCTGCCCAGCGTTGTGGACGATGCCGATTTCGGCGTCACCCATGTCATTCGCGGCGAGGATCACGTGGCCAATACGGGGGTGCAGATCCAGCTTTTCGAAGCCATGGGCAGGCCGCCGCCGGCCTTTGCCCACCACAATCTGCTCGTCGGCCCGGACGGCCAGGCGCTGTCGAAGCGTCTCGGCTCGCTTTCCATTCAATCCTTCCGCAAAGAAGGGCTTGAGCCGCTCGCCGTTCTCTCGCATTCCGCCACGATCGGGACCTCGCACGCCGTCGCGCCTCATAAGAGTTTGACCGAACTTGCCGGATTGTTCGATTTCGCTAAATTATCGCGTGCACCGGCGCGATTCGACATCAATGAGTTGCGGGGACTGAATGCGCGCCTCCTGCAAGGGCTGGACTATGGCGACGTTGAAGACCGTCTTAAGCAATACGGCATTTCGGGTGATGCCGCCTTCTGGGAGGCCGTGCGGCCCAATCTGAACGTCTTCGACGACGTTCGGGAATGGTGGCAGGTGATCTGCGGGCCGATCGAGCCGAAGATCGAGTCGTCCGAGCTTCTGGCGAGCGCGCGTGAGCTGCTCCCGCCGGAGCCGTGGGGACCGGAGAGCTGGAGCGAGTGGACAAATGCCGTGAAGGACGCAACCGGCGCAAAAGGCAGGGCTCTCTTTCGGCCCCTACGCCTCGCGCTCACCGGGCGAAGCGATGGCCCGGAGTTGAAACAGCTTTTACCGCTCATAGGAAAACAGAAAGCCGAAGCCCGGCTCGGCGGACAATCCGTATGATTTCCGCGCGCAACCGGGCAAGATCACTTGTCGACACACAAGGATTCCGAAAACTTGACCATGATCGGACCGGAACTGAACAGATATGCTCCAATTGTAGATGGGACAGCCGATCGATTAAGGGCTATATTATGTCGGCGGCAATTCGAGGCGAGGGCCGTTGAACTTCTGGGCAGTTGCACGCAAGGGTCGAGTGTTGTGCGCGATAGCCGGCTAATCGGTAGGGGGCTCTTCGACAAGAGCATGCGCAAAACTGAATGCAATACGCCGCGTCTTTTCAGGGCGGCGCCGCGGGCCTGCTTGCTTGTCCTCACGATCATGACATGCCTTGCAGGGAACGCCTTGACCGAGGCGCGCGCCGGGAAAAGCGCAAAGAACGTCGTGAATCTCGTCGGCGGCAGACAGCTGAAAAGCGCACCAAATGGAGAGCAGAGCGCTTTGGAGCTCTCGCTGGAACAGGCGATGTGGACAGCGCTCGCCTTCGAGGATGCGGACAAGCTTCGTGAGCTTCTGAAACGCGGTGCCGATCCCAACAAGCCCGAGCAACTGTCGCAAATGACCCCGCTCATGGCCGCCGAAACGGCTGAGCTGGTCAAGATTCTGCTACAGGCCGGCGCCGATCCCAATCAAAGAGACCGCATCGGCCGCACCGCGCTTCACCACGCCGTCAAAATGCGCGAGGCGGGCTCGATCGTGCGGCTTCTCGGAAAAGCCGGCGCGGATGTGAATGCGCGCGCGAAGGACATCGGCGAATGCACGCCGCTCCTGACGGCGGTTGAGCACTATTTCGAAGACAAGGATCGGGAAGAGACCGCGGTTGCCATTCGCATCCTCATCCATCTCGGCGCCGATGTCGATGCGGCGGACTCATCCGGCCGGACCGCATTGGCGCGCGCGGCAGAGGCCAATCAGGCGGACCTGGTGCGGCTGCTGATTGAATTGGGGGCCGATCCCAAACGCCGCCTGGTGGACGGGAAGACGCCGCTCGACTATGCGCGGGATGCAAATGCCAAGGAGGCCATTCAGGCGTTGGCCGCAGTGGCATCGAAACAACCCCCGGCAAATTGACGCGATCTGGCCGCCGTCTGTCCGGAGCTGTGTCTGCGCAAGTAGACATGAAGCCGTCCTTCACATGGCGCGATACCCGCAGTGGGCGCTTCCCGGAGGCAAACCGGAATGCCGGGTCTCGAATGACCGACACCAACTTGAGCCGAATCAATCGAGCTTGCGCTGGTCACTCCCTCTCCCTGGGGAGATGGCTGGGGTGAGAGGTGAAGGCGCTGATTTCTATCGATAAATCCCCTCACCTGGAACGCTTGCGCGTTCCGCCCTCTCCGCTCAGGAGAGGGCAAGAAGAATCCATCTCGCCTTAACGCGCTCTAGCGCAACGCGCGTCCAAGCATATCACCGCGAAGGCGGGGATGGACGCGGGAACAGTTGCGCTAACTTTAAGAAATAGATCAACTTTTCAACGTTCAACCGATTCCAGTTGAACGTTGAAAAGTTGATCTAATGACGCAGCAGCGGGTTTTGCGCCGCATCGGAGCCACCTGCATTGCCGTCCGAGCCGCTCGGTGCGTCCTGCGGCGTCTGGTTCGGACCGGATGATGGCGCCGTGGCGCTCGCTCGCCGCCCCTGATTGGACCGGCTGATCTCCAGCGCGGAATATTCCTCCGGCTTGCAGGAGCAGCCTTTGACATATTCCTTACGGTTACGCCAGGCGTTCTTCATATTGCTGTAGGGTTCGCCCGTCAGGGACACCATCTGTTCGATGTCCTCGCCGGGATTCCGATAGACATAGAGCTCCGAGGGCGCGGCGCATTGCGACTGACATTTGGCTTCGTCTTCCGCGAAGCGGCTGCCCAGCGTTGAGAAGCTGATCGGAAAGTAATAGCCGTCGCACAGCCTTACGCACATCGTCCGGTAAGATGCGAAAGGCAATGCGGATTGCTCGGGCGTCGTGTTCGCATAGCCGCGGTCATAGGAGCCGTCCTGATCCTCCCAGAGCGAGAAGAACGAGTTCGACCGCCGACGCGCCGCATATTCGCGCTCGTAATTCTCCCCACAGCCATTGCGCGCCAGCTCCGCAACCAAATCCTGGCGCCGCAAGCGCCGCTTTGCCGAATTCGTCAGAGCTTCGCGCTGCTGCCGGAGGTTCGAAATATCGCGCCGAGCGCGCTCTATATCGCCGTCGAGCTGAATACAGGCCTTTGTGCGGCGCAGTGAGCGGCCAAAAATGAACAGCTCTTCATAGCAAGAGCGCCGCTCGGCCTCGATTTCCATCTTGCGCCTGTCCTGATTGAGCTGCTCAAGCTGCTGGTCGATGCGCGCGACCGCCTCCTGCGGCCTGTTGCTCCGCTGCCATTCGCTGACAAGCTGGCGCTCAAGATCCTGGCAGCGCTGGGCCCCGCCGCGATAGGTCTGTCCATGTGCCTGAAGGCCGGTCAGGGTCATGGCGCACAGAACCGCCCAGGGACGGGCACGACGCTCCCAGAGAGCGCACGCGGGTTTTTGCTTGCTAGCCCCTCGCATCGGTACCTCCCAATGCCGTTGAGTCGCATTGCCGTCACTATGGATGGCCGCTTCGGGAAGGTCAATCGTCCCGGAAATCGCCGTCAATGGCCTGCCAAAACCGGACCCTGGCAGCCATCATCCGGTTCAATTAACGCCTACATACCGGTATAATTCGGGCCTCCCCCGCCCTCGGGCGGCACCCAGTCGATGTTCTGCGAGGGATCCTTGATGTCGCAGGTTTTGCAGTGCACGCAGTTCTGCGCGTTGATCTGAAAGCGAGGCCTGCCCCCCTCCTCGACCACCTCGTAGACCGCCGCCGGGCAGTAGCGCTGCGCCGGTTCGGCATATTTCGGCAGATTGACGTCGATCGGGATGGAAGGGTCTTTCAGCACCAGATGGACGGGCTGGTCTTCCTCGTGGTTTGTGCCCGAGAGAAAGACGGAGGACAGCCGGTCAAAGGTCAGGACGCCGTCGGGTTTCGGATAGGCGATCGGCTTGAACTCGGAAGCGAGCCGCGTCGCTTCGGCATCGGTCTTGCCGTGTTTCAGCGTGTGGGAGAGAAACGGCAGAAGCGTGTTCAGCCACATGTCCATCCCGCCGAGCATCGTGCCGAGGCGCGTGCCGAACCGGCTGAGCAGCGGCTTCACATTGCGCACGCGGCGCAAATCTTTCGCAACGGCGCTGGTCCTGAACGCCTCCTCATAGCCGGCGAGCACATCGCCCAACCGGCCCTCGCCCAGCGCCTCGAACGCGGCTTCCGCCGCCAGAATGCCGGAGAGGATCGCATTATGCGACCCCTTGATGCGCGGCACATTGACGAAGCCCGCCGCGCAGCCGATCAAGGCGCCGCCAGGGAAGGCAAGTTTCGGAATCGACTGCCAGCCGCCCTCAGTGATCGCCCGCGCGCCATAACCGATCCGCTTGCCGCCCGCAAAGGTCGGCGCGATCGCCGGATGGGTCTTGAAGCGCTGGAACTCCTCGAACGGCGAAATGTAGGGATTTGCGTAATTCAGATGAACGACAAAGCCGACCGCAACGAGATTGTCGCCGTAATGATACATGAAGGAGCCGCCGCCCGTGCGGTTGCCCAGCGGCCAGCCCAGCGTATGCTGCACGAGCCCTGGCCTGTGGTTCTCGGGCGCAACCTGCCAGAGCTCCTTCAGACCGATGCCGTATTTCTGCGGCTCCCTGCCCTCGCGCAGTTCGAACATCGGGATGAGCTGCTTGGTCAGCGAGCCATGCGCGCCCTCGGCAAAGAGCGTATATTTGCCGCGCAGCTCCATCCCGCGCGTGAAGGAGTCCTTGGGCTGGCCGTCGCGGCCGACGCCCATGTCCCCCGTCGCGACGCCGGTCACCGCGCCCTCGGCATTGCGCAAAATCTCCGCGGCCGGAAAGCCGGGATAGACCTCCGCGCCATGTTCGCTCGCCTGCTCGCCCAGCCAGCGGCATAGATCGCCGAGGCTGACGATGTAATTGCCGTGATTGTTCATCAGCGGCGGCATGACGATATTGGGAATGCGCATTTCGCCCGCGGGACCGAGATAGAGGAACCGGTCTTCGGTGACCTCCTGCGCGACCGGCGCGCCGCGGTTCTTCCAGTCCGGCAGCAGCGTCGTCAAGCCGACCGGATCGATCACCGCCCCGGACAGAATATGCGCGCCGACCTCGGACCCCTTCTCCAGAACCACCACGGACAGGTCGCGGCCGTGCTCGGTCGCGAGCTGCCGCAGCCGGATCGCCGCCGCAAGCCCTGCCGGTCCGGCCCCGACGATGACGACGTCGAAATCCATTCCCTCGCGTTCGGGCTGCGCCTCTTGCGCGTCACTCATCTGTTCCCTCGATTTGTTCTGTCTGTGATCCTGACGCTCCCCAGCGCAGGCTTTGCCCCTGTTCTACGTGCCATGCTAAAGAAGACGCAAGACTCAAGCCTATGGCGACAGGCGTATCATTTAGGCCGGCAATGGGGAACACGCACGATAATCCCGACGATTTGGCGCGCGAGCTGCTTCGCTGGTATCAGATGATGGGCGTTGACGAGGCGGTGTCCGAGGAGCCGCAGGACTGGTCGCGCTACGATCCGGCCCGCTTCGAACCTGCCGCCGCGCCGTCACCGGTTCCATCGTCACGGGGTGCGGCGCCCCCGCCCTCGCAGCCGCGTCGGGCCGCGCCCGCTCCTGCGCCCCGCGAAAGACCGGCTGACACCTCCGCGATGGCCGCAAGGGAGTTGGCGCGGGAGGCGCCCGACCTTGCCACGCTTGAGGCCGCGCTCGCCGGCTTCGACGGCTGCGCCCTGAAGAAGACGGCGAAAAATCTCTGCTTTGCGCGGGGACGGCCCGATGCAAGGCTGATGCTGATCGGCGAAGCGCCGGGGCGCGATGAGGATCTGGAGGGCGCGCCCTTTGTCGGCCGGGCCGGGCAATTGCTGGACAAGATGCTGGCCGCGATCGGCATCGCCCGCGATGAGGCTTACATCACCAATGTCGTCTATTGGCGTCCTCCCGGCAATCGCACGCCGACGCCGCAGGAAGTGCAGGCCTGCCAGCCCTTTCTGGAGCGCCAGATCGAGCTGGTCGCGCCGGAGGTGCTGGTGCTGCTCGGGGGGGCGGCGGCCAAGCAGGTGCTCGGCACGGATCAGGGCATTATGCGTCTGCGCGGCAAATGGCGAACCTATGAGAGCGCCGGACGGCAGATCCGCACCATGGCGACGCTGCATCCGGCCTATCTCTTGCGCAATCCGGTCTCCAAACGCATGGCTTGGCGCGATCTGCTGATGGTCAAAGCCGCGCTTGAAGGCACGAAATAGGCGCGCATCGCCCTCTCAGCCCGGTCAGCCGATTGTGCCCATCGGACCGGGATAGCTGACTTCCTCGAGCTTGCCGGTATCCACGTCATAGATGAATCCGCGTACGGTCATCGCATCCGGACCGCTGGTCGGGATCCAGGGGTGGCTCAGGATCGCCGCTATGCCGCGCCGCACGTCCCAGGTGAGGCGCTCCATGCTCTTCTCGTTACGCGGAGAATCGAGAGGCTCGATCGGACCGCGGAAAGCGTGGAACGCTGCGGGCGTCGAGGCGCTGGTCTTGCAACTCGTAAAGGCGCGCCCCGTTGCCTGACCAAGCAGTTGCTCGGCCCCCGGATCGCCCTCAAGACCCGCCTTGAGCAAATCGTCGGTAAAGGCGAGCATGCCGCAGCGCGTATGATGGATCAGGATCACCTCATTCGTATCCAGCAGGTGATGTGAAATGATCAGACAGCGGATCACATCATCATTCACCACGCCTCCGGCATTGCGAATGATGTGGGCGTCACCAGTCTCCAGACCAAGCAAATCCTCCACGTCAAGACGCGCGTCCATACAGGCGACGACAGCGACCCGTTTGGCAGGCTGGATCGGTTGCTTTCCCGGATAGGTGGGCGTGTGGACCGCGTCACCGGCCGCATATCTGGTGTTGTTGTCAAGATACTGGTCTGTCGTCGATTTTGCCATCAGGGTTTCCTCGCTGAGTTTTCGGTATCCGGAAACGCCGGGCCGTTTCAGGCGGTTCGAGGCCTGCATGTACGACACTACACCTCTTGCTGATGCCGGTAAACGCGGGAGCGTCCGATCCACAATTCACACTTCCGCGCATCAGCATCGCTCGAGGGTTCGGCGCGCCGGTTCTCGGTACCATTCGCTGATCGCGGCGGAAGATCGTTCCCGGAGCACGCCTGCACTTTTCCCGATCGCCTTCGGATTCCGTTCTCGCTGGGAAACTTTGGCGCCCCTCGTGCATTTGCGTCGATGAAGCTCGCACCTACGCCGGACGCCGCGGTGACAACACAAGCGGGGAGGTGCGCCGCGCAATGCCGGGATGCAATTCTGCAAGGCTGGCGTTGCAGCGCTGCAGCTTGCGGCCCCGGCACTGCGAGCCGAAATCAGACACCGAGGCGCTCTCTTGCGGGTCCAATCCTTCTCATAGGAGCTTTCGATGACCAAGGTTCTTGTTCTCTATTACTCCGCTTATGGCCATATCGAGAAGATGGCGGAAGCCATTGCCGAAGGCGCGCGCCAGGCCGGCGCCGAAGCCGACATCAAGCGCGTTCCCGAACTTGTGCCGGAAGACGTCGCGCGAAAATCGGGCATGAAGCTCGATCAGTCGGCCCCCATTGCCGAAGTCGACGACCTGCGGAATTACGATGCGATCGTCATAGGCACGGGGACGCGCTATGGCCGGATCACCTCGCAAATGGCAAACTTCCTCGATCAGACCGGTAGCCTCTGGGCCAGCGGCGCCCTCAACGGAAAGGTCGGCGGCGCGTTCTCATCGACGGCGACCCAGCATGGCGGTCAGGAGACGACACTCATGTCGATCATCACCAATCTCCTGCATCTGGGGCTGGTCGTGGTCGGAATGAATTACGGCTATCGCGGACAGATGACGCTCGACGAGATCACCGGCGGCTCGCCTTATGGGGCGACGACGATCACAGGCGGCGACGGCGCGCGCCAGCCGAGCGAGAACGAACTCGAAGGAGCCCGCTATCAGGGGCGGAAAATTGCCGAAGTCGCTGCTAAGCTGCACGGATAGCGGACGGGGCGGCGGCGTCCCGTTCCCCATGCAGTAAACGGAGCACAAGCGATGACGAATGCAGATCTGGCCACATCCAAGACGGTGACCCTGCCATCGGGCGAGACCGTCCCCGCCTTCGGCATCGGGACCTGGCGGATGGGCGAATCGCGCTCCCGGCGGGCGCAGGAACTTGCCGCCATCGAGCTTGCCCTCGACCTCGGCGTCCGGCTCATCGACACGGCGGAAATGTATGGCGAAGGCGGCGCTGAGGAGATTGTCGGGGAAGCGGTCGCCGGGCGGCGCGACGACGTCTTCATCGTCAGCAAGGTCTATCCTTATAACGGCTCGCGCAAGGGCGTGATCGCCGCCTGCGAGCGCAGCCTGAGGCGGCTCGGCACCGACCGGATCGATCTCTATCTCCTGCATTGGCCAGGCAGCGTCCCCATCGGGGAGACGCTGGAGGCTTTCATGTCGCTGCGCGAGGCCGGCAAGATCCGCTATTACGGCGTCAGCAATTTCGACGCCGATGACCTCGAGGAGCTTTGGGCCGCGCCGGGCGGCCGGGACATCGCGACCGACCAGCTTCTTTACAATCTCACCCGCCGCGGCATCGAAGGCGAAATATTGCCGTGGCTGCGCGCGCGGGGCATCCCGACCATGGCCTATTCGCCGCTCGAACAGGCACGGCTCCTCAAGAGCCGCGAACTGATCGGATTTGCGAAGGCGAACGGCATGACGCCGGCACAGGCGGCGCTGCGCTGGCTGCTCGCGCAGGACGACATGATCGTCATTCCGAAGACGGTTCATCCCGACCGGCTGCGCGAAAATCTGGCCGCGCTCGAACGACCGCTGACGCCGGATCAGATCGCCGAACTCGGCCGCCTGTTCCCGGCGCCGACCGGACAGCGCGGTCTGGAGATGCTGTAGCCGTCCCTCTTGCGAAGCGCCCGATCGCGCGGCAAGCCACCTCACCCACTCGCCTTCGCGGGGACATGCTTGGACGCGCGTTGCGCTAGAATTTCGAGAGTCCTCAAACCATTGGCCGCTGTACCGATTGCGGGCAGGGCATGGACCGGCTAGGCTGAATTCGTGACTTAGGGAAAAGCAAAATAACGACAAAATATCAACGTAAAAGAGATGTTTCGTCCTTAACTCTGTTGGAGGCAGGAAATGCTGCAGAAACTGGCCGCCAAAGCCGTCGGCGCCGCCGCCATTGCCGGCGTCGGCTTCATCTCGCCAGCCTTGGCGCAGAACTGGGATATGCCGACGCCTTATCCCGATGCGACCTTCCACACAAAGAACATCAAGGCCTTCGCCGAGGACGTCGAGAAGGCGACGGACGGCAAGCTGAAGATCACGGTCCATTCGGCCGGCTCGCTCTTCAAACACCCGGAAATCAAGAACGCGGTCCGCAGCGGTCAGGTACCGATCGGCGAATTCTTCCTCTCCCTGATCTCGAACGAGAACGCGGCGTTCGGCCTGGATTCCCTGCCCTTCCTGGCGACGAGCTATGACGACGCGAAGAAGCTTTGGGCGGCACAAAAGCCGGTCGTCGATAAGCTGCTCGCCGAGCAGAATCTCGTGCCGCTTTTTTCCGTGCCATGGCCGCCTCAAGGCCTCTACACGGAAAACGAGATCAAGAAGGTCGACGATCTCCGCGGTCTGAAATTCCGCTCCTACAATCCGACGCTTGAGCTATTCGCCAATCTCGCCGGCGCAGCTCCGGTGCAAGTCGAAGTCCCCGACATTCCGCAGGCCTTTACCACCGGTCAGGTCGAGGCCATGATCACCTCGCCGTCGACGGGCGCCAATTCCAAGGCCTGGGATTACGTCAAATATTACACGCCGATCAATGCGTGGGTGCCGAAGAATATCGTCGTGGTGAACAAGGACGCCTATGAGGGTCTGGACGACGCCACGCGCGAGGCCATTCAGACCGCGGCGAAAGCGGCGCAGGAGCGCGGCTGGGAAATGAGCATGAAGGAGACCGAGGCAAAGACCGCCGAGTTGAAGAAGAACGGCATGACGGTGGTCGAGCCCTCCGATGAGCTGATGAGCGGCCTGAGGAAGATCGGCGATCAGATGCTGGAGCAATGGAAGAAAACGGCCAGCGCGGACGCGAAAGAGGCTCTCGGCAATTACCAGAAATAGGCGGGACCGGCGGGCCCGTCTCGACCGGCGGCCCTGACTGAGGGACAGTGAGAGGGACGGGTCATGCGCAAGATCCTGGACGGTCTTTATGTCGCGAGCGGAGCGCTCGCGGCGATCTTCATCCTGATGATCTGCAGCGTCGTGGCGTTGCAGGTCATCTTCAATGTCATCACGCGGCTGCGGTTGGTGGACGTCAATCTGACGATCCCCTCCTACGCCGATATATCCGGCTTTCTGCTTGCCGCCTCGTCCTTCATGGCGCTCGCCTATACCTTGACGCGTGGGGGCCATATCCGGGTCACACTCGTCCTCTCCCTTGCCGGAGAGCGTTTTCGTCACGCGGCGGATCTCTTCTGCCTTGCTCTTTGCGGCGCCATCGGTGCCGGCGCGACCTACTATATGGCCAGCCTGACCGAGCAAAGCTTCCGGTTCGGGGACAAATCGCCCGGCATCCTGGCCATTCCGATCTGGGTCGGCCAGGCGCCGATGACGGCCGGCCTGGCGATGATGACCATCGCCTTTGCCGATCTGTTCGTTCAGGCGCTCCGCGAAGGCAAATCCCTGCCTGATCTTATGCCGTCGGAATAGGGAGCGCGCCAAACATGCCGGAGCTGCTCTTATCCGCGGGCCTGCTGGTTCTCCTCTTCGCGCTGCTGGCGCTCGGCGTCTGGGTCGCCTTTGCACTGATCATCGTCGGCGGCGTGGCCATGGCCGTCTTCTCGCCCGCGCCGATCGGCCCGGTCTTTGCCACGACAGTCTGGGGCGCAAGCAATAGCTGGGCGCTGGCCGCGCTGCCCCTGTTCATCCTCATGGGTGAAATTCTGCTGCGCTCGGATTTGTCGCGCGACCTGTTTCAAGGCCTTGCGCCCTGGCTGAACCGCTGGCCGGGCCGGCTTCTGCATGTCAACATTATGGGCTGCGCAATCTTTGCGGCAGTGAGCGGATCGTCGGCGGCGACGGCGGCCACCATCGGCAAAATGTCGATCCCGGAGCTGAAAGGGCGCGGCTATCCGGAGAAGATGATCATCGGGACGCTTGCCGGATCGGCAACGCTCGGACTTCTGATCCCGCCGTCCATCATCCTGATCGTCTATGGCGTGGCGACCGAGCAGTCGATTGCCCGGCTGTTCATCGCGGGCATTCTTCCCGGCCTCATGCTGGTGGCGATCTTCGTGACCTATGTGATGTTCAGAGCCGTGCGCCAACCCGCGCTCATTCCCTCCGAGGCTGGCAGGACCTCGTTTCTGGAGAAGCTGCGCGCCTCCGGCCGCTTGCTGCCCGTGCTCGGCATTATCGCCGGCGTCATTGCGAGCATTTATACGGGCGTGGCATCGCCGACGGATGCGGCCGCGGTCGGCGTGATCCTTTCCCTGCTTCTCGCATCGCTGACGGGCGGTTTATCGCGCCGCTCTTTCGTCGAAAGCGTGATGAGCGCGACGATCACCTCATGCATGATCGCGCTGATCCTGGCGGGCGCGGCCTTCCTGACGGTCTCGATGGGATTCACCGGGATTCCAAGAAATCTTGCCACCTGGATCGGCTCGCTCGGATTGTCGCCCTACGCGCTGCTGGCGGCGCTCACAATTTTCTTCATCGTGCTCGGCTGTTTCCTCGACGGCATTTCCGTCGTGGTGCTGACGACCTCGATCATCATGCCGATGGTTCAGGCAGCGAATATCGATCCGCTCTGGTTCGGCATCTATCTCGTCATCGTCGTGGAGATGTCGCAGATTACGCCCCCCGTGGGGTTCAACCTGTTCGTCATTCAGGGACTGACGGGGCAGAATATCCTGAAGATCGCCAGCGCCGCCCTGCCCTTTTTCTTCCTGCTGCTGCTGGCGGTGGCGCTGATCACATTGTTCCCGGAGATCGTGACCTTCCTGCCGAGCCTGATGAACTGAGCCCTGACGCGGATCCCGGCGCTAGAGTGGCGGCCTCTTAATCGGAATCGGAAGCGCCACTCTCACTGTTTGTTTTGGCATCGGATTGACCCGAAAAGTGGGTGCCACCTTTCGGTCCGATGCTCTAATGCTGCCGCGGTCCGCAGCGCTTATAGCAGGCTCTCTTCTCCTGATCGCATTTTTTCTTGCACGCGGCGGCGAACTGGCGCTTTGCGGGGCACGCATATTTGCATTGATTGACTTTCGCCCTGCAGGACGCGCGACAGGACGCGACTGACGTCAAAACGAGATTAGGAGCCCGGCTCTGAATCTCCGCGCCGCGGGCAGGAGAGACAAACTGGTTTTAAGTGGAAATTCCGAAGCTCAGAAAAGCAACAAATCCGATGAACATCAGGCCGCGTATGAGCATTTGCTCCCCCCAGGGTTTAGTTAACATAATCAATTACACAAGATATTTCCCGTAAGTCCAACCGAAATCCTGATCGCCTCGCGCGGTGTGGATCAAAGCGAGGCGGCGGCCCGTGAGGCCTGGTCATAAAGGCCGGACAGCGTCCGCAGCATGGCCGCGAGATGCCGGAGCTCGTCGGGTTTGAAGTCCAGCGTCTTCAGGCTGTCGACCAGGCATTGTTCGCGCACATCCTTATAGGCGGTGCAGAGCGCAACGCCGGCCTCCGTCGCGCTGTAGAAGATCTCCTTACCGCTGCGTTCGCCGACGATCAGCTTGGCCTTGACGAGCTTCTTGAGCGAATAGTTCACCGTGTGAACGTCCTCGACATTGAGCAGGAAGGCAATGTCGGTCAGCCGCTTCTGGCGATCCCGATGGTTCACATGATGCAACACCAGAATGTCGAGCGGGCTCATTTCATGATTTCCCGCCGCCGCCATGCAGCGGATCATCCAGCGGCTGAAGGCGTTGAAGGCGATGATCAGCCCATACTCATATTCGGAGAGTTGCCAGCCTTTTTCGGTCGCGAGATGTCTCGACGAAACGATCCGGCGGCTCGTTCTCTCTTCATTTTCATCGGCCATGGCTAACCTTTTCGGGGATTGTCTTTCACTCGGCGAAGTCTGGGTGCTCGGAGAGTGCTAGCGCAACGCGCGTCCAAGCATGTCCCCGCGAAGGCGGGGATGGACGCGGGAACAGTTGCGCTCGCCTTTTGAAATCGATCAACTTAACCTCGTTCAAGTGAGTCCATTTGAACGAGGGTTGATCTAGTGGATCGAACATGACATTTGAGTCCCAGTCGATCAGATGCAGCAAGAGCACTAAGCTATTCAAATATCATGTCAATTCGATCCATCAGCAAAGAATCTAGTGGTTTGGATCGTTAGAGACGAACCACTAGGCTGCGTTGACAAAAGGGATTCCCAAATCAGTTGAGTTTTGATTCAAGGATGTCTTTTAGGGGAGGCATCTTTGGGATATCCGAGTGACGTCAGCGATGCAGCGTGGGAAATCATTGCCCC
>Ga0315553_10001074_pt1 | contig 23175 bp, 19 predicted proteins | sample SalMarSW160140MG_FD_203099 | JGI IMG/M metagenome (GOLD analysis project Ga0315553, IMG submission 203099) | Salt marsh sediment microbial communities from the Plum Island Ecosystem LTER, Massachusetts, United States - Salt Marsh Sediment SW1601-40 ... | reverse complement strand
GTTCTCGAGAGCGCGTACGGCGGCCACGGCCAGGCCGAGGGCGTCGTACTTCGGCTCCACGCACCCCAACTCAGCCAACTCTGGCTCGGTGCCTCCCGCGCCTGCCCTGCCCCCCATGCCGGCTACTGTGACCGTCCAGGCTGCATCAGGGAGACTGTCCAGGTCAACCCACCGTATCTCGCGGCCGGCCTCCAACTGGTGGAGCAAGAGCTGGAGCCCCCGTGATGGGTGTCCACCCCCGCCAGCTCCCCTGAAGCATAGTCCTCGTACGAAGTCCTCGCAGTCCTGCTTTGTCCTCAATACGACGTGGCCCATGGTCCTCCCCCTCAAGTGCAAAGGCCAGTTCCTGGCAATCCGCGAACACAAAAGGGCCGCCTCGATCCTTCACGATCCAAGAGACGGCCCAGCCTTCCCTGACTCCTCTCCATAGCCGATGGGCAACACAGCCAGAACCCTATTGACCAGCCAGCACAGGCCCGATTATACCCTGACCGCAAACAGGTGTCAAGAGTCGTCACCTCCGTGGCCTCTTGGCACGAGTCCTGCCCTATGCTAGTATCAGTGAACGGGAAGCCGGTTCTCCATGGGGGATGCGTAGCGTGGGGCAAGCTAGAGAGCACCGTCCGGTGAAACTCATAGTCGGCGTGTTCACGGCCCGCGAAGAGTTGTTGGGTGCCACACGTGCCGAGCTCTGCGAATCCTACGGTGCGGTGGATCTACCATCCCCCTTGAGAGCCCTAGAGCCCCCGCTGGGCCTTGTGCTTTCTCCAATGAGGCAAGACGCAGGTAGCCACGATGTTGCGCAGGAGAATCGGAACCCGATCCGCATTGGCTACAGGTCTGGTAACCATGAGGGGGTTTGGCACCCACAGCGTGCCCGCTAGAGAGCGGTTGGTGGGGTTTCCCGTCACTCCACGAGTGCCTCGATAGGCCGGAAGTCTATGTCGAATCCCCAGTGATGGGGTCCAAGCGCTTCCAGTCCCTGCTCGTTGTCGAACTGTGGACGGCGCCGTACTCCAAGGACGGCAACTCTGTGTCCCTTCTCCATGTAGGTGTTTGACAGGGGTTCACCCGTTTGCTGGTCCACTAGCTCGATGATATCTGGACTTGCGACATAGGGTTGCCCATTCAGCCAACTCATGTGGTTCTCATTCTTGAACCAAAGCTTCAACTGCTGGCCTGCGAAGTCACCCTCTCCTTCAACCTCGTGCTCGCCCCACATGTAGCCTTGTCGATCTTCCCAATTCCTGCTTATGATCGTTCCCTGGAAGAGCATCCAGGCTTGGTCCAGCTCGTGTACGATTGCCTGCACTGGATCCTGCCCTGCCTCGCGAGCCTGGCGGATTGTCCGTCCGATGCGGAGGCACTCCGACAGAGTCGCCGGAACGGCGATCTCCTTGACCTCCTTGCCAGCCAGGCTCAGACGCGCGCAGCCCACGAGGCCAAGTGAGCCGGCGGCGACATGCTTGACAAGGCGCTCCGCCATCCTGTTGTTCTGCACATCTTTCACATAGATCACGTCGCCGTAGAAGTCCACTAAGACCATGGGATAGACAGCTTTTCCATGGAGACTGGGAGTGCTGCAAGTCGACTCGGGGACCGCGCGCCCGGCATAGTCAGCGTCAACTATCTCCAGGCCAAGATTGGCAGCGGTATCAAGAGCGGCGCCAGTGTTTATGCCACCGATCTCCGCCGCGATCACGTAGTCGAACTCCTTGCCCGTGAGAGCCTCCAACTCTCTCACCGCGGCCACGAGTGGCCGTTCGATCACTTGCTTCAGGCCCAGATCCCGTTCCGTTCCGGAAAGATCGAAACTCTGCGGAGCGATGGAGCCCGAGAATACCGGACAAACGACTCTGGCGTCATCTGGCAGCTCCCCAAGGTCCACCCAGGAGAGATCCCTACCACGCGTCAAGTCCTCCTCGAGGTGCGATCTCAGCCCGAACTCATCGGGATTGCCGCCTCCGTTCGCGCTGAGGAAGTCCGCGCCCCTAGTGAAGTCCAGAATATCCTGCGTCGTTCTGAGTCCTTTGTAGCCCATGGCTGTGGTACCTCTCTATCACTGAACATGGAGCATGACGCTCACCGAGTGCGATGCTGCTGCGACGGTGTTGTTGAATGACGTTGAGCCGCGGCCGAAGCCATCGCCTCTGCTGCCATGGCGAGCCGTTCCGGTTGTACCCCCGACCCGCTCACGCGCCGTGAATTCGGGATTTGTCAATTGCAGATTGCCGAGCTACTTCGCCCCCAATTCGTGAACGCCCATTACGCGCTTCGCCTTGGAGACCGTGGTCGTGATTTGGCGCGCTCGACTTCCCCTATTGGATCGCGGCGTGCCGGTGCTTGGATTTGCCTGCACGCCTCCCGTCGACCGGTCAAGCGCGTGGTCATAACTCGCACCGCTCGCACCACAGTGAATCCGCCTAAAGGCTGTCGAGGAGCGGGTCAGGCTGGACCACAGCCACCGGTTCCGTTCATTGTGGCTCATATCGAAGACGGCCTATCCATTATACTTCTGCAAGCTCCAGCGGCAGCCCCTTCTGCCTGCGCCACGAGTGTCTTTGAACCGGGCGCCTGACGCACTGCTACGCAATTGGCGGAAGACGCCTCCCTCGACGAATACTGAGCCGTGAGGCGCATTGTTCGCCTTCGCATGGTGTTGAGCGGTAATACCACCCACCTCGACCATGCTGCATAGAACCTTCGAACCTACACGACGGCCTATGTCGAAGGAATCCAGCGGAGCAGTGTACGAGCGCCATGGTGCGGCCGACGAACGGCCTCTCACGCGGCTAAGTAGGCCGCCACAGATGAGGGCTATCCTACCAGCTTCTCTATAGGCCGGAAGTCCACGTCGAACCCCCAGTGGCGTGGTCCAAGCACGTCCAGTCCTTTCTCGTTGTCGAACTGTGGACGGCGGCGAACACCGACAACTGCTACTTGCTGTCCCTTCCCCATATGGGTGTTCGACAAAGGTTGACCCGTTTGCGCATCTACTACTTCCAAGATGTCCGGGCTGGCGACATAGGGTTCCCCATTCAGCCAGCTCATGTGGTTCTCATTCTTGAACCAAAGCTTGAGCCGCTGACCTGAGAATTCACCGTCGCCTTCTATCTCATGTTCGCCCCACATGTAGCCTTCCCGATCTTCCCATTCCCTGCTTACGATCGTTCCCTGGAAGAGCATCCAGGCGTGCTCCAACTCGTCAATGACCACCTGTACTGGGTCCAGCCCTTTCTCCCGCGCCTGGCGAATCGCCCGTCCGATGGCCAGGCACTCAGAAAGTGTATCCGGCACAGCGATCTCCTTGACTTCACGGCCGCTAAGCCTCATGCACGCGCAGCCGACCACCCCTAGCGAGGCCGAGGCAATGTACTTGCCCAGACGCTCCGCCATCCTGTTGTTCTGCGCATCTTTCAGATAGGTCACGTCACCGTAGAAATCGACGCAGGCCATGGGATAGACGAGTTTTCCAAAGAGGTTTGGAGTGGTGCAATTGGCCTCCGGGATTGCGCGCCCCGCATAGTCCGCGTCAACTATGGGTAGTCCCAGATTGGCTGCAGTGTCCAGAGCTGCCGCCGTGTTGAGGCCTCCGATCTCCGCCGAGATCACAAAATCGAACGTCTCGCGAGTGAAAGCCTCGAGTTCTCGCACCGCAACCCCGAGCGGGCGGCGTACACGGCGTTCGAGACCAAGGCGCCTTTCCATACGGGCCGGATCGAAGCTGTCTGGAGCTATGGAGCCCGAGAAGACGGGACAAACGACGCTGGCTTCTTCAGGCAGGTCCCCGAGGCGCGCCCAGGTGAGATCCAGGCCACGTTCCAAGTCCTCCTCGAGCAGCGAGCGAAACCCAAGCTCGTCTGGATCCCCCCCGCCGTTCGCGCTCAGGAAGTCTGCGCCCGTGGTGAAGTCCACGATGTCTTGTCTGGTCCTCAATCCTTGATTGCTCATAGGTCCGACACCTCCCGATATCGATGATCTAGTATGGCGTTCTGTCAGTCCAAGGCTGCTGCAGGAGAAGCGACCACGGCGAGAGCTCACTGTATGGAGAGCAGAAAGCCGCCGCGGCCACGGTGAGCCGGGCCGATTCTGCTCCAGGACGTGAACTCCAGACTACCTCCGAGACCGCATCCACGAGCTCTGGGCGGAGCCCACCCCCAGAGCCCCTTTGTCAGGATCCCTGGTTGCTATCGAGAAGGTGCCGTACAATGGGACTGCCATGGAATGATCGCGTCGCATCGTCAGCCCCAGCTAGGTCAGCCCGTCACTGAACCAGTTTCTCTATCGGGCGGAAGTCCACTTCGAAGCCCCAGTGCCTGGGACCAAGTGCTTCCAGCCCCTTCTCGGAGTCGAACTGAGGGCGGCGGCGGACACCGATCACGGCCACTTGCTGTCCCTTCTCCATGTACGTGTTCGACAAGGGTTCACCCGTCTGCGGGTCCACGACCTCCAAGATATCCGGGCTGGCAACATAAGGCTCGCCATCTAGCCAGCTCATGTGGTTCTCGTTCTTGAACCAAAGCTTCAGGTGCTGGCCCAAAAAGGCGTCCTCTCCCTCGATTTCGTGCTCGCCCCACATGTAGCCGTCACGGTCTTCCCATTCCCTGGTGGCAACGGTGCCGCGGAAGAGAACCCAGGCCTGATCCAATTCGTCGACCACTGCCTGCACTGGATCCAGGCTCTTCTCCCTCGCCTCGCGGATTGTCCGGCCGATGGCGAGGCACTCCGACAAGGTGCCGGGCACAGCGATATCCTTGACTTCCTTCCCGCTGAGGGCTATGGCGGCGCAGCCAACAATGCCGAACGACGCAGAGGCGATGAACTTGCCCAGGCGTTCCGCCATCTTGTTGTGTTGTGCATCCTTGAGATAAGTCACATCCCCATAGTAGTCGACGCAGGCCATGGGGTAGATGCGTTTCCCGAAGATGTTGGGAGTGATACAATCAGCCTCTGGAATCGCCCTTCCCGCATAGTCCCCGTCCACCATGCGCAAACCCAGATTGGCGGCGGCATCGAACGCGTGCCCCGTGTTGATGCCCCCAATCTCCACCGAGACCATGGCATCGAACTTCTTCTCAGTGAAGGCCTCCAGTTCTCGAACGGCCGCGACCAAGGGGCGTTCAACCTTACGCTCGAGGCCCATCTGGCGTTCCATCTCCGAAGGATCAAAGCTGCTGGGAGCGATAGACCCGGAGAAGAAGGTACACACGACAAGATCGTCGTCAGCAAGATCCTCCAGGCCCACCCACGTAAGATCCAGGCCGCGATTCAGGTCGTCCTTGAGCAACACCTGAGTCTCTTCTGGGACGCCTCCCCCGTTGGCGCTGAGGAAGTCGGTACCCCTGGTGAAGTCTTCAATGTCTTGTACAGTCCTAAGTCCACCATCGTTCATGTCTGCATCACCTCCTGTAATCTAAGGTCCGCAGTGACGGCCTTTGCCCTTCGCTGCATCGCGCGACGAAGCCGCATCAGGCGTCACAGTCCACACGCTATCCTTGGCCTAGACTGGATCGTTCTCTTGCCCCGGCGACGGGCTATTGGTCACTTGTGGACTTCGGGTCTGACTTGTTCGCGCGGGGCTCTGCACTCGCTCACCGTCAGCATGTCTTGTCGACCGATCCTTCGCGAGCAACTGCGATGTCCCTAACAGACCAGGTCACCCTGATCTTCCTCGGCGCCGGGAAGCGGCAGGCGCCTTCCCGGGTAGATGCGCCGAAGCCGCTGCCATTCGGGAGGTCAAGACTCAGTTCCACTACTTCAGCCGGTAGGGGATGGTGCATCGCCGAGCAAGTCGGTCCCGGTCATCCTGGAGAGGCACCCACGCCGCCTAGGGCACTCGAGCAGTTCGCATTCGCTCGATAGCTTGTCTCGTGAAGGCTTTGACTGGCCTGCCGACATGCTGGGAGAGCCGTCCGCCAGACTGTAGCCTCAACAACCCGCAAGGATGACTACTCGTTCTGGATCGTGTCTCTGGTGAAATCCACGACAAGGCCTGACACGAACCGACGAAAAGCGTCCTCATCCTCCATGACAATCTCTATGTTCTCGTCGATTTCCTGTGCCTTGGCCTCCAGGAACGGATGGGAGGCGCGACCTTCAAGTAGGCGAGAAACCCTGGTCACGCCCTGGAGCAATCGAAGAGGCCCATACTCCCGTGGCTCCTGGAAAAGCCCTTCGGCAGAGGCAACCAGGAAGAGAGCCAACGCCTCAAGAGAGCTCACGGGTATCTCTACGGTACGGGTCTTCTTGCTCATTCCGGCACCTACCTATAGTATGTTGCGGACGGCGATCTCGGCGATTGGCTTGCGCAGAGGCGCCTCCGGTGCCTCAGCTGGCTGTCCCACGGCAATCAGATTGTGAATCTCCAGATTCGGTGGCAGGTTCAGGGCTGTGGCGATGCCAGCTTTGGAGAAAGAACCGATGAAGCAGGCACCCAGACCCAGCGCGGCCGCAGACAGCAGTATGTTCTGCGTTGCGGTCGCAGTCTCCTGGTATGCCAACTCGGGATAGATGTTCTTCACTGAGATGACGTTCATGTCGGCGCAAACGACGATGACGAGCGTGGGGCGCTCGAGAATACCCGGTGCAAGACTGATCACTGCCGCAAGAAGCGACTCGTCGTCTACGACCACAAACTGCCAGCACTGGAACGTCGTAGGAGCCCAGCGCGCTGCTTCAAGCAGAAAGCCAATCTGCCTCTCGGTAACCGGTTCCGTGGTGAAGCGACGAACACTGCGTCTAGCCTTGATGAGGGCCAGCAACTGCTCAGCCTGATCGGGCTCCTTCGGCCTATCATGGCGTGCCGGAATGGCACCGTCAGAGCGTTCCCTAGCGGCTTTCATGGTTGCCCGCTCCTTTCTCCATTACGGCCCAATCATCGAAGCAACTCTCGCCAGAAAACTGGCGGCTGGCTCACTTGGCGAAAGTCTGTCGGATGTACTGCAGCGCAGGAGGATCGATAGTGCGATTGCTGATGTCCACTCGCTCTTCCAGGTTCTCGGTCCCCACGAACTCAGCCAGCGCTCGCTCAGTCGCCTCATCCCACTCGGAGTTGATGGGACCCCGGTAGTATCCCAGTCCCTTGATGACGGCCTGCAACTCGCGCACAAGATCCGCGTCAATAGCCATCTTCTCCTCCGGCTTGCTGGAGCCGAGGAAGAGCCGATGAAGCCGCAGGAGTCTGCCCAGTTCAGCGACTGGGTCGCCATGGTCGTCCACTCGCAAATCCACATAGCTGTCATTGAAGCCGCCGTATCCACCTTCTTTGCGGACAACCAGGACGGCCGCGGACTGCTTGCCTCGGCGGTCTCCACCTGCTCGATCGCCTGCCGCCAAAGCAGACACCAGTCGATCTGCCAGTTCGCCCTGGGCATCCTGAAATTCCCTTGCCATGGCTTCGAGCGTCTCGGGTCCTGTCAAGATATTGCCCTGGCACGTGTAGTTCTCCTGGACCAGATGTCCTGCCCAGTCATAGCAGTCCTCTCCCGTGTAGACAGCTGTTCTTCCCAGGCTATCGACCATTCCCACTTGGCGCGAAGCTCGGCCCTGGTCCTCGCTGATCAATTGCCCCATGGCCTCCTGTGCGGACAGACCTTCCTTGATTAAGGCCAAGCCGCCGGGACCATACGAGGTGTTCACATAAGACTGTGTGGCGATAGCTCCCACCTCGGCCACTGCCCAGGGGACAGCCGCGCCCACCGCGAGGAACTTGGAGGCGACTGCTACTCCCAGGTCCCCGTTGTCGGCGTCTCGCGCCACAATCGAGAAAGTGGCCATACATCGAGTTGCCAAAGGGTGCTCACCTGGCGTATTCAGGCTCCCATGGCTGAGTCTTCTATTCAACCAGCTTCTCGAGGGGTCGAAAGTCTACGTCGAAACCCCAATGCCGGGGGCCAAGTGCGTCAATCCCCTTCTGATTGTCGAACTGGTCACGGCGGCGGACTCCGATCAATGCTACGTGCTGCCCCTCCTCAATTCGGGTGTTCGTTAGCGGCTCAGCCGTTTGCGCATCCACGAGTTCCAGGATGTCCGGGCTCGTTACGTAGGGCTCTCCATTGAGCCAACTCATATGATTCTCATTCTTGAACCAGAGTTTGAGGGTTTGGCCCGCGAAAGCATCCTCTCCTTCGATCTCGTGCTCGCCCCACATATAGCCGTCGCGGTCTTCCCATTCTCTGCCTGCGATAGTGCCGCGGAAGAGTATCCACGCCTGCTCAAACTCGCCTACGACGACCTGCACCGGGTCATGTCCTGCCGCGCGCGCCTCGCGGATTCTCCGCCCGATGGCCAGGCTTTGCGACAGTGTACCGGGCACAGCGATCTCCTTGACTTCCTTGCCGCTCAGCATGATGCCAGCCGTGCCGACGAGGCTCCATGAGGCGGCGGAGATGAACTTGCTGAGACGCTCCGCCATCCTGTTGCCTTGTGCGTCCTTCACGTATGTGATATCTCCATAGTGATCGACGCAAACCATAGGATAGATGAGCTTTGCGAAGAAGCTTGGAGTGATACAATCAACCTCCGGAATAGCCCTCCCAGCGTAGTCAGCGTCGAGCATGCGCAAGCCTAGATTGGCAGCAGCATCGAAGGCGAGCCCTGTGTTTATGACGCCAACCTCCACAGAGATCATGGTATCGAACTTCTCCCCGGAAAAGGCCTCCAGCTCACGCACGGCAGCTACGAGGGGCCGTCGCACCTTGCGTTCGAGACACATCTCCCCTTCTATGTTCGAACGGTCGAAGCTGCCTGGCGCGATGGATCCTGAGAAGAAAGTGCAGACGACGCTCGCCTCGTCTGCGAGGTCCTGCAACTCAACCCACGAGAGATCCAAGCCGCGCTCGAAGTCATCCCCTAGCAGTTCGAGAGTGTCCTCTGGGACGCCGCCACCGTTTGCGCTCAGGAAGTCGGTTCCCCGTGTGAAATCATGAATGTCCTGCTCACTTTGAAGCCCGCAGCCGCTCATCTCTACGCTACCTCCCGCATACAACTCTCTAAGCCAATAGAACCTGTGGTGCCGAGGCCTTGCGCGTTGTGGCCTCGAACCCCAGTGCCCGCCACTACAGACGGATCATCATCCGAAAGCACCTGTGTTCGCCAAGAGTGGCTCCGCTCTTGCCCGAGACATGTCACCGCTTCTGGCCCGTCTCCCGCCGACCATCTACCCCGGTCTTAATCTCCCTCCGTCAGCAGGATTGTCTCCTGCACCGGCCAACCGACGGTGATCGCCTGCCCCGGGGTGGGAAGTGACGTTCCTCCCTCGCTCCGCACAGTGAACTGACTGCCGTCAGGGAGACTGAGCTCGACGAGCAAAGCCGGCCCGATGAAGATGACTTCATCAAGCCGAGCCTCGATCACATTGATGTCGTGGCTCGGTTTCGCGTGGACGGACATCTTCTCGGGCCGCACAACGAGCTTCACTTGAGCTCCTTCTGAAGGGCGTTCCTTGCCCTCAACAGGCACCTGGACCACGGCTTCCGTTCCCTGCAACCTGACACGCGTCACCCCATGGGCCGCGTCTACAACTTCGCCTGTGAGAATGTTGGCCTCGCCGATGAAGTCTGCCACGAAGGATGTCGCCGGTCGCTGATATATGACTTCCGCCCGGTCGAACTGCTCGATGCGACCACTTTTCATCACCGCTACCCGATCACTCAGAACGAGCGCTTCCTCCTGGTCGTGGGTCACGTATATGGAAGTTGTCCCCAGTCGTCTCTGAATCCTCTTCAGCTCGATCTGCATCTGTTTGCGTAGCTTCAGATCCAGAGAGCCGAGAGGTTCGTCGAGCAGCATGACTGAGGGCTCGAGTACCAGCGACCGGGCCAGCGCAACGCGTTGCTGCTGGCCTCCCGAAAGTTCCGAAATCCTCCTCTTGCCGAGGCCCTCCAGATCCACCAGTGAGAGCATCTCCTGCACTTTCCTCTCAATCGCCTCTTTGTTCTCCCCTCTCATGCGCAGGCCGAAGGCCACGTTCTGTTCCACATTCCGGTGAGGAAAAAGCGCATAGTCCTGGAACACTACGGTCGTATCGCGCTCGTACGGCGGGATACCTGCTACGTTCTTACCATTAAGTTGTATCTCCCCAGCCGTTGGCTCCTCGAACCCACTGATCAGTCGCAGTGTCGTCGTTTTCCCGCACCCTGAGGGTCCCAGCAACGTGACGAATTCCCCAGATTGTATCTGCATGCTCACGCTATCTACCGCGACTACATCTCCGAACGTCTTGGTGATATCCCTCAGCTCCACCACACAAGTTCCATTCGCAGGCTGCCTGGCAGCAGCTGACATCTCTATGACCTCCTAGTATTGGCGCCGGTTGGCCGGAAGAGCCAACCCAGTCCGAACAGGCTTATGCTGATTGAGCCGACAAATAGCACAGTGGCTATGGCGTTCATGGCCGGGGTTATGCCGTGGCGCAGGGAATTCCAGATCTCGATGGGGAGTGTCCGCGAGAACCCCGCCACAAACCAGGCCACAATGAACTCGTCGAAAGACTGGGTGAAACAGAGCAAGAAAGCAGAGACAAGGGCGGGAGATGCTAAAGGTATAACCACCTCCCAAAAGGCCCGGACTTCGTTGGCCCCAAGGTCCAAGGCTGCCTCAAGCAAAGATTCCGGGAATGCTAGGAGCCGCGAGTAAATGATTAGGGTGGCGTATGCGATACCGAACATGGTGTGAGCGATCACGATGGTCATTGGCGATAACGCAATCCCGACGAAGCGAAACAGCATCAAGAGCGAGATGCCCATCACAATGTAGGGGACGACTAGGGTGCCCACCAGTGCGGCAATGAGAAACGTCTTACCGCGAAAGTCATGTCGGGCAAGTGCCTGACCGGCGAAGAGACCAATAAGGGTCGACAGGAAGGCGCTGGCCAGCGCCACGCCGACGCTCGTTCGCAGGCCGTCCAAGACGTTCTGGTTGGCAAACGCCTCTCGATACCAGTGCAGGGTAGGGCCGTCAATGGGAAGTCCGGAGACTCGGGATGCATCAAAGGAAAAGAGTGCCACAGTGAGGATCGGCAGGTAAAGAAACCCAAACACCAGCAAGGCATAGAGCAGGCTGGCCCGATTTGTCAGCGAGCGTAGGGCACGGCTGAAGCTGGTCATTGCTGTTGCTCCCCCACCTAGATGATCCTCTCTATCTTGACTCTGCGGCCGACAATACCCAGCAGGACCAGGGTGACCAACATCAGAATCATAGACATGGCCGATCCCATGGCCCAGTCGGCCTTGGTCTCAAACTCCAGGTAGATGGCCTGGGCCACCAGCAAGCTCTTGCCTCCACCAAGAAGCCGGGGTATGACGAACTCTCCGAGGGAGAAGATGAAGACGAAGACCGACCCCACGGACAGTCCCGGCAATGACAGAGGTAGCGTCACCTCCACGAACGTCCTCCATGGACGGGCCCCCAGGTCTGCTGCCGCATCGAGTAGGCTATCCTGAATGCCTTCCAGACTGTTGAACAGCGGGAGGACCATGAGCGGTAGGAAGACGTAGATCAAGCCTATCGCCGTAGCCGTAGGTGAGTACAGAAACGCGGTGATTGGCTCGCTCCGGAGCCCCAGGTACTGCAGAGTGGAGTTGAGAATCCCTTGGTTCCCCAGCAGTAGCTTCCACGCATAGGTACGGAGGATGAAGCTGGTCCAATAGGGAATGATAACAAGCAGCATGGCTACGAGCTTGAATCGCCCCGCCCGTTTGGCAAGAAAGTAGGCGAAAGGATAGGCGATGATCGCGGTCGCCACAACGGTCACCACGGCTATCCGCAGCGACAGCAAGAAAGACTGTGCCAGCAGAGGATTCGTAAGGGCCTCATAGTAGTTCTGGAGGGTGAAGCCCCTCACTATCCGCATGTGCTCCACCCTCCAGAAGCTGTAAACGAGCATGACGATCATCGGGATCACGAAAAAGAGGGTCAGCCAAGATACTGCAGGCGCCACTCCCAGGCCGCTGGCGATCCGCGGTCGCCGTACCAAACGCGACATCCACGCGGACGGTAGTCCCAGCAAATCTCGCCTTGCCACTTGAATTGCCCCTCCACTCAGTGTGTAGTTTCCGTGCGCAAGCACTCAGAGCGCTAGCCACAGCCAGCATGCGCGCCACACTACTCGCGCGATCGCAGCGACTCTGGGCTCTCTGAATCCGCCGATTGCGGAGGCGCTAGCTCAACAGAAATGGTGCACCCGGGCCCTTCAGTCGGGGGCCGGTGCACTATGATATTCATACTCTGGCCTCGCCCTGACGGGTGTAGGATAAGCCTTCTTGCTGTGAGTCAGGCCAGTCGCCACCAGTCCTTGAGCCAAGGAGATGGCTGCTTTCACCGGGTCCACCACAGGTACGCGCACGCCCAGTTCCATCTCAAGCCTACTCTCAGCGACGGCAGCCATGTCGACACCAGTTCCCGTGCACCCCATCACAATGACGTCGGCCCCATCGTCCTTGACCGCTGCAAGAGACTGTCGCACAACATCGTCCACGCAGGCAAGTGAGAAGTCCATCACTCCAAAGGGCACAGCCCTAACAGATGACAACCTCTCACTCAGGCCGCAAAAACGTGCCATGTTCTTCATGATGGGGATGCTGGTCTCTTCCACGGTGATGATGGTGTAGCTGTAGCCGAGAAGATGGGCGAAATGCAGGGCTGCTTCGCCCTCCCCTACAACGGGGATGGAGACCATCTCTTTGGCCCCCGCCGCCCCCGGGTCCCCGAAACACGCCACAATGCATGCATCGATGTCGTCGCTCTCTGCCTCGACGATGGCGCGGATCGTCTCCGGCTGGGCCAGGGCCATGTCGAACTGGGACTCAATCGTCTGCGTACCGTTCAATATGCTTACAAAAGACAGTTCTGTGTCTGGTCTGGCCGCCTTGGTGTATTCCTCGCGCGCCTTCTCCACCAACTCATCCGAGTACAGGACGGGCACGACCACTCTGATGTGCATGGGTGAACCTCCCTAGGCAGCCTTGAATCTTTCCCACTCGTCGAGCGAGGCATCGAGATCCACCGGCGCCTGTGACAGAACGCTGTTGGAGACCCATTCATCTGTCTTGTCAAGGTTGAGCATTTCGAACTGCTCAGCGGTTAGGTACTCTTCAACGCGAGCGTTGCATACCGCGATCTTCATATCGTCACTCCAGGCCAGCATGCCCTGAACTTCGGGGCTAGTCATGAAGTCCAAGTACGCCACGGCCGTAGCGTAGTGGGGGGTGTCCTTGGAGATAACCAGCGCCTCCGTCCAGATGGTGCCGCCCTGCTTGGGGATCGTCAGTATGACATCGTGGCCTTCCATGCGCAGTCCTACGGCAGTGTCATTACTTGAGCAGCCCCAGGCGATCGCAGCATCACGATTTGCCATGTCTTGAATGGCGGTGCCGATGTCTTGGACAAGCGAGCGGACGTTGGGCTTCATCTCGATCAGCTTGTCCGTCACCGCGGCCAATTCTTCACCTACGGCTTTCCAAGGTTCCCTGTTCCCCTGATAGAGCCCCACGAGCTGCTGGTATAGGTCAGCCCAGTCCATCATGACTATGGACTCCCGAAACCGCTCTTCCCATAGTACCCAACCGTCTTCGGCGTCAGCCACAGACAGTTTATCCGGCCAGTGGACGATGCCGTTGATACCCCAGCGTACGGGCACTCCATAGAGCTGACCTTCCCAGTGGTGTGGCTCGAACTTCTTGAAAGGTCCAAACATCTCATCTAGGTGGGGGTAGTCATCGCGGTTAAGCGGCTGGATAAGCCCGGACTGGGCGAGCAACTGCACATACTGGTTGTCCGGGTTGGAGACATCAAACTCACCCGTCCCCGACCTGAGTTGGTCCACTTGCGAAGCGTTGTCGTGGGCGATCTTCACGTTTAGTTCGACTCCATAGCGCTCCTCAAAAAGCGCAACGACCTCTGGGTTATCATACCCAAACCAGGCTTGAACGTTCAGCGGGCCGGTAAGCTCTTCGCCAGGCGTCACCCCCGGCTCCGTGGTCGCAGCAGGTCCGGTGCCACATCCAGCGAGGAGTTGACTCCCCGCCAATCCTGCCCCGCTCGCGGCCAGGCAACGCAGGAAGTCCCGCCTGGACAGCTTCGCCCGCCACATCCTCTCCGACTCAGCCGATGGGAATCTGCCACTCATGGTATAGCCTCCCTCTTGACTTCCAAAGACCTATCTCCACGCCAATTGAAGTGTGTATTACCTCTAGATTCTGTCCACGCTCTAGTGCCGATAATCACCCCCTTTCTTCCATCCCCCTCCGTCAGATCAGTCTCCGGCCTGCCACCACACGGTGGCAATTGGGGGTTATGGCAACTCCTCGGGGACTCTCCAGTCACGTTCCGTCTCCAGGATCTCGGCTATGATGTGCGTCTTGGTCCTCTGTACCCCTGGGATGCGCTGCAGCTCCTCGAGCATGAATCTCTGGAAGTTGGGTAGGTCGGCCGCAATCGCCCCAAGGATCAGGTCGCTCTCCCCTGTGACGATGGAGACATAGTTGATGTTGTCGCGTTTGAGCATGGCCTCCGCAACCTCCCTCGCCCGTCCCGATTCGACCTCGACTGATATGTTGGCGGAAAATTCGTACCCCAAGGCCTTGGGGACCAACTCACCCTTGACTGTGACAATGCCCGTCTCGATGAGCTTGTTGATCCTCCTTCTCACGGCCCTCGCCGACACGCAACCTAGCCGTCGAGCCATCTCAGCCGAGGACATCCTGCCATCCTCTCCCAGGAATCCCAGGATTGCCCTATCCAGGTCGTCGAGCGTCAGGCTCACGTCTCCCTCCTCCCTCAAGGGCATGAGACTAGCTGTAGTGTGCCGAGCCGGCAGTTGGCGATCAGGCAGTCCGCCGCGCGACACCAGCTGATCGAATCTAGCGGGGATCACGCTCTGGTCCTCAGATCTACAGTACGCGGAGATCTCAGCTCTACACATGCTCGATGCGTGCGCAGATGCCCCGGGTGCGGACATGAAGGTCCCCCTGATCTGGTCAAGAGGTGACCATTCAGACCACATTATACCGCCTATGTGCACAAAAGTCAATAGGCGGAGCTAAACTCGTCCGAAACGGACGCCACTGATGAGACTGACCTGATACGGCGAGGCGCGACCTACTTTGCACAATGCGCGCGCCAAGCGCGCAGTTGTGCAGATGGGAAGCTTTCCTGGTTGCTGGTGGGCGTCGTGGCGGCCTGGGCCGGGCTGTGTTGGAGTGAGTCGGTGTCCGGCTCGGTGCGTGCAACTTCGTCCCCGTGCAGAGTGTTCCGCCGACCGCTGGTCGAGCTGGACGACAGCGTCGCCCATGGTCCTCCCCCTCAAGCGTTAAGGCCAGTTGCTGGCAATCCACGAAGACAAAAGGGCCGCCCGGATCCTTCAGGATCTAAGAGACGGCCCAGCCTTCCTTGACTCCTCTCCATAGCCGATGGGCAACACAGCCAGAACCCTATTGACCAGCCAGCGCACGCCCGATTATGCCCTGACCGCAAACAGGTGTCAAGAGTCGTCACCTCCGTGGCCTCTTGGCACGAGTCCTGCCCTATGCTAGTATCAGTGAACGGGAAGCCGGTTCTCCATGGGGGATGCGTAGCGTGGGGCAAGCTAGAGAGCACCGTCCGGTGAAACTGATAGTCGGCGTGTTCACGGCCCGCGAAGAGCTGTTGGGCGCCGTACGCGCCGAGCTCCGCGAATCCTACGGTGCGGTAGATCACGTTAGCCCTGTCTGGCCTTTCGATTTCACCAGCTACTACGCCGAGGAGTTTGGGGCGAACCTCCTCAGGCAGTTCTTCACGTTCTCCGAGCTGATAGATCCTGCCAGGCTGCCGGAGATCAAGCTCTTCACCAACAGCCTGGAGTTACAGTTGGCCTCGCAGGGGAAGCGACAGGCAAACCTCGATCCAGGATATATCGATCTCTCCAAGCTGGTACTGGCCACCACGAAGAACCACCAGCACCGCATCTACCTGGGCCGGGGCATCTACGCGGAGGTCACCTTGCGCTTCACTCGCGGGAGCCTCCGGCCCTGGGAGTGGACCTACCCCGACTATCGGACCGAGCACTACGTTTTGTTCTTCAACGAGGTCCGCCGCACCTACCTGGGGCAATTGAAGCGGTTGTAGTTCTCCATTGAGCCGACGGCTCGGCGTTGTTTGGGCGGAGGAGGTGAGGGCCATGGTGAACTGGCGTTGCCTCGTGGTGTCTGCGGTGTTGGCCTCCGGTTTCGTTCAGACAGCCGGTTGTGGCACAGCGCCAGCGGCAATGGAGGCCCCCACGACAGCAAGTCATGACGGCGAGATGCCCCTGCCCGAGCCGAACCTGGCGGGCAGCGTTTCCCTCGAGGAAGCGATAGCCGGCAGGCGCTCGGTCCGCGAGTTCACGGAGGACCCGTTGACCTGGCGGGAGATCTCGCAACTGCTATGGGCGGCTCAAGGCGTCACCGATCCGAGGGGTCTGCGAGCAGCACCTTCCGCGGGGGCTCTCTACCCACTGGAGGTGTACGTGGTGTTGCCCGATGGCGTGTACCACTACCTGCCGGAAGGACACGCGGTCGAGGCCGTGCTGGATGGGGACCGGCGAGATGATCTGTGGGAGGCTGGCCTGCGGCAGGACGCTCTCCGAGGGGCCGCAGCAGTATTCGTGATCACCGGGGTGTACGAGCGCACCGAAGGCAAGTACGGGGAGCGAGCCGAGCGCTACGTGGAGATGGAAGCGGGCCACGCGGCGCAGAACCTGCTACTGCAGGCGGTGGCCTTGGATCTGGGTGCGGTGCCTATCGGTGCCTTCTACGACGATCAGGTACAGGCCGCTCTGGCTCTGCCAGGCGACCATCGACCGCTGTACTTGATCCCGGTTGGACACCCTGGCCCTTAGTGGCACCTGTGGGTTACTCCCATTCAATGGTGGAGGGTGGCTTGCTGGTCACGTCATACACCACCCTGTTCACGCCGGGCACTTCGTTGACGATGCGAGTGGAGATGCGGCCCAGCACCTCTGGCGGCAGGGGGAACCAGTCGGCCGTCATGCCGTCCTCGCTGGTCACCGCCCGTACGGCCACGACGTAGTTGTAAGTGCGCTTGTCCCCCATCACTCCCACGGTCCTGATGGGTGTGAGGACGGCGAAGCTTTGCCAGATGTCTCGGTACAGCCACGCCCTCTTCACTTCTTCCATGACTATTCTGTCGGCCGCTCGCGCCGCAGCCAGCCGTTCTCGCGTGATCTCACCCACGATGCGCACCGCCAGGCCCGGGCCTGGGAAGGGGTGACGATAGACCACTTCCTCGGGCAGGTCCAGCTCCAGCCCTACCTGGCGTACCTCGTCCTTGAACAGGTAGCGCAGGGGCTCGATGAGGGAGAAGGCCATTTCCGAGGGGAGCCCCCCCACGTTGTGGTGGCTCTTGATGCGTCTCGCTCCGCCGCGCCCGATCCCCGCGCTCTCGATAACGTCAGGGTAGAGCGTTCCCTGGGCCAGATACTTGATGGGGCCGAGCTTGGCGGCCTCTTCCTCGAAGACGCGGATGAACTCCTCGCCGATGATCCGCCGTTTCTCCTCAGGGTCCACCACGCCCCTCAGCCGCTCCAGAAATCTGTCGCTGGCATCGACGTGGGTGACGTTCAAGTGCAACTGGCTCTCGAACAGACGACGGTTCCGCTCCACTTCTCCCGCGCGCAGGAGACCATGGTCCACGAAGATGCTCACGAGTTGCTCGCCTACGGCTCTGTGGACGAGTGTGGCGGCGACGGTAGAGTCAACACCACCTGACAGTGCGCAGACCACCCTGTTGGAACCGACGAGGTCGCGGATCTCGTCCACGCTCTGCTGGACGATGGAGCGAGGCGTCCAGGTTTCTTGGCAGTTGCAGGTGCGGTGCACGAAGTTGGCGATGATCTGCGGCCCGTGCCGGGTGTGAGATACCTCGGGATGGAACTGAAGACCGTAGAGCTTGCGCTCTTCGTCCCCCATGGCAGCGAGAGGTGAGTTCGCGGTGTAGGCGAGGGGGCTGAAGCCGGGAGGGATCTCCTCGATGCGGTCGCCGTGGCTCATCCATACGGGTTGCGAGAAGGGAAGGCCGGCGAAGAGGGGAGAGTTCAGGTCGCTGGTTTGCAGTTCGGCCAGCCCATATTCTCGCTTGTGTGCTCCGGACACCACACCCCCCAACTCGTCTGCCAGCAACTGCATCCCGTAGCAGATGCCCAGGACGGGCAGACCACTCTTCATCACGTAGGGCGGAAGAGAAGGAGCATCGCTGTCGTAGACGCTTGCTGGCCCGCCCGAAAGGATGAGTCCCTTCGGCTGGAGAGCGAACACTTGCTCCTCCGTGGCATCGTGTGACAGCAACTCACAGTATACCTGAGCTTCTCGCACGCGACGCACGATGAGCTGGCTGTACTGGGACCCGAAGTCCAAGACCGCTATGGTGTCTCCTCTGGCACTCCGCATCTACCCCGCCTATCTGAAGACTATCTTGTCGTCTTCCATGCTTTCGATGATCACCGCGGATTCGATGGGCACGTCAAAGGGCGCCAACCGCTGACGCCCCCCCTCGAAAGCCTTCTCTATCACCGTCCCGAAGCCCACCAGTTGTGCTCCGCTCTCCTTGACTATGCTGGCCAGGGCTTCGATGGTCTTGCCTGTGGCCAGGAAGTCGTCAATGACGAGCACACTATCCTCAGGGGTCAGGAAGCCGCGCGCAACGATCAACTGGACCATGGTGCCTTTCGTCCGTGAGGGGACCATCCGCTCAAAGGAATCTGGCGGCATGGTAAGAGACCAGATCTTGCGGGCGAACACGACGGGTATGCCAAGAGCGACGCCCACTTCCAGGGCCGGTGCGATCCCCGAGATCTCAGCGGTGAGGATCTTGTCCACCTCGTCCGAGGCAAACCTGGACGCCAACTCCTGACCGATACGCACCATCAGCCGGCAGTCCACCTGATGGTTCAGAAAACTATTGACGTTGAGGATGCCTCCTCCCATGTTCTTCCCGTCTGCAAGGATTCGGTCTTGGAGTTCCTTCATCTCACCCCCTCATCGATTGGTTGTAGCGCGTGTGCGGAATCACTTTAAGGGCTGGCAGGCTCTTCCCAGAAACGGGGCGATCACGAGGCGTCCACTTGCTACGATGGACGGGCAGGAGCCGATACTCACAGGTGGCCTCCTCCTCTTACCACCGTGGTTCTCACAGGGGCGCACAGTGACTTGGGACTTGGTCGCGCGGAAGCTCAGTGCAGTCACGCCGCTCAGCGATCGCTCCCCTGGAGGACAGTGTATCTAGGGCCGTACCATGTCTCTCACACGGTGACGACGCGGGGTGCGCAGTTTGGAGGGGGAGTCGCTTCAGTGTCCCAGGGCTCCCCTCTTTGGAATCTTCGGGGCCTACTGCGATCCCGTGGCGCCCGACCCTGGTAGGTGCACAGCAAGGCTAGGAGGTCGTCGCCCCACTGGATGGACGTTTCCTGCGACTGGCTGGCGGTGACGGCATGAGGGCCACCGGAAGTACCTCGTCCATTCGCTCCACGAAGACAAACTCGAGGTCCTTTCGTACCCTTCTTGGGATGTCGTCTAGGTCCTTCTCGTTCTTCTTGGGAATGAGGACCTTCTTGAGACCTGCACGGTGGGCCGCCAGCACTTTTTCCTTGAGGCCACCAATGCCCAGGATCCGTCCTCGCAGGGTAATCTCCCCCGTCATGCCAATCTCGCGATGAACAGGTCGCCTGGATAGCGCCGAAACCAGTGCCGTGGCTATGGTCACACCCGCCGATGGTCCATCCTTGGGAATGGCGCCCTCGGGCACGTGGATGTGGATGTCAAGCTTGTCGAACTGCTTCTTCCTGATGCCGAGATCGGTGGCGTGGGAGCGAGTATAGCTAAGGGCTGCCTGCGCCGATTCCTGCATCACGTCGCCCAGTTGGCCCGTCAGGATGAGATTACCCTTGCCGTCCATGAGCGTGACCTCGACGGACATGGTGTCGCCGCCCGCAGCGGTCCACGCGATCCCCGTGGCCAGGCCAACCTCGTCGTTGTCCTCTATCAGCCCGTACGAATACTGAGGCGGCCCGAGGTACTTGTACAGCGATTGTGGTGTGATGAGACGTGGTGCTCTCTTGCCTTCCGCAACGGCCCTAGCCACCTTACGGCAGATGGTGGCAATCTCGCGCTCCAGGTTCCGAACGCCGGCTTCGTAGGAGTACTCGCGGATGATCTTGCGCAGAGCTTGGTCCGAGAACCTCAAACCTCTCAGGCCGTGTTCGTCCCTCTGGCGGGGTATCAAGAACCGCTTGGCGATCTCTACCTTCTCCAGCTCAGCGTAGCCGGGGAACTCTATGACCTCCATGCGGTCCTCCAGCGCAGCGGGGACGGGGTCCAGGATGTTGGCGGTGGTGATGAACATCACCTTGGAGAGATCGTAGTCCACGTCCAGGTAATGGTCGGAGAAGGCGTGGTTCTGTTCTGGATCCAGGACCTCCAGCAGCGCAGCCGATGGATCGCCTCGGAAGTCCGCGCCCACCTTGTCGATCTCATCGAGCATGAAGACAGGGTTGATGCTCTTGGCGCGTCGCATGGTCTGTAGAATACGGCCGGGCAGTGCACCGATATACGTACGCCGGTGTCCTCTGATCTCCGCCTCGTCACGTATCCCGCCGAGGCTGACGCGGACGAAGTTCCTGCCCATAGCCTTGGCGATGGACCTGCCCAGCGAGGTCTTTCCAGTACCCGGAGGGCCGACGAAGCAGAGGATGGGGCTGCGCATTCTGTCTCCGGCCAGCTTGCGCACCGCCATGTATTCTACAATGCGCTCCTTGGCCTTGGGAAGGCCGTAGTGCTCCTTATCTAGTAGTCTGGCTACTTTGGCAACGTCGGGGTTGTCCTTCGTCTCCTGTGTCCACGGCAGGTCGATGAGCCAGTCCAGGTACGTGCGGATCACACCCGTCTCCGGCGACATGGGCGCCATCGCATCCAGACGACTCAGCTCCTTCTCCGCCTTCTCGCGCACTTCGGCGGGCATCTTCGCCTCAGCGATCTTGTCGCGAAGCTCGTTCTTCTCCGCCATCAGCGGATCCATCTCGCCCAGCTCGTTCTGGATGATCCTCATTTGCTCGCGCAAGACGAACTCTCGCTGGCTCTTGTCAACCTCCTCCTGGACCTGAGACTGGATCTGGTCCTCCAGTTCCAGAACGTCCAACTCCTTAGCCAGGAGGACGCTCAGTTTCTGCAAGCGCACTATGGGATCGAGGGTTTCGAGTATCTCTTGCCGCTCGTCGACGTCTAGGTTGAGGTGGGAGGCGATGACGTCGGCCAGCCAGCCAGAGTCCTCGGCGTTCATAGCGGTGACGAAGGCGTCGTCGGGAAGGGAGCGGCTCAATTGCACGCACTTCTCGAAGAGCGCTAGCGCTGCGCGCATGAGCGCTTCCGTGAGAGGCTGCTCTTGAACCTCCTCGTAGATGGGGGAAACCTTGACCTGATAGAAGCCGTGCGTCTGCGTGTATTCGACAATCTCGGCGCGCTGCAACCCCTCAACGAGGATGCTGGTGGTGCCATCGGGCATGCGGAGCGTACGGGCGATGGAGGCTATGGTGCCGACATTGTACAGATCCTCAGGAGAGGGGTCTCGGATCTCGGGCTCCTTCTGGGTAACGATGATGAGGCAATGATCGTCTTCCAGCGCCTCATCCACGGCCCGGAGGGAGCGATCTCGGCCCACGAAGAGAGGGATCATCATGTGGGGGAAGACGACGGCATCGCGAACGGCCAGAAGAGGGTACTCGTCTACGTCATCACCCTCATCCGGGACTCTGTTATCCACCAACTCCATACCTGTGCCTCCGAGAGGGAAACTCCTCCCAAATAGATACTACACGATGGTTCGCCGTTTTTCAAGCAAGGCTTGAGGGTGGTGTGACAAAACCCTGCCGAGATGATCCTCGCACCGGAGTGGAGGGGGCACGTGGGGGCGGGTCTCAGACCCACCCCTACAACTATACTTGATTGCCTGAGGCGATGGAGGGCTGAACCTTCTCTGTTGAGGCGGGCCTGTCCCACTTTTCCCTCAACCCCTTGACAAAAGACATGCACGAGCATATGCTTGTTCCCGGAGGCGAGGAGAGTTGGGCACGCTCTATGTTGTTGGCACGCCCATAGGGAACCTGGAGGACATCACCCTGCGAGCCTTGCGCGTCCTGGGCCAGGTGGGCCTCGTCGCCGCCGAAGACACGCGCAAGACACGCCATCTGCTCACCCACTACGAGATCAAGACCCCCCTCACCAGCTATTGGGAGCACAACAAGCTGTCCAAGCTGGACTACATCCTCCAGGTCTTGCGGGGACAGGACGTGGCGCTGGTCTGCAATGCAGGTATGCCGGGTATCTCGGATCCTGGGTACGAGTTGATCCGGGCGGCCATCGAGGACGGAATCACAGTAGTGCCCGTGCCTGGGCCTTCAGCCATAGTCACGGCTCTGGTCGTCTCTGGTCTGCCTACCGACGGCTTCCTCTATCTGGGGTTCCCGCCGCGCAAGAGGGGGAGGCGTCTGAGCCTGCTGGCGTCCGTGGCTGGCGAGAGGCGCACGCTGGTAGCCTTCGAAGCCCCGCACCGGTTGCTGGCCACCCTGGAGGACGTGGGTGAAAGCCTGGGCCAACGCCAACTGGCTGTGACCAGGGAGCTGACCAAGTTGCACGAGGAAGTGGTTCGGGGGACCACCAGCGAGGTGCTTTCTCACTTCAGCAGCCACCCTCCCCGGGGTGAGGTGACCCTGGTCATCGAGGGTGCAGAGGAAACCAGTTGGGACGGTGGTGAGGTGGAGAGGGCCCTCCAGAAGCTGAAGAGTGAGGGACTCTCGCCCAGCGAGGCCGTCAGAGAGGTAGCCCGGATGGGCCAGTGGCCCAGAGCCGAGGTGTACCGTATATGGGTATCCATGGAGGACGAATGAGTGTTGTGGATCTGGACGACACAGCCTATCTGCGCAGCATAGACCCGGCGGACATGGCAGGGCGCATCGCCGAGCTTCCGAAACAGTGCAGAGAGGCGACAGCCGTCGCCGGGCAGCAGACTGTGCCCGAGGAGTACGGGGCGTGCGACGCTATCGTGGTCTTGGGCCTGGGTGGCTCGGCCATCGGCGGCGACCTGGTGAAGACTCTGATTGAGGGTGAGTGTAGGGTCCCGATGTTCGTCAATCGCCAGTATGACCTGCCAGCCTTC
>Ga0315553_10001073_pt1 | contig 23224 bp, 17 predicted proteins | sample SalMarSW160140MG_FD_203099 | JGI IMG/M metagenome (GOLD analysis project Ga0315553, IMG submission 203099) | Salt marsh sediment microbial communities from the Plum Island Ecosystem LTER, Massachusetts, United States - Salt Marsh Sediment SW1601-40 ... | reverse complement strand
CTGTGGATATGGGCGCGTTTAAACCCGCGCCGCATCATCTTTCTGCTCAGAATGTTCTGGCGCCACTGGCGGGCCAAGCGCCACCGGAAACGACAAAAACGCCAGGTTGTTGGTCTGATCCCTTCGGTTCTGGCCATCAGCCCGACGATGCGTTGCAACTACAACTGTCAAGGTTGCTACTCACGGGGTCGACCCACAGATAACGAACTATCAACGGACGAGCTTAATACTCTCTTATCCGAAGCAGAAGAACTCGGTATCCATTCTATTATCGTGACCGGTGGCGAGCCATTACTGCGGGGCGATATGCTTGACCTCATAGTTCAACATCGTCAACTCCTCTTCTTCCTTATTACCAACGGTTCGCTGGTGACCCCCGAAATTGCCCGTCGCATCGCCCGGATTGGAAACATTGTTCTACTCGTCAGCATTGAGGGATTTGCGAGTGATACCGACCAGCGCCGCCAGCCCGGCACCCACGAGGTAGTCATGCGTGCCTTTACCAGTCTTCGCAAAGCTCATGCCGTCTTTGGTTTCGTCGCCACAAACACCGCTGCCAATACCTCTCAGCTCGCTGCCGATGAGTTCATCGACCAGATGGTCGCCATTGGCTGTGCAGTTGGCTTTTTCACCGAATACGTACCTTGTGGACCGAACCCGAAGCCCGAGTGGGTCCTGGACGAAGCCACACGGGTCGCCTTTCACGCGCGTGTTCTCGAGTTCAGGCGCCGCAAACCCATCGTCCTCAGCCAGTTCCCCGACGATGAGTATGGCGTAGAGAATCGGTGCTCGGGGGCAGGACGGACGTCGCTCCACATAAGCTCCCAGGGCGATATCGAACCGTGTCCGTTTATGCCCATCGCGCACGAAAATATCCGCCATGGGGGGTTGCTCGCTGCCTGTCAGTCCCCGTTCTTGCGTGCCATTCGCGAGCAACCCGAGCTGCTCCAGCGGCAGCGCTATGCCTGTGCCCTGTATGAGCACCGTGCCGAACTCAATGGTCTCGCACAGCAGTTTGGTATAGATGACGGGCAGAAGCCATGACAGTCTATTAGGCTATAAAAGATGGATAGGGATATAGTAAGAAGACGTCTGCTGAAATATACGAGGAGGGCATTTCGGATGCTTCCCAAATTGGACAAGCCACGAATTCTGGATATAGGGTGTGGCTCTGGAGTCCCGACTATGGAATTAGCCAGATTAGGGCAGGGAGAGGTAATAGGAATAGATATAGATCAACCTGCCCTGGACAAACTTAACAGAAAAATCAGAGAGGCTGGGTTCACTAATCGAGTTCAGACAGTGAACTGCTCTATATTGAACATGGTTTTTTCGGATGAGAGCTTTGATATCATATGGTCCGAAGGATCTATATTTGTTATCGGTTTCGAGAAGGGGGTCCGGGAGTGGAAGCGGTTCCTTAAGCCAAATGGACTTATGGTGATTCATGACGAAAAAGGAAATGTCGAGGAGAAATTGGAACAAATCTCCAGATGTGGCTATAAGCTACTTGGCTATTTCATATTAAGTGAAGACCACTGGCGGGTTGAATATTTCGCTCCTCTCGAAAAGTTGGTTGCTAAATCTCAAACAAGCCATCCAGATGATCCGCAGAAACTTGAAGAACTTAACCAGGCCCGGAGGGAGCTGGAGATGTTCAAGAATAATCCGGAGCGTAATAATTCGGTTTATTTTGTGATACAGAAACATTGACGATTTTCTAGTAGTCGCCCTCGAAAATCTGGGTTATATACAGGTATGTGAAGTCTCCCTCGTCTGAAAATGAAACTCCCACACCTGTCTTACTATAACGAGGCTCTAGTATGTTTGCTCTGTGTCCGGGACTATCCATCCAGCCTGAGACCGCCCACTCACATACTTCTTGTAGAGAGAGATAAGGACCCGGAATGTACTGTCTGGTCGGAATCTTTGCCAGATTCTCTCCTCGCATAGTCCCGGGAGACATGTTATAGCTGAGAGGCCTCTCCCCTGGATATCGTTCATGGCCGAAGAAATTGTTCTCAACCATGCTAATGCTGTGCTCCCTGGCCAGGCTGGTTAACAGAGCGTCTTCGCTAAGAATAGTTAGGTCATAATGTTGTCTTTCGTCATTGACCAGCACGATTATTAATTCCTCAACTTCTGCCTCGGTATAGTTTATCCCGAGAGGGCTTGATGAATTTCCCGAGAAGTTAGCCCGTATCGAGTAGCTGGCGCGCGCAGTGATGGTAGTCGAGGCAGCGGTCAAATTGGCGATGGTGCCCACACAGCCAGACCAGATGGTAAACTGTGAGCCCTCCTCAGGCTCGGCCAGAAGGCTGACCACTTCGCCTTCGGCACAGGTAAAAGTCCCCTCTCCGGGATTGGTAACTGATCCTCCGATGGTACTGGTGATAGTGAGGGTATAAGATTCTCCATAGTCACCGCTTCCGGTAGGACTAATACTGACACAGCCTGCCATTGCTGCAATTAGCACTAGCACAATCAAGAAACCACAGATTCTTTTCATATGTATCCCTTCGTAGGGTCATTGTATCAGTGACGAAGGGAGTGTCAATCACCCGTTCGAGCTAGTACAGATAGACTAGTAACAAAATAGGCGTGGATGGAATTCCCATGTGTCGGGATCCCTCAGGATGACACCCCTGAGCGTTCTTGCTCAAAGCGAATTGCTCAGAATCGTCATCCTCACCCGCGCTATCTGGCAGCGGTCAGATTGCTGCCGAGCTGGGCGACAGAACTCCCTGAACTCGATTCCTATCCAGAGGACTCTTCTATGAGTGTTTTTATTTGCTCAGAATCAACCCAGTAAACACTGTGCATCCCGTCTCGATTACTTATGAAAAACAAATACTTCTCATCAGGCGACATTACTGGATATAGATCCTGATAGCGCGAGTTCACTCCAATGCCAAGGTTTATCGCCTTCGACCACGAACCATCATCTCTGTGCATACTGACGTAGAGATCGTAGTCCCCTATGTTATCTACTTGGTTGTTTGACGAGAAGATCAGGTAACTCTCATCTGACGCGATATAAGGATGTCCCTCATTCGACGGGGTATTGATCTCATTTACAAGCTTGACGGGCTCTTGATATTGATGATTCTTGAATTCTGATCGATAGATATCTCCTTCTGACGAGAAGTAGAGCGAACCGTTTTCCGATACCGAAAGCTGCCAGTGCACATTCATCGAGTTTACTGATGTACCCACAGGCTTTGGTTTCGACCAACCTTGTTCTGTTTTCTCTACATACCAGATTCCTTCCGAAAGCTGGAATACCTGATACCATCTGAGAGGCCGCCAGGAAGTGAAAAACAGTTTCTGCCCGTCCGGCGAGAAGCAAGGATCACCAGAATCGAAGAATCTCGATGCAAACGGTACAATCTGTGGATGTGTCCATCCGCCGTCTTCTAATCTCATGAACACGATTTCATCTACACCGTCTGGCATAAGTTTCCAGTACACTTCCTGCCCGTCTGGCGAAAACACTGTTGCCGTATGCACCTCGCTATCGATTATGCTGGGCGCAAACCTTTCTGCGATTGATCCTGGAGGGTTTTGACCTAAATATGGGCCTGTGAGTTCAGGGAAATCCGGATTTATCTCTAGGCGATCTGCTGGGAAAATCACCAGCAGAAGAAATAGGGCAATTGCTGACAATATGCCCGCGGTTATTACTGCAATACGAAGGGTAGATTTCATAACTGCTCCTTCGGTTCTTTTGATTTCATCGTGGCTGAAATACTGCCTAATAAATAGTAGACGAATTTGTTCCTTGTAGTTTTGTGTGTTAGTTCGCTCTATTTGTGTCACAACAGTCTCATGTTGTCAATACCTGACCGGTCTTTGTCAAATGCTGTGGAAACAGCTTCCGCATGTTACAAACCACAGCAGCATTTTTCTCGGGTAGACCTCTGCATTTCGCAGTCCGTAGGAAAGGTGCTTGAGCATCTTGATCTTAATATTACGGCCTTCCGTAAAGCCGTTGCTTGCGTGTTTATCAAAGCAGTTCAGTACTGGCTCTAGCCAGTTCACCGTCATCTGCACATTTCAGGTTCAGGATAAGGTTGTCCAGGACCGTGCCTGGCTGTTCCCAGTCTCTTGCCGGCAAAGTTCCCTTATCTTTGCCTTAACCTAATAAAAAGGCTTAAGACTGGAATATTTCTCCAGAAGAGCATCTAGTTTCGCTCTTATTTTTACTTATTTTCTCTCCGCCCATCAGAAAGATTTTCTTGGGTATCCAGACTCTTTTCTTCTGACATATATCCGACTCTATTCGTATGGCTTCATCCACCGTTTGTTTGAGTCAGCAATTGCATGGAAATTCCGAATGAGTTATCCCAAGGGTCTCCGTACATATAAAATTGAACCTTTATGCCAGTCATCAGAACGTTGTTTTGTTCCTGAAGTGCCAACTGGTAACAACCCATCCCAAACAATGTGACGCAAAATTAACGCCAGCTTAATAGATATAGGCTGAAGCTAGCAGAGCAATAACAGGGACAGCAACGGTAAAAGGATTCTGTGGTAATAGAATATGGAAGAGAATACCAACAATAGTATGTCCGCACCTCCGCGCTCAAGGACGGAGGTGCGGCGAAGTTCAATTCAGATCCCGACTGCCGACATCGCTAGTCGTCGATGTCCGGGCTCCCACTACAGGCCGCGGGAGTGCAAAGGGTCCAATACAGAAGGGGATTGTCTGCATTGCGGCAATTCTTGGCACTCTGAACATCCGGGTTATCGCAGCAGAAGCCGCTGGGCTCCATGATCGAGTCGGCTGTACTGCTGGCGTCAGGAGGATGGTAGAGGTCCAGGGTATGTCCAAGCTCATGTGCGAGGTGGTACGGATTGACGGCCCCGCATGTACTATCATCGTCGCCACAACTTCCACACGGGCAGTAATCCTGACAACTAACCGGGCACGGACAAGGCACAGAAAGTTGCTGGTCACAGCTTACAATCTTAGCTGACTCTGTCCCTGAGGAGAAAGATGCTCCACCACCCCAGCCGCATGCGAGGGCTGTACTCATCTCACGAACCACGAATATTTCTACCGCATTATCCTCGTTAACCTCTGCACGTAAGTTCGTAGCCTCAGTGTTGTCGTCGAGCACCTTGTACGCAGGTTCATTGAGGTAGATTGGTTCGAGGACTGTGAACTTCAGGCAGCGCTCGGTGCCACACCTATCCCAAAGCTCATGTGCTTTTGTTATTAGATCATCAAATGCTGTTCCAGTACGATCAGGGTCGGTGGGTCCGGTGCCGATGAACACCGGTTGGATTCTTATTGCCTGGCAGAATTTCACTCTCCAGAACAGTGACTTTTCAATAGGAAATTTGATGCGCATCAATGAGCCAAGCTCAACAGAAGCGTAGTCAATAAGTAATTCGACTTCGCCCGCAAAGTAGGCGCTTTCTCCGTCAACTGCCTGCAGGTCCTTTGGGAACGTGCCGGTGAGGTTCCCCGCCATTTCCTCAGTATAGGGTACGAACATATCATTCTCTCCTTCTGGCTCGAGCTGTCGGTATCCCATCTCCTGGTCGATGAGTTCATAGTGCAGGTCGGAGTCGAACGCTGTCGTTATTCGACCCGTGTCGGAATCGTACGCCGTTTCGTATTCGGGCGCCGCAAGGCTAAGACCAATAAGCCCCGAGTCTCCCATTTCGGTAGGAACGCCTTTCACAACCAGGTTCAGCCAGCCCAGAGACAAAGTAAGGTCGCCTTGTGGTCCAGAAACGACCTGGAACACGATCATCCCGGACAACGTTGATTCTATCTCGTCCTTCTCGTCCGTAAGAACAGTACACTGCTCGGTTAAGTTGGCGGCCAGATAATAGTATTCCTCCTCTTCTTGCTCCGGCGGTTCCGTCGGAGTGCAAGAACTACCCAGGACGGTCATGATAAGGAAAATACATAGGGCTACCAATACTGTCTGAACTCTAATATTCATGTTACCTCCTTCTACTGCCTGCAATGAATCAGGCAGTTATATTTCTAACAACCCTGGGTTTCGGCAGGGAGAACTGGTTTTGCTATGCAGAAAAAAGAGCCCAATTCGCATTGCTATATATGCTGGGCTGAGTATTGCAGAAACTATCGCAACTCTCTAATACACACACTTGGCCGCCGACTCCGATGTTGCTACTTGAAGTGCTATTTCTGATAGATGTAATCTAATGTTATATTACTATCTAAGAGAGTGTCAACAGTTTTTCGTGTCGTCCCAACGTATGCTATAGAGTTAAGGAGTCACAAAACGATATTTCTGAAACGGGTAGTCTCTATTGACAACTATGGTAGGGCATGTTATAAGCTGTACTGGAATTAAGTGATTTGCGGTAGGAGATGCCCCATATGGGGAGCCGAAGGTGCAAGAGACCTAGTATTGGTATGAGGTCTTGAAACTCTCAGGCAGAAGGACTACCGTAAGTAAAACTCCCTGGAGAGGCCTCGATATGAGGTCACCAAAGGTGTAAGTCCGCAAGCGGTGAGCGGGCAATCTCTCAGGTAAAGGGACAGGGGCAATCTGTATAATGCAGATTGCCTTTTTTGTTTAGTAGAAAGGTAAAAGTGGTTCGGCAACGGTTTTATAAGCGACTAGGCGGTGCACTTGTTTAAGAAGACTCCCCTTAATAGGGTACACCATGACCTGAAAGCCAGGATGACGGATTTTGCTGGCTGGGAGCTGCCTTTATGGTTCACGTCCATTCTGGAGGAACACAATGCAGTTCGCTCTCGGGCAGGCATGTTCGACGTGTCTCACATGAGCAGGGTCTGGGTCAGCGGCAAGAAGTCCGGCCAATTTCTCGACAAGGTGTTGACCAGGTCGGTCCATAGGTTAGAGATAGGTTGCTCGCAGTTGTGCCTCATGTGTATGGTGGACGGTGGCATCCTAGATGATCTGTGCGTCTATCACGTGGGAACTGATGAGTACCTGTTGGTCTGGAACGCTGGAGATACTGAGCGGAAGCTTAACTGGTTATTCCGTTGGTCAGAATCAGACGCTGATATCACTATTAAGAACGCCACGGACGATACAGCTATGGTGGCGGTCCAAGGTCCGGCTGTCTGCCAGCTAGGCAGTATGAAAGCCCTCCGCAATCTGCCTCGCTTCGGCCACACCAGAGCGAAGATAGATAATGTGGAGGTGTTTGGTGCCAGGACCGGCTACACCGGCGAGGACGGATTTGAGCTTATGAGCAGTATAGCAGACGCTTCCCCTCTATGGCGGGTTCTCATGGATCAAGGTGTAAAGCCTTGCGGTCTGGGGGCGCGCGACATATTACGACTGGAAGCGGGCATGATGTTATCGGGCCAGGACTTTGATGCCAGCGCAAATCCTTTTGAGGCCGGTCTAGCCTGGTTAGTTGATTTGGACGAAAGGGACTTTGTTGGAAAGATATCTTTGCTTGAGATCAAGCGCCAGGGCATTAAGCGTAAGATCGCTGGCTTCGAGATCACGGGGCGGGGGATAGCTCGGTCAGGCTACTCCATCTTTAAGTCAGGCCAGGAAGTGGGCAAGGTTACGAGCGGTGGATATGCACCAGCTCTGGGCATGAACATCGGCCTGGGTTACGTTCCCGTCGAGCTATCAGGTATAGGCACTGGAATCGATATACTCATTCGTGGCAAAATGGTTTCAGCGCAGATAGTTGATAGGAGATTCTATAAGAAAGGGGGATAGAATGAATCCGAAGGAGTATAAATATACACGGGAGCATGAATGGTTCTGCCCTGAGTCGGAAAATACCGGCAAAACTGGGCTCACGAAGTATGCAGAGAGTCAGTTAGGGGATATCGTCTTCCTGGATTTACCAGCACCCGGCACTCAAGTTCAGCAGTTCGAGAAGATGGGCGAGGTAGAGTCAGTCAAGGCAGTTACCGACTTATTCTCACCGGCCAGTGGCAAAGTGGTTGAAATCAACACAAAGGCTGTTGATAAACCTGAACTAGTTAACGAAGACCCATATGGGGAAGGCTGGCTGGTCAGGTTGGAGCTGACCAAACCTTCAGAACTCGACGCATTGATGGGCAGCGACGCTTATGGTAAGTATGTAGAATCGTTATCGCAAGAAGGCTCAGAGTGAGCGAAAGATGAACTCGATGTTGTCACCTTATCTGCCCAATACGGATGCTGACCGTCGCGCCATGCTCAGTGAGATCGGAGCCGACTCCGTTGACGAGCTGTTTCAAGATATACCTGAGAAGCTGCGTCACACCCATTTCAGCCTGCCCGCTCCTCTGTCAGAGCTTGAACTGAAAAGGGAACTCCGTCAATTAGCTGACAGTAATGCGAATCTGGAGGATTATGCGTGTTTTCTGGGCGCTGGCAGTTACCGCCACTTTGTTCCTTCAGTAGTTGATCATATCATCGGGCGAAGCGAATTCTATACGGCCTATACTCCGTATCAGGCCGAAGTCAGTCAGGGAACTCTGCAACCGGTCTACGAGTATCAGTCGCTCGTCTGTCAACTTACCGGCATGGAAGTGAGCAACGCCGGGATGTATGACGGCAGCACTGCCGCAGCTGAGGCGGCAGTCATGGCATGCATAGTAAGCAAGAGGAACAAGGTTGCTGTGTTAAACACCGTGAACCCCACATATCGCGAGGTGATAGCCACATATGTCGAAGGTCGGGATCTGGCAGTGGAAACGATAGAGCCAGACGCAAGCCTATCTGCGGATTATGCCTGCCTTCTAGTACAGCAGCCCAACTTCTTTGGTTGCCTCGAGAAGATAGAGACGTATGTCCAGAAAGTTCATGACACAGGAGGGCTATTCATCTCCATATTCGACCCTATTTCTCTGGGGATGTTCAGGCCACCCGGGGACTACGGAGCAGATATTGCTGTCGCTGAGGGCCAGCCACTGGGTATACCGCTGTGCTTTGGCGGCCCGTATTTGGGCGTGTTTGCCTGCCGAAAAGAGTATGTGCGCTATATACCCGGAAGACTTGTGGGTAAGACGGTAGATGTCGAGGGCAGGCCGGGATACGTGATGACTATGGTGACGCGTGAGCAGTACATCCGGAGAGAGAGGGCTATATCAAATATCTGCACCAGCGAGGCTCTGATGGCTCTGGCAGCAGGGGTCTATCTTGCCGCTGTTAGCAAGAGAGGCCTCAGGCATGTTGCTGAGCTATGCTACCACAAGGCCCACTACACTGCCCGGGCGATAAGCACGCTCAAGGGATATTCGCTGGTTTTCGAGGAGCCTTTCTTCAAGGAATTCGTGATCGGCTGCCCACGGGCACCTGCTAAGATAAACGAAGTGCTACTTCGCGAGAAGATTATCGGGGGGCTGGACATAAGTCATTTGATAGACAACGGTATGTTGTTTTGTGTTACGGAAATGAACACCAAACAGGAGATCGACAGATTAGTAGAAATCCTGTCGGCATCATAAGGGGGAAGGAGTACATGTCTAAGCACTATTTACTTCCTGACATCAGCAAGCCCGGCAAGATTGGGTGCAGCCTGCCGGAGTTAGATGTTCCTCTATCAGAGTTACCACCCGAGAACCTGCTCCGAAAGGAACTGGAGCTGCCGGAGGTAAGCGAGGGTGAGCTTGTGAGGTACTTCATAACTCTGAGCAAGATGAACTACGGCGTGGACACCGGATTCTATCCCCTGGGAAGCTGCACCATGAAGTACAATCCGAAATGGCACGAGGATCTCCCCAAATTTCCGGGTTTTGCCTCGACTCACCCCTTGCAGCCAGAAGACACAGCCCAGGGGGCACTGCAGCTCATGTTTGAGATGCAGGAGTATCTGGCTGAAATCACCGGCATGGATGCTGTCAGTGTGATTCCCATGGCCGGAGCACACGGTGAGCTTGCCAGCCAGCTGATGATAAAAGCCTATCATTACGAACGAGGGGATAAAGATAGAAGAAAAATCCTGCTGACTGACTCATCCCACGGAACAAATCCAGCTACGGCTTCTATGTGCAGGTTTGAGATAGGCATGATATCTTCAGATAGTGAAGGCAATGTAGATATGAAGAGCTTGAATACCGTGATGGACGACAGCGTAGCTGCGCTGACATTGACTTTACCTACTACCCTGGGCTTGTTCGATCCACATATAACCGAGATAAGTGAACTCGTCCACAAGAGAGGAGGGCTGCTCTTGGGCGACGGGGCTAACCTCAATAGTCTGATCGGGTATGCTAAGTTTGGAGACCTGGGCTTTGATTGCATAATGGTGAATCTGCATAAGACATTCAGCACTCCTCATGGAGGTGGGGGCCCGGGTTCGGGACCAGTTTGCACCAAGCAGAAACTGGCTGAATTTCTGCCTACACCGTTGGTGGCCTGCGAGGATGGAAGATACAGGCTGGTGGCGCCAGTTAAGTCTATTGGCAGGATAGGTGGCTTCCATGGAAACTTCGGTGTTCTGGTAAAAGCCTATGCCTACATCCGTTCTCTCGGCGCCGAAGGATTGAAGCAAGTGGCACAGGATGCAGTCATCAATGCTAACTACGTAAAGGAGAAATTGAAGGCGCACTACTACCTGCCGTACGACCGAACCTGCATGCATGAGGTGGTGTTCTCGCATAAGAGGCAGGCGGCCAAGGGTGTTAATGCGATGGATATTGCCAAGCGCCTGCTCGACTATGGGCTTCATCCTCCAACGGTCCATTTCCCTCTGGTTGTGGATGGGGCTCTCATGATCGAACCTACTGAGACAGAGAGCAAGGCAACGCTGGATGAGTTCATTCAGGCCATGATTGAGATAGCCAAGGAAGCAAAGTCAGATCCCGATATTTTGCACAGTGCCCCGCATAATACACCGGTCAGGCGTCTGGACAGCGCTAGAGCTGCCAGGCAGCCAGACTTACGCTGGCAGATTAGCGGGATGGAGACGGAAAAATGATCTCTACGAATTGGTTGAGGATTAAGACATGGGCAGGCACGTCGAAGCTATTATCGACTCTGGAGACGGTGTTTTGGAACAAAAGGATGTAGTGGTAATAGGTGGTGGCCCCGGTGGGTATGTTGCGGCGATTCATGCCGCCCACCTGGGAGCACAGGTGGCTCTGATCGAAAAAGACAAGCTGGGGGGCACGTGTCTCAACCGCGGTTGCATTCCCACGAAAGCGCTGGTTAGAAGCGCCGAAATTCTCCTGGAAGCCAAAAGGGCAGATGAGTTCGGAGTGGAAATCGGCAGTGTCAAAGCAAACTTGCCTCAGATTATGGCGCGCAAGAGGAAGGTAGTCGATGCTCTGGTGTCCGGAGTGGAGCAGCTGATTAGAGCAAACAAAGTAAGTCTACACCATGGCATTGGTAGGCTCGTGTCTCCACGCCTGGTTAAGGTGAATACCAGCGAGATAGCAGCCGGGAAGATTATCATCGCTACGGGTTCTGAATCGGCTCTACTTCCCGTTGACGGGTTGAGTCTGTCGGGAGTGCTCACAACTGATGATATCCTTGAGCTGGAGGAGTTACCGGAAAGCCTGGTTGTCATCGGCGGGAGCCACGTTGGAGTTGAGTTCGCCAGCATATTCAATGCGTTGGGGACAAAGGTGAGTATTGTGAAGAGACGCCCCCTGCTGTTGGAGCCTATCGACGAAGAGATTGGGCGACGCTTTGCTCAACTTCTGTCGAAGCAGGGCATCCGTGTGATAACTGGAGCTGCCGTCAAGGCAATCCTAAGGGACAAATCGCTTCTCAGGGTAGTCTGGGATACACCTGAGGGTGAGGAGGCGGTCAATGGACAGATAGTCCTTATGGCCACCGGTCGCCGACCTTACAGTGAAGAAGTTGGCTGTTCGGAGCTCGGTTTGAAGATGGAGGAAGGCGCTATCAGCGTGAATGAATACCTTGGGACGAACATAGAGGGAGTCTATGCCATCGGTGATGTCCTGGGTAAGCACATGTTGGCTCATGTTGCCTCCTATGAGGGAGAGATAGCTACGGAGAATGCCCTCGGCCGAAGGCGTCAGGCAGACTATCGAGCGGTGCCAACGTGTATCTTCACTTATCCTGAAATCGCCGGCGTCGGCATCACTGAGCAAGACGCCAGGGACAGCAGCATTCCTCACAAGGTGAACAAGTTCCCTTTTGCTGCCTGTGGCCGTGCTGTTGCTATGGGTGAGACTATCGGGATGGTTAAGATTGTCTGCCATGCTGGTGACGGTAAGGTTTTGGGTGTGCACATTATGGGACCACACGCTGGCGATCTTATCGCGGAAGGTGCACTTGCCATACAACTTGGCGCAACTGCCAGTGACCTTGCCCATACCATTCATGCTCACCCCACGTTGCCTGAGGCGGTGCATGAGACCGCCATGGGACTGCTGGATGGGGCAATCCATTTTCAGAGAATATAGAGTTGAACTGATGCACACTCCTGTCAATACAGCGTACGGCGTATCTACCATTTGCGATGAAACTCACGTATCATCGGGAAGGGAATGCCTGGCCGGCTACTTAGGAGTGGTTCCGTACGACCTGGCCTTGAGAGTACAACAGGCATTGCTGTCCGCCCGAGCTGAAGGGCTCATTTGTGACGTCCTGCTCTTGCTTCAGCATCCGCCGGCGTTCACCCTAGGACGATTCAGAGGGAAGGAAGATATCATCGTTCCTCGGGATATGCTGACACGCGAGGGTATAGCTGTCTTTCATACCAATCGAGGGGGCAGTGTCACGTATCATGGTCCGGGGCAGCTCATAGGATATCCCGTTCTGAACCTCAAGGAAAGGGGCTTGGGCGTGCGCCAGTACATATGGAGCCTGGAGGAGGTTATCATAAGGTTGCTGCATACTATCGGCATCCAGGGTCATCGAGTGGCAGACCACAGCGGCGTCTGGGTGGGCGATAAGAAGATATCTTCGGTGGGCGTAAATGTCAGCCGCCATATTAGTACTCACGGTTTTGCATTAAACGTGAGCAACGACCTGCGGTACTTCCAGTACATTAGACCTTGCGGCCTGGCAAGCGAAGTAATGACTTCCGTCTCGGAGTTATCAGGACGTTCTGTAGAAGTGGAGACCGTTGTCAGCGATGCCATTCACTGTTTCTCGGAGGTATTTGGCCCAGGTTGCAGGCGAAGGGATGATATATGTCTGGCTATGTTAGGCGCCCTGAGTGGCTGAAACTAAGTCCTCTGGACCCCACGGTTCTAGGTCCGATGAGGAGGCTTACGCATGACCTGGAACTTCATACTGTATGTGAAAGTGCGCATTGTCCTAATCGACCCGACTGCTTCAGTCAGGGTACCGCCGCCTTCATGATACTGGGGGACACCTGTACCCGTCATTGTACGTTCTGCGGAGTCAAAAAAGGACGCCCGGAGGATCCAGATCCGCAGGAGCCACAGCATATTGTCGATGCAATCAGCACTTTGAAACTCAGCTACGTCGTTGTTACGTCTGTGACCAGAGATGACCTGCCTGATGGCGGAGCCGCCCACTTTGCCCGGACCATCAGGGCTATTCATGACTATAACCGGGCAATCGCGGTCGAGGTCCTCATCCCCGATTTTGAAGGTTCGCGATCCGCTCTGGAGGATGTCCTATCGGCCCGGCCAGCTGTGCTCAACCATAATCTGGAGACCGTGCCTAGGCTCTACCCCCAGGTTCGTCCTCAGGCGGAGTATCGACGATCACTGGAGGTTCTGAGTAGAGGCAGGCTCCTTGACGACAATCTTCTGACCAAGTCGGGAATCATGTTAGGGTTGGGGGAATCGCAACAGGAGGTCATCGAACTGATGACTGATCTCAGAGAAGCTGGTTGTGATGTTCTGACCATAGGCCAGTATTTGCCGCCTTCACGCAAGCATCGCGAGTTGGTCAGGTACATCTCCCCCGAGGAGTTCGTAGAATATCAAAAGATCGGTAAGGACATGGGGTTCGTCTCCGTCTTCTCTGGTCCGCTTGTGCGCAGCTCTTTTCATGCTGCTGAGTCGTACTTTCTGACCACCCGAAACATGCCTCGTAGTCCTGGACGATAGGCGGCCGGAAACATACTCGCCACATCGTGAGTTCCAGGCTGGATGTCCCACAAGGCTACTTTACGTATAAAATAGAACCTTTGTGTTAATCACCAAAACCCTGTTTTGTTGTAGAGTCCCCCTGTGTCCCAACCAGTCCCAAACATTTTAACGTCAAATTAACGCCAAATTTTCAGGTGTGGTCTGAAGTTAACAGAGCAATAATAAGGACAATTGGTTGGACCTCACAGGAATAAAATCAGGACACGAATATCACGAAGGAACTTCCGAGATGAAGCCGACACTACCAGTGACCAGTGCTCTCTAGCATTTACCGAGCATGTACGAGCTCACCCTGTTCTCTCGGTTAATAGGTCGACCTCTCCATAGCCAAAGGCTACATAGTCCTTGATTTGTGCGAACTCTGCTTTAGGCTGTGGAAAACTCCAGGCAGCATTCTTTTGTTCAGAACCCTCAACTTCTAACGTGTAAAAGATTCCCTCTCCTATTACCGGTGAAGTAATGTTTTCACCGCTCTTTCTGAAGTATTGCCAGTTTATTGACGAAGGTGGAAAATAGACATTACTTTCTACCATTTCATAGTTCTCGGACTGTGCCAGAACAATCCCTTTCTTGCTTGCCGAGGCTAATCTCTTCTTGGCCTTAACACGGTAGATGCTACCGATCGGTTTTCCGGTGTTCTCATCGGTTTCACCATGTAAGTCAGAGAAATAGAGCCCGCCTGGTCCAAAAGCGAGACCGCACGGAGCCGCAGCGTCCTGGCCAATGTAGGTAACGAATTCATCGTAGGTAAAAGCTCCGGAGCCTTCTGGGTTTAGCTTCATTTTGACTATTTTCTTACCCTTGATATCGCGGCCTTTCTTGTAGGAATTCCCGAACAGGGACACAAACAGGTCGTCGTGAAATTCATCTGGAAACTGACCGTCCTGCATGAAGGCAATAGCCGTAGGTGCCTGGCAATATTCCCAACAGAATATTGCGTTTTCACGCATTGTTTTCGGCCATCCGTGGTTGTTTCCCGGTTTGACCCTGGCAATGACATCGTCACGGTCGGGGCCATTTATTGAGGCATAGAGTGTGCTGTCACTCTTGCGCCAGGCGGCTCCGAAAGGATTGCGAAAGCCTTTTGCGTAAACGTAGCTGGTAGGGTTCGGATTGTCTTCGGGTATTGTTCCATCCAGATTCATCCGCAATATCTTTCCTCTCAGGTCACCATTGACCTGTGCCATCTCATATTCTCCACCATCACCAACGTTTACATATAGCTTGCCGTCAGGCCCGATTGACACAGCCTGTATTTGATGTGCCTTGGTGGTTGAGGGTATATCATCGATAACCGTCTTGATTGAAGTCATTTCGAGTCCATTATTGCTAGACATACGGACTACCTTACCTTTGGTCTTATCCTTATCCATGTAGATCATGGTAACGAAAAGGTCACCTGTTTGTGGTTCCACACAGATGCCGATAACTCCGCTCTCGCCACTCCCTGGAATTTGATAGTCCGGTTTGTAGTTTAATAGATTGTTAGCGTAAGTATGTATTGACCAGTCATTAGCTATTGCTTTGACCTGACCGTACAATTCGGTAACGTAGAGTAGTGGTGACTTGGGGTCTTTGTCAGGATTCGGAACAAACGTCAGATTAACCGGTAAATCAAGTCCGGTAGCCATTAGCTCAATCTCAAAGCCTGGAAATACCCACCAGTTCTCAAGCTCAGCCATGTTGTTCACCTCCATGTAGACTATCTTGACGTATTATGCTGTGTATTCTAATGCATGACACTGCGGGTAACAAGAGATCTCTAAATAGTCTTGGTCATTGGGATTTAGTATTTCGTGCTTAGGATTTCCCCTTAGAGGCGTGGCAATCTCGCCCGGGCTCAAAACTCTCTAAAAGTGATTATCGAGCCGCAGGGGTAGTAAGCTGATTTTTCAAGCAAGCGAAATATCAGGTGACAAAATGGCTTTTTGTAACATTTTAGCGGCTTATCCGTTAAAAGAGGCGATTGAGATAGCCTGAAGCATGAAAAGGAGGGAAAATGCAAGCGATAGTGAAGGAGAACGGCATGATAAAAGGTATCATAGGATACAAGGTGTTGGATTATAAGAGCGTGGAACCCATATTGATGCAACTCAGGTCGTATGCCATGCAATGTCCAGGCTTCATTACCGCTGAGTTTCTCGTCAGCGAGGGGGATGAGTCTGTCGGCGTAATGATGAGCCAGTGGGAGACGATGGAAAAATGGACGACATGGGTGCGGTCGAAGGGAACGCAAGCATTGCTCCGGCGAGCCAGAACAGCTGTGACGGGGACGCCTAGGATAACAGCATACAGGACAACACCCACAGTGGAGTGGAGCTAATAAGGCGTCGGTTTTTGCTCACAGGGAACCGGGCGTTAGTGTTCCAAAAGTGATTATCGAGCCGCAGAGATAGCCAGGGGCTAACCATTAATTCCAGGTCAGTTGACCTAAATTGGCGCTAAAATGTTTAGGACGAGCGGGACATGGTAGAATAGCAAATATTGGATGCGGAGGGGACTATGCCAGGCAAACCAACAAGTTCGAAACCATACGGCTCCGATATAGAGAACTTGGTAATACGAGCCAAGGAAGATCTGGCACATCGTTTGTCCATACCGATTGACCAGATCAAGGTGCTGGAAGCTAGATCTGTGGTATGGCCGGACGCCAGCCTGGGCTGTCCCCAGCCAGGTATGAGATACAAACAAGTACAGGTGGATGGCGTGTTGATCCGGCTTCAAGCTAATGGAAAGGTTTACGAATATCACAGCGGCGGGAGTCGAGGTTTATTCCTGTGCCAGTAATCACTCAAGTCACAGGAAGGAACACGTCCGCAAATTGATACACTCCCAATCGGATCTCCAGATAACTGAAAAACCGGAAGCGGACTATTCACATTGATACAGGTTTAGCTTGGGAATGACTATAATGGACCGCCCGCACGGCTCAGCCATGCGGGCGGTGCCTTTTCATCGTTGCCAGATCAGAGATCCGGCTAGACGTCAACTACATCTAGCGGTTATCAACATCGATCAACGTTAACCCCATTAAGCCGACATCGCCGGTGTGCGATACGGCGCCAAGGTGCCACTGGCCTGCCATCGCTCCGGTCCAGCTGACATCAACGGTCTCGGTCGCTCCGAGTGTCGCTGATGCTGGTGCCGAGTCGATAACCAAATTTCCACCAGGAGTGGCTGAGATGATCCAGGTGTATAGGTCATAATCCGAATCGCCACCGGGACATGACCAGCCATGTACGAATACACTCCATATACCATCCTCCGGCAAAAGAATATCTATCAGTTCATTAGTACCGCCGCTGGTGCTGGAGGCAGCTAAACTACCGTATGGGTCGTAAACGAAGATATCCAGATCGGCGTCAGGTTCGGTAGCCTCGGGAGGCATGGCAATCCGGAAGAAGGCTGCACCGGAGAGGGTAAACTGGTGTAGATTGCTGTACCCGTCGAGTGGGTCAAACGTTTGATCAGGATCCTGCAATACATTGTCTGAAGTCACTATGGCAGGTTCAAGACCATGCGCTGCCGCCGCGTATGAGCCGGTATAACCAAAGCTAATATCAAAGCTGGCGGAGCCGCTCTCACCGCTGCCGCTGATCTCACCGGGAGCAGCGAACAATGAAGCTCTTACGGCAATCGGGCTGTATACCTCGTAGTGGCTTTTCTTACCGTCATCGCACCAGGCCAGTGAGCCAAAGCGCCACTCGCCAATCGGCGCATCGACGTTGGTGATGGTGACCTCGTAAGTAGCGGACTGGCCACTCTTCAACCTTAGTATACATGGATCCACGGTAACCTCGTATCCGTCCGGTGCCTCCACCGAAACGGTATATTCTCTCCAGCCATTCTCTCGTGCCACACTGGTCACTGTACGCTGGACGGTCAGGCTGCCAGGTAGCTCTGCGATGCCGATTGATGGGTAATTAAGGTTATACGGCTCCTTGGGCACGCCGATGGAGTCTAAGAACGTGCAACTTCCGGGAGTGAAGATACCCCAATTCATACCGCAAGTGAACGCCGCGTATTCGAACAAACCGGCATCGTAGACGAGACCAGGCTCGAAGGCAGAGCCCTTGATAGCCTTGCCACCCACATTAAGGTGTCCGCTGCCCATATCAAACGGGTCAGCCGGCGTAACTCCGTCTTCCTTCATCACATCCTGGTAGGCCGTGGTCATGATTGCCGACTTGGCCATGGCCGGGCTCCAGTCGGGATGGACTTGCTTTATCAGGGCAAAGGCACCTGCTACGTGTGGACTGGACATCGAGGTACCACCGATGCATTGGAAATACTGACCCGGCAGGAACTGGGGATCCGGGTAAGGCGATGCGCCGGCCAGGATATTCACACCGGGGGCAGTGATGTCTGGTTTGATGATGTCCCCGGCGACAGGGTTCGGTCCACGCGATGAGAACGCTGCTATCCATGGGGCATCGATTTCGGTGAACTCACCGCCATTGATTTGAGCGACTGGATCGGCAGTGGCGGCGATATATGCCTTGATTGCCAGGCCGTCGGTGTTGCTGATGTGTACGGTGGGCACCCAGTGGTTATCAGCATTCTGAGACTGGGTGTCATCTGCGTTGTACAGGATCAATCCCGCCCCACCGGCCATATACACAGCCAAACTCTTTTCCACACGGTCATACACTCCGCGTTTGCCAAGCACGATTTTGCCGGCCACAACAGCAGGATTCAGTGAGCCGGGAGCACAAAGCTCATCCCCGGCATCTGCTGCATCCACAAGGGGCAATTCAGCTGTGCCACCGGTGATCGAGGCACCAAAGAATTCCCAGCCGTCGCTGGAACTGACCGAGCCTTGGAAGGTGCGGTCCTGTACGCTGGCGCCTACGGTAGTAATCCATGGCATTGTACCCGGATTACCAAGTGTCGCCGCACCAGGTCCAGCGTTGCCGGCCGAGGTAGCTACATAAACGCCGGCGTCGGCAGCAAACAAGAAGGCGATGTCATCGGCAGCGGGTACCGAAGCGCCGCCACCAATGGAGTAGTTGATTACATCCACCCCATCGGCTACGGCCTGGTCGATAGCTGCCGCCAGGTCAGATGTGAAGCCGCCCAGGTTGCCCAGGGCTTTGTAGGCGATGATACGGGCACGCGGAGCGATGCCGGAAACGGTCCCTCGTGGTATCCCGTAGATGCTAGCTTCAACGCCGGCATTGCCAGCCGCTGTGGAAGCTGTATGGGTACCATGGCCCTCATCGTCACGGGCCGAGTCAAATTCGTCCGGGTCAGCCCCGATGTAGTAGCGATAGGTATCCAGCATCTGGCGTGCACCAAGCAGCTTGTTATTACAGGTGAAGGGGGCATCATTCGGGTTGTGGGCAGTATTGCCAAAATCAGATGGTAAACCTTCGTAACCTGGCAGCGGTTCATAGCTGCCATCATCGGCGAAGCTGGGGTGTTCTGGCCAGATACCAGTATCGATGATGCCAACCACTACCCCTTCACCGTTATACTCCTTCTCCCAGGGACCACCCGGAGCAGTTAACCCCAGGAAGTCAGGGGAATTATCGGTTGTCTTGTAGCGCATTTCATCGGGTAGCACCATGGCTACGCCAGGCTGCTTGGCAATTTCGGTAGCCTGGGTCTCGGTTAGAAAGGCGGCAAAGCCGTTGAGTGAAATTGTATAATCATAGATCTTTTCACACGGGCTGGCGCCAACCGCTTCTAATGCTTTGTTATGCCCCTTTTCCAGAAACTTTTCGTAGTCCTTTACGAGGGCACTATTGGCGTTTAGCTTGTTCCCGGTCTGGGGCTTGGTCGCCGGCAACCCTTCAACGCAGCCTTCGTAAGCGATGGCCGGATCGGCGGTCATAACGACGATATACACGTCCTTGCCTGCCTCGGGTGCCTTGGCAGCCAATGACGTGGGTACGACCATAGCCACGACCATCATTAACACAAGCAAAATTGTTAACTTTTTCATTGTTTCTCTCCCTCCATTTTAGTTCTGATCATTCCACTCAAACCATAGAATTCAATACTGTCAATGTCTGTCATAATCTATCCGTAATTATGCCATTGAAATTCATCACCTCCTGTTACTTTTATTGGGCTGTTTAACTTCCGGTACAGCTTCGATCTCTTGTCGATTCCAGACGCACTTGCTCCCAGGCCTTTAGCCATTTCGAAGACTTCTAAATGGTGTAATGACTAAAAAGGTCTTCCAAAGTTTTCCTTCCTATCTGTTTCGCGTAAATCTAAATGAGACAGATTAAACAGCCTTTTCACTAGATAGTATTACTTGCAAATGCAAATCACCCTTGTTTCAGGTTGGTTTCACCATGGCCTCTTACTGTCCGAATGATCATATACGGACAGTATTCACCACCCATGGGGATAGTCCCCGTTTTTCTTGGTTATCTAATACTACACCGCAAGTTTTTTTGATGTCAAGCTTATAAGTATACCTGACTATGCCCACTGCGAAGAAAATTCGGATCTAAAGCAGAAAGATATCCAACAATCTAGCGTTTTGTTACTCCTGAATTCCCGGGACACCATACCAATCAGGCCTGCTACAAATCAGGTATCATATCCGCGGAGTACCCGGAGTTTCGGCTTTTCTAAGTAAGTAAAAATATCAGGTAACAATCTGACGAAGAGCGCTTTGAATCTCCGCCCACCTAAACCCCATTGTAGCTAGGAGAAAAGGCGGCGACCGCTTGCCTCCTTTCTGAGAGAAATCCCAGCAAATATTAACTGGATAGGTTAATGCGCTACTAAATGCGGAGTTGAGTTTTAGGAATTACTCTCAAATTCGTAATTTAAAACCCGAACCTGGAATTCATAGGCCCTTGGTCGCTGGTTCAAATTCAATCGCTGCCACTTTATTTATGTTCTTTTCTGAGAAATAGTGATTTTTAGTAACTTAAAGATAAGATAAGTAAAATTGAAATTGTTAATCACTGTTATTATAATATAATCATTAGGTTAGCAACATAAACAACTGGATATTAATCAGGAAGCTTCGAACCACCGCTTTTTTATGGTCACTTTGGCAGTGGCGAGCAAATGGTGAAACCGGCCTGAAACGGTCGGTTTTGTTTATGAAAGGAGGTGTAAACGCAGAACTATTATTAGTCAGAAACATAATTTTAGCTTTTAAATAGAGGAGGTAGAAATAGATGAAAAAAGCATGGAGATTTTTTTGCATAGGGATAGTTGTTATATTGGCCTCATCCTTGTTTGCCGTACTTCCGGTATCAGCAGGTGATTCTGAAGCAAGTAACATGCCGCTATTAGAATTCCCACGCAACGAGATGGCCCCAGATGGTCCAGATCCAATGGACTTAACCGTAGAGGACCTTGGTGAAAAAGAAATTGCCATCCGTGAGTTAGCTGCCGAGGTTGGACCAGCTATAGCTACCCATGCGTCACCGATTGGCCTACCGGCGGTAGTAGGAGATGAATTCGTATTTACTGTGAGTGATGACGGATTGGGTATTGAGTATGATGAAGATTTTGTGGTTGTTCGTGAAGGTACACATGGGCTCATATTAGTCACAAAGGATGCTGTTCTTAGTTATGATGGTACCAATTATTATTTTGCAAATCCTATTGGTGATGACAGTGAACCCTGGTTACGCTCGCAAGATATTATTACCGATGCACAACTAGACTATATGCTAGCCGAGTTCGATAACAATATCTATCCTACGGTTACCACTATTTATGGGGAACCGCTTCCTCGTGGCGAAGAAGGCCAAAAGGTATGGACGCTTCTATTCAATATTCGTGATGATGCTTACTATAATCCAGCCGCGACTACGTATGCTGCCGGCTATTTCTCAGCATCATCAAGTGCTACAAACAACAAGAATATAATGCATATTGACACCTTCGAGTGGGAAAACCGAACAGGTCCTGCTCCCCATCCTGACCCTGACCGTTCTCGACCGTATCTGTATGAAGGAACCTTTGCCCATGAATTTCAGCATCTAGTACATTTCGACGCGGACCCTGATGAACCATCTTGGGTAGACGAAGGATTAGCTGACCTGGCTGGATTCTTCTGCGGTTACGGACATTCTTCAGGTCATATAGCTTATTACATGGTCTATCATCCCTTTACTTCCCTGACTTTCTGGGGAAGTGGGCTTGAGGATTATGGCGCAAGCTATCTATTCCAACTCTACTTGTATGAGAAATATGGAGGTGCCGCTTTTACTTCAGCTCTGGTGCAGGAACAAGCTAATGGCATCGAAGGTATTGAAAACACTTTAGCAGCATTCGGCTACAAAGACAGCTTTGATGAAATATATGATAATTGGACCGTAGCCAACTACATCGATGATACCCGCAGAGCTGGTGGTAAATTTGGCTATGAGACTCTTGAAATAGGTACCATCGATTCCTGGGGCTATTCAATAGAGTACGCTCTTGGTAATATGTGGTGGGGTCCACCCGACATAGCTCCATTTGAAATACCCTCGTATTGGCTTGGGGATCCCCAACCTTATACCGCACACTACTATCGTTTTAATACCAACGAAGATGCTGTAGCTTGGATTGATGGTGATGATTTTGCTGGTGTTACTGCCTATAGTGGAACCTATGAGTGGTATTCAGATGCCGAAGCCTGGGCATGGCGAAGCTTTTACCAGACATTCTCAGTCCCAGTAACAGGGGCGACCCTCAATTTCATGACCTATTTCGAGATCGAAGATGATTGGGACTATGGATACGTTGAGGTCTATGACCAAGACACGGGTGAATGGTATACTTTAGATGCAGCAGGTACCGTTAATTATGTTGCCTACAGCCAAGACAATCCCAATACCCCGGATGAAAGAGAGCCCACCGCCTACGATGCGGCCGGACGCTGGCATGCATTTACAGGAATAAGTGGCGGCTGGATGCCGGTTTCAATGGATCTCACTCCTTTTGCCGGTCATGATATCGACCTTTACTTCACTACCTGGCAAGACGGTGCCTTTACCCTCCAGATGATGTATGTGGATGATATCGCAATTCCAGAGATAGGTTTCTTCGACGATGTTGAGTATGGAGAAGATGGCTGGACAACAACAGGATGGTATGTAACAGACGGTATACAGGATAATGGTTTCGGAGTAGTTGTTATCGATACCAAATGGGTTCCCACAGAACGTTATCCAGAACCGGCTGGTAATAATGCAATGAGCTTGCACAGAATAAAGACAATGGAGGTTGACGCAGCTACTCAAACTGGTT
>Ga0315553_10001071_pt1 | contig 23229 bp, 21 predicted proteins | sample SalMarSW160140MG_FD_203099 | JGI IMG/M metagenome (GOLD analysis project Ga0315553, IMG submission 203099) | Salt marsh sediment microbial communities from the Plum Island Ecosystem LTER, Massachusetts, United States - Salt Marsh Sediment SW1601-40 ... | reverse complement strand
CACCGCCTGTCGGTGGGCAAGGGCAAAACCGCCTTAAACGGCATACTGGTCGAGGTGGATGATGACACCGGCAAAGCGCTGAGCATCGAGCGAATCTACCGGGAGGTCGAATAACGTTGGGCCAGGCTGACCTCCACATCCACTCCACCACCTCCGATGGTCGGCTTACCCCGGCCGAGGTGGTCAGGGAGGCGGCTAAAAGGGGCTTAAAATTCATGTCCCTTACTGACCACGACACCGTCGACGGGATTGCCTCGGCTAAAGCGGCGGTGCAAAGCTTCCCCGGGCTAAAGCTGATACCCGGCATCGAAATCAGCACCGATATCCCGGACGGCGAGGTTCACGTCCTCGGCTATTTTATCGACTATACCAGCCGGGAACTGGGAGCCAAGCTGGCCCGATTCCGCAACTCGCGGCTGAACCGGGCCAAAGGAATGGTGGCCAAGCTGGATAAACTGGACATCCACCTCGACTGGCAGCGAGTTCAGCAGATAGCCGGCTCAAGCGTTATGGGTCGTCCTCATATTGCCCAGGCCATGCTGGAGAAGGGCTATATAGATACTTTTAAACAGGCCTTCACCGACTATATCGGCCGCGACGGCCCCGCCTACGTGGAGCGGGAAAAGGTAACCCCGGCCGAGGCGGTGGCGCTGATAATCAAGGCCCGGGGATTAGCGGTGCTGGCTCATCCCTTCACCGCCGGTGACCCGGAGGCGATGACCATAGAATTAAAATCAGCCGGTCTGGCCGGCATTGAAACCTATTATAATGGCTATAGCGCCGAGGAAATAGAACAGCTGGTGAAGCTGGCCCAAAGACATAATCTTATTACCACCGGCGGCAGCGACTTTCACGGCATTGACTCAAGCGAAACTGTCATCGGCGGCACCGATTTGCCGCTGGCATCGGTGGAAGAACTCATAGCTAAAGCCAGGCAGATAAACCCGGAGCTGAATTTTTAAGGGGAGCTTATGGCGGTTGCCTTTATCTTACTGCTGGTGAGCGCCTATCTGGTGGGCTCGGTACCCACCGCCTACATCGTCGCCCGCTGGCGGCGGGGGATAGATATCAGGCAGTACGGCAGCGGCAACGTCGGCGCCTCCAACCTGCTCCGGGCATCAGGCAAAGGGCTGGCCATCGTGGTCATCATCGTCGATTTGGGTAAGGGGATACTGATGGTCTGGGCGGCTCAGGCCGCCGGCCTGGCTTTCGCCCAGCAGGTAGCCGTCGGTCTGGCGGCTATTATCGGCCATAACTGGCCGGTATTTCTACGCTTCAGCGGCGGCCGGGGAATTTTAACCACCATAGGCGTCGCCTTCGCCCTGCCTCTGGTCAACGGCCCGCTGGTACCCTGGGCGTTCATCATCTCCCTGGCCCTGGCCGCAATCTTTATCTTCGGCCTTCATAACCTGCCGGTAGGCACCGTAGCCGGCATGGCCGCCCTGCCCCTGGTCAGCTGGATAACTAATGAGCCGCTGGCGTTTATTTTAGGATTTTTAGCCATGTTTCTGCTGATGGTCATCCGGCGGCTGACGGCGCCCAAAACCTCGCTTACCGCCTCGGTATCCACCGGGGAGCTGTTAATTAACCGTCTGCTTCTCGACCGAGACATAAGGGACAAGGAAGCCTGGATATACCGCAAACCGGCTCAAGCCCCCAAAAAAGATAAGGGGTGACCCCAAAAAATGAAATGCGCCTACCATCCTGATGTCGAGACCAATTTAAGGTGCGGCAAGTGCGATAAGCCGATATGCCCCAAATGCATGGTGCAGACACCGGTGGGCGCCCGCTGCCGCGACTGCGCCGGGCTGGACAAACTGCCGACATTCCGCGTTTCCACCAGGTACTACCTGATAGCCGCCGGGACCGCCGTGGGCATGGCTATCGCCTGCGGTGCCGCCTGGGGATTAATTGAGTGGCTGGTGCCCGTATTTTCCCTTAATCTGCTGCTGGCGCCGGCGGCGGGCTACGCCATCGGGGAGGTGGTCAGCGTTTCGGTCAACCGCAAGCGGGGCACGGGACTGGCCGTGGTCGGCGGCATTGCCGTCGCCGTAAGCTACGCCGTTACCCTTTTCTTCCCCGGCTTGCTTCCTTTTGGCATTTTTAGTGTCGTTTATCATATAATAGCGGTGGGGCTGGGTATCTTTCTGGCCGTTACCCGGCTGCGCTGAAAATTTTTTAAGTCCGCCTGGACCTGGAGAGGAGAATTAATGATGCCGGGAACACCTCTCTTCTACGTACTATTCTGGGGAGTATTCTTAATTACCCTGGGGATTTTCGCCTACCGTCTCAGACAGCTCTGGCAGTACATGTTCCTGGGACAGAAGGAAACCGGCAAGAAAAGCTTGCTCAGACAGACGTGGGATACGATAGTCTATGTCGTAAGCCAGCTCTGCCAGCTCAAGAACTTCCGGATTAAGGACTGGGCGCCGCTGGGCCACGCCCTGATGGTATGGGGTTTCTTTATCTCCATCATTTTCTATTTCTTCTTCATCATCCTGACCGAGGGCTTTGGCTTGATTGCCATAGAAGAAACCCAGTTTTATTTCTATGCGGCCTGGGTAATGGACTTCTTTGCCGTCTTCATTTTCATCGGCGCCGCCTGGGGTATTATCCGGCGCTATATCGTCCGTCCGGAACGGCTCAAGGGGGAGCAGACCATCGAGGCCATGATTATCCTGCTGTCCGTGCTCGTCCACCCGATAACCCACATATTTGAAATAGCCACCAAGATAGCCCTGGGGCACCCGCCGGCGGGGCTGGGGCATACCATCCTGCCCCCGGTGAGCGCCTGGGTCAGCAACCTGTTCACCGTAGGCTCTGGCACCGAGGCCTGGTACCTCGGCTTTCTATGGGCGCACTGGGTTACCGTGGTCATCGTTCTGGTCATCATCCCCTACACCCGGTACCTGCATATAATCGCCTCCATATTCAACGGCATCCTGCGCAACCGGCCCCGCACTGTCTTAAAGCCAATCGACCTGGAGGAGGCGGAGTCCTTCGGTGTGGCCACCATTGACCAGCTTACCTGGAAACAGAACCTGGACCTGTACTCCTGCGTGGTCTGCGGCAATTGCCAGGAGCTTTGTCCGGCTTACGAAAGCGGCAAAAAACTTAACCCCAAGAAGATAATACAGGACCTTAAGAAACACCTCCTCGAGGTAGGCCCCGAACTGGTGGCGGCTAAGGCCAGGGGTGAACCGGCCCCGGCCAACCCCAATGTTCCCCTGGCGGAAAATGTCATCCTGCTGGATGAAATCTGGGCGTGCACTACCTGCGGTGCCTGTGACGAAGTCTGCCCGGTGTGGGTAGACCACATCGACAAGATAGTAGACCTGAGGCGGAACCTGGTGATGGAGCAGTCGTCCATACCGGAAACGGGCGAGGGGGCGCTGCGCAGCATCGAAGACAGGGGCCACCCCTGGCGGGGAACTACCCTGTCGCGGACGGACTGGGCGGAGGGGCTGGATATCAAGGTCATGGCCGATGACCAGGATGTAGACATCCTGTTCTGGGTGGGCTGCACCGAGGCCCTGGAGGAAAGGAGCACCAAGGTGGCTCAGGCAACAGCCAAGCTGCTCAAAGCCGCCGGGGTCAATTTCGGCATACTGGGGACTGAGGAAAGCTGCTGCGGCGAGCCGGCCCGCCGCCTGGGCAACGAGTATCTATTCCAGATGCAGGCGGCCAAAAACATTGAAATACTCAAGAACTACGGGGTGAAGCGGATAGTCACCGCCTGTCCCCACGGCTATAACATACTCAAGAACGAGTACCCCCAGTTCGGCGGTAATTACGAGGTCATCCACCACACCGAGCTTATCGCCCAGCTAATCAAAGAGGGCAAGCTCAAGATTAAAAAGAATCTGAACGAGCTGGTGACCTACCACGACGCCTGTTACCTGGGGCGATACAATAATATCTACAATCAGCCGCGCCAGATTATAAAAGCCGTCCCCGGCCTGGACATGGTGGAGATGGAGAGGAACCGGCGGCGGGCATTCTGCTGTGGGGGTGGGGGTGGGCACATGTGGCTGGAGGAGCAGGAGGGCAACCGCATCAACGAGATGCGCACCGAGCAGGCGATGGAGACCAAAGCTCAAACCGTAATTACCGCCTGCCCCCTCTGCCTGCAGATGTTTGAAGACGGCATCAAGGCCAAAGCCGCCGAGGAACAGCTTAAAGTGATGGATATCGCCGAACTGATAGCCGCCCGGATAGAAGAATAAAAGCCCGGAGTCAGGGAAAATGGCCGGAAGCTATAAGGTAAGCGTCGAGGTAATCAGCCAGCAGGGCACCTGCGAAGCCGGGCACAAGGTCGGCGACCGCTGGGTTATCGGTGAAAAAACGCCCGAAGGCCTTTGTATCTTCGCCTTCGGTTCCCTGCTGCCCTTCATAACGCCGCTGATGTTCGGCGCCTCGTTTCCATGGGAAAAAGACCCGGATGTGACCACGGTAGCCTGCCCCGACGCCGAAAACCCGGTGGTCTTTGAGCTTCGCCGCCTGCCCGAATAACGTTTAAGCCTGCCCGTACTTCTCACGGAGCTTGCGCCGCAGAGTTTTGCCGGTAGAGGTCTTGGGCAGCTCCCCGGTGACCAGGACTACCGAGGTCGGCCGCTTGAAGCCGGCCAGGTGGGGACGGCAAAAATCCATGATTTCCTGCCCGGTAGCCGTTTCTCCCTTTTTGAGTCTGACCACAGCCCTCACCTGCTGGCCCCACTCCTCATCCTTGACCCCGATTACCGCCGCCTCCTCGATTTTGGGGTGAGTGGAAAGGACGCTCTCCACCTCGTCGGGGCCGATGTTCTCGCCACCCCTGACGATGACATCGTCACCCCTTCCGGCCAGATAGATATAGCCCTCCTCGTCCTTATAGCCCATGTCGCCGGTGCGGTACCAGCCGTCGGCGGTAAAGGCCTTCTCCGTCTTCTCCTCGTCCTTCCAGTAGCCCTTCATTACTCTCGGACTGTTGACGACGATTTCCCCCATCTGCCCGGCGGGCAGCGCTTTTCCTTTTTCGTCCCTGACCTGTATTTCGACATCTTCCATGGGCAGGCCGATGGAGGTTGCCAGTCTCTTCAGCTTCTTCTCCCTCTCCGCCTCGGACTCTTTGCCGGTGATTACCTGGTCTTCGGCTCTCAACGCAGCGATGGTGGAAGAGGTCTCCGTCCCGCCGAAGGCGTTTATCAGCGCCCGCCCCGGAAAGCGCTCGATTGTTTTTTTGAGCACCTCATAGGGGCAGGCGGCGGCGCCGTAGGTTATCACCCGCACGCTGGAGAGGTCATGGCTGGCAAAGTCAGGGTACTCCACGATGCGCTTAAGCATGGTCGGCACCACCATCACACGGGTGGCTTTCTCCCTTTGCACCGTCTCGAACCACTCCTTCTCGTCAAACTGCCGCATTAAAGCAATAGTCCTACCCCCGTAGATAGCCGCCATCAGTGCCTGTATCCCGGCCACATGGTAGAGGGGCATGACCAGGACATTGGTTTCCGGCGGCGCCTCCATATCCGGGGGGTCAACATTAGTCAGCACGTAGGAGCTGTATGCGTTGTGGTCCTGGGGAACTCCCTTGGGGAAGCCGGTGGTGCCGGCGGTAAAGATAAGCACGGCGATGTCCTCGTCTTTGATTTCGGCAAGGCTCTTGTCCTCGGCCGAACCCGAGGCGACAAGCTGGTCATAGCTTTCCATCCCTTCATGCTCGCCGCCGATAACGATGAAACGCTTCACCGAGGGCAGCTTGGAACGCACGCTTTTGACCATATCAACATAGCGGCTGCCGATAAAAAGAACTTTGGGCTCGGCTTTATTGACCAGGTAGATCAGCTCGTCTTCCCTGATGCGGAAGTTCAGGGGCACGAAGATACCCCCCGCCCTCACCACGCCGAAACAGGCCTCCACATACTGGTTACAGTTAACCTCAAGGATGGCGGCGCGGTCTCCCTTGGCCAGGCCCAATCTATTCAGCGAATCGGCCAGGCGGTTTACCCTCTCCTTGAGCTGGGCATAGCTGTAGCGCTTACCCTCAAAGGCAATGGCGGTTCTCTCCGGAACCAGCATGGCTGACAGGTCAAGAAACTCGGTTATAATCATCCTTCTCTCCTAATCAATTTTTTGCCTTTCTCTAACCTTATCGACTATCCGGGACATGGCCTCCCCGGCTTTAGCATTAATCAGCACCGCCGCCTCTCCGTCCATGGGGGTGGAGCTCAGGTTAACGATGACCAGCCTGGCCCCGGCCTGGACGGCGTAGACGGGCATATAGGCGGCGGGGTAGACGACCAGGGTCGAGCCGACCACGATAAACAGGTCACATCCCGACGAACGGTTGGAAGCCTCGGTGAGCACGTCCTGGGGCAGCTGCTCGCCGAAGAAGACGGCGTTGGGTTTGAGTATGCCGTGGCAGGCTTCACAGTCGGGGATTTCCTCGCCCTCATCCAGCCTGAGTTTAATCTGCTCAAAGGGATAGACCTTGCCGCAGCCCAGGCATACCGCCCGCTGCAGATTGCCGTGGAGCTCAAAGACTTTGTCGTCAGGCACCCCTGCCTTCTGGTGAAGGTTATCCACGTTCTGGGTAATGACGCAGTCCAGCCGGCCCATCTTGTCCAACTCGGCGATGGCGTAGTGGGCGAGGTTGGGCTTGGCCCCGGTGGTCAGGTGCCCCTCCCCCAGCATCCGCCACTGCTTTCGCCTGGCTTCGGGGTCGGCAACGAATTTCTGGTAGGTAAAGTCGTCGGGGTCAAAGCGCTCCCAGATGCCGCCGGGACTGCGGAAATCGGGAATCCCCGATTCGGTGCTGATGCCGGCGCCGCTAAAGACCACCAGCTTCTTTGAGCTGATAATCAGCCCGGCCACCTGCTCTGCCAGGGCATCCAACTTGGCTTCTTCCAAAACGCCTCCCGGTTTTAACCGGTGATAGCTCCGGCCAGCCTGGCCTCTAATCTCAACCCCTGTTCAAGGCTCAAGTCAAGCCCCCTGGTAACGGCCTGCTTGGCATAAGCTACAGCCACGGGGTCAAAGCCGGCAATTTTTTGGGCCAGCTTTTCAGCTTCATTAAAAAGCTTTTCACGGGGCACCACCCGGTTGACCAGCTTTAAACGCCTGGCCTCCTCAGCCTTAATCCAGCGGCCTGAGAGCAGTATCTCCAGGGCTTTAGCCCCGCCGATAACTCTGGGCAGGGTCTGGCTGCCGCCGGCGGCGGGGATTATCCCCAGCTGCGGCTCGGGCAACCCGAACTGGACATCCTCCGCCGCCAGCCTGATGTCACAGCAGAGGGCTATCTCCAACCCCGAACCGAGCACATAGCCGTGAAGGGCGGCAATAAGCGGCTGGGGCAGGCTCAAAAAAAGCCCCCAGACATCCCTTTCCCAGCGCACCTGCCGGGCGATGAGGGGAGACGGGGCGGTGAGAAACTCGGTCAGGTCGGCGCCGGCGCAGAAGGCTCTTTCCCCGGCACCCTGAAATATGGCCACCCTGACATCGGCATCGTCCCTGATGGCCCCCAGCACTTCGTAGAGTTCGTCCCTCATCCTGAGGTTATAGGCATTCAAGGCCCGAGGGCGGTTGAGGGTGATATAGGCTATGTTATTCTGTTTCTGGTAGATTATCGTCTCAAAATCGCTCATTTGCTCTTCTTCCCATACCCACCCGCCCAAAAGGGTTTCACCCTCTTAGACTCTAAAACCCCACCCCCGTTTTATATCTTTTCCCACCCGCCGCCCTTAATGGAAGCGGGCTAAAGCCCTTTTTACCCCCACCCCCCATCTTCCGGGGGAGAATTATATCCTCCCCCTCATAAAGAAATTGATAGAAGTATCACTTCTGTAGGGTGGGAGGGTGGGAAGTACAACGCACTCTAAAAATCGGACTAGGCTTCCCCTTATCCCCCCACCCCTCTTGGAATCCCTGTTAAAAAATCAACCAGAGGCTACTTCCCCTTAAACTTTGGCTTCCGCTTCTCCAGAAAGGCGGTAATGCCCTCTGTCCTGTCTTCGGTAGTATGGAGCAGGAAATAGAGGTCGGCTTCAAGGCGAAGCCCCTGCTCCAGGGTTAAATCCAGCCCCTTATTTACCGCCTCCTTGATAAACCTGAGGGCAATCGGCCCCTTGCCGGCTATATCTTTGGCTAAGGCCTCGGCTTCCGCTATTAGCTCTTTTCGGGGCACTATCCTGCTCACCAGCCCGATTTCAAGGGCTTCTCCAGCGTTAATAGTCCCGGCGGTAAGAATCATCTCCAAAGCTTTGCCCCGCCCCACGATGCGCGGCAGCCGCTGGGTGCCCCCCTCAGTGGGGATAAGCCCTCTGGCCACCCCGGGAAAGCCAAATCTAGCTTTATCCGAGGCCAGCCTGATATCACAGCTTAAGGCCAGCTCCAGACCCGGCCCCAGGGCGTCCCCGTTTATAGCGGCGATAACCGGCTTTTCGATACCGGCAATAGCGGCAGCGGGATGGCACGGTGGTAAATCCCCTGGCTCTGCATCACCGAAGCTGCAGAAAGCATCACCGGACCCGGTCACCGTCACTGCGTAAATAGCCTTGTCCTGGTTTATGAGGCGGCAGACCTCTGCCAGCTCCTGAGCCATCTCCAGGTTGAGGCGGTTAAGGGTTATAGCGGCGACGTGGTCTTTAACAGCGTAAATAATTGTGGAATAGGCCATAGAATTCCCCCGCCCCTCAATCTTACCCAACGCTTACTCTACCGTCAAGGTTATTGTCTTTCTTCCTACCCCACCCCCATTTTATATCTTAACCCACCCACCAACCCTTTAAGGTAAAGAGGGGCTAACGCCCCTCTTAAATTCCCCCTCAGCTTACCACCCCTCATCCCCCCATATTTTAGGGATTTTAAAGGCACTGCCTTTGAGGGCGGGGCAGGGTGGGAAGAAAAACCAAAGTTAAAAGGGGGTCATGGGGACGGGTTAGCCGCATAAAACTGGCAGATATCACTCAAGCAGCACTGGGGACAGAGGGGGCGGCGGCGGCAGACATCCTTGCCCAGGCGAACCAGCAGGGCGTGGTACTCATTGAACAGCTCGGTATCAGCCGTCAGATTGTCCATGAAAAAGGCCTGATAGTCGGCATAGCTATCTTTTTCCGGGCCTAAGCCGATACGGCTGAGGATGCGGCGGGTGTAGGCGTCAATGACAAAGACGGGCTTACCAGCAGCATAAAGCAATATGGAATCGGCGGTCTCCTGCCCGACGCCGTGGACGGAGAGCAGTTGCTGGCGCAGGTCATCGGTATCACCGGCGAACAGCCGGTCCAGGTCGTCATCGTAGTGGTTGCCCAGCCAGAAGGCGAAGGACTTTAATTTAAGCGCCTTGGCGTTATAGTAACCGCAGGGGTGAACCAGCTTGGCCAGCCGGGGGAGTTGGAGCCGGCGCAGCTTCCCCGGTGATAGCGCCTCAGCTCGCTTTAGATTGTCGATAGCCTTCTCCACATTACCCCAGGCGGCGGACTGGGTGAGGATAGCCCCCACTATCACCTCAAAAGGCTCTTCCGCCGGCCACCAGTGCTGGGGGCCGAAGCGGTCCAGCAGTCGGCGGTAGATATCAATTAAGGCCCGCCCTAGTGATTGGTCGTCCATCGGGGTGCTTTAGCGTCATCGGCGGAATCGTAGCCGGGGATATAGGGCTTGATATCGATTACCGGGGTGCCGTCAATAGCGTCAAGCCCCTTAACTTTAAGGGTGTTACCCCGCCGCTCCAGAAGCCGGACCGTAGCCTGCCCCACCGGATTGGGGCGGCTGGGCGAGCGGGTGGCGAATCGGCCCACCAGGGGCAACTCCGGCTTACCCATGGGGTGGACTTTGAGCGGCAGTTTCCGGCCGGGAGTAAGCCGGTGCATCCAGTAAAGGACGATGATATGGGAGAATCCATCCAGGCCGTCCAGGGCTTCGGCCAGATTGCTATCGACCACGATATCGGAAACGACCTCACTCCAGCCATGTCTTACCGGCTGCTTGACGTCGTTCCTGACGATACCGATGGCTTTCAGGTTCATACCGGACGGTTGCTCAGCCATTTCCGTGACCTGCGCTTTGCCTATTGATGAAAAGAGGCCGTCATACAACAGCCCCTTCTTAAAGAGTTGATAAGCCTGGTTACATCGTTTCCAGCACCAGAGGTGTTTGGGTTAACACCTTCTGGGCAATATGGGGGTACTTGGCGATAAAGAGCAGTTCGTCTTCAACCAGAGGCTTATGCGACTGAACATTGGCGTATCTCACCAACTCCAGAATATCACCGGCTTCCTCTCTGGTGCCAAAAGACACGTTCATCTTGCCCATCAGGTGCTTGAAGCCGGCTATGCCGCTATACTGCCCGGAAATAATCTCCCGGCCCGTCTCCACGAACTTCGGTTTACCCCGCCCCAGCTCCTTGTAGCTGTAAAGCTCGTAATTCTCCGGGTCTTTCAGTACCCCGTCGGCGTGAATACCGGAGGCATGGGCAAAGGCGTTGGCGCCAACGCCGGGCTGGTTCAGCGGGATGGGCACATCAAAGGCATAGCTGGCGAACTCGGCTATCTTGGCCGCCACCGCCAGCTTTATCGGATTACCCAGCTGATACTTCTTGGCGAAGCCCTTGGACTTAGTGATTGCCAGAATACAGGCGACCAGGTCGGCATTGCCGGCCCTCTCCCCGATGCCGTTGACGGTGGTATTGATATAGGCATCCTGACCGCCGTCGACAGACCCCTTAGCCCCGGCCAGAGAAGTAGCCACCGCCATCCCCAGGTCACCGTGGCAATGCACCTCAAGCGGCATGCCCACATTCTCCGCCAGCGCTTTCATCGTGTCATAGATGGTAAATGGGTTATCATAGCCCAGGGTATCGCAGTAGCGCAGTCTATCCGCCCCGTGTTCCTTGGCCGCCAGCCCGAACTTAACCAGAAAACCCAGATCAGTTCTTGAACCGTCCTCGGCATTAACCCCGATGCTCTGGGCCCCCAGAGCCTTGGCGGCATCAACGGCGTTGGTCATCTCTTTGATAATGTCGTCTCCGGTCTTCTTCCCCCGGAACTTGCCCTTAAGCATCTGCTCTGAGGTTGAAATAGACAGGTTAAGATGCTTGATATTGGGCACAAACTTGAAAGCCGTCTTCACATCCTCAACGATAGCCCTTATCCACCCCTCCAGGCGGATGGGTTTAAGCACCCCCATCTTGGCCAGCTCCAGGTTAGCCTCCAGGTAGCGGGCCTCGTGCCGGGTAGTCGGGAAGCCGAACTCGGACTGGAAGACCCCCATCTCGTTTAGGTAGATGTTTATCATGGTTTTTTCCAGCTTGGACAGGCCAAGCTTGGCGGTCTGCACTCCGTCACGGTTGGTGACATCGAGCAAATAAACCTTTGGCGTTTTTTCTGTTTTAGTAGCCATTTCCTCCACCTCGATCGGGTAAATTGGCAGGATTGATAATAGCACATGTTCACCACTTTAGCAAGGAATAAATCCCGTACTTATGAGGCAGGAGAATCGATTATATGCTAAAATATATCAAGCACAGTTATGTTAATCACGATTTATTCGGGCAAATAATGGATTCATTACGAAGACTGGTATGGAGCATCGGTGCCCTGGTCGCCATTGTCGTCATCGGGACTATCGGCTACGAGGTCATCGAGGGGTGGTCATTCCTCGACTCTATCTACATGACCATAACCACCATAACCACGGTGGGCTTCAGGGAGGTTCACCCCTTAAGCGATGCCGGGCGGATTTTCACCATCTTTATAATTATCGGCGGGGTTGGCGGGGCATTATATGTCCTGACCAGCATTATGGGGTATATACTGGAGGGGCAGTTTGGTATCACTATGGGGAGGCGACGCATGAAAAATAGGATTGCCAAATTAAAGGACCACTTTATTCTCTGCGGCTACGGCAGAGTGGGCCAGGAGATAGCCCAGGCCTTCGGCGAAGAGGAAGTACCGTTTATCATCATCGCCAACGATGAAGAGCACATCGCCAAGGCGGAAAAGGAGGGACACCTCTGCCTGTTCGGCGATGCCACCAGCGACGAGGTGCTCAAGGAAACCGGCATCGAGCGGGCGCACGGTCTGGTGGCGGCGGTGGGCAGTGATACCGATAATACCTTTATCACCCTCTCCGCCCGGGAGCTGCGCCCGGACCTGTTCATCGAAGCCCGCAGCTCCGGCCCCGAATCTGAAAAGAAGCTGCGCCGGGCCGGCGCCGACCGGATTATATCCCCCCACGCCATCGGCGGCCGACGCATGGCCATGCTGGCCCTGCGTCCGGCGGTGGTTGATTTTATTGATACGGTAATCTACGGCCCCGGCCGCGAGTTACAGCTGGAAAACGTGGATGTCGCCGGCGGCTCCTCCCTGATTGGCCAGACCATGGAAAAAGCCCGCAGCCAAGTTGGCATCACCGTCTTGGCAACGAGGAAAAAGAACGGTAAACTGTTGGCGAACCCGCCGGGAGAAGAGATTATCGAGGACGGAGACCGGCTGATTGTCATCGGCACCAGGAAGCGGCTGGCGGCCCTGGAAAGTATCTTAGAAGGAAAAGGCAAATGAAAGTAGGCATTATCAATGTTACCGGATATGCCGGCGTCGAGCTGGCCAGAATATTGTATCAACACCCGGAGGTAGAGCTGGCTTCAGTCACCGGGCGCAGCGCCGCCGGGCAAAGCTTAAGCGAGGTCTTCCCACACCTGGCCGGCATCGACCTGGCCATTGAAGCTAAACTGGGAGAAGTGGAATTGGCCTTTGCGGCTATGCCCCACAAGGAAAGCGCCAAAGAAATCATACCCCTGCTGGATAAGGGCATTAAGGTAGTCGATATCAGCGCCGATTTCCGCTTAAAGGACGCCTCGGAATACCAGCGCTGGTATGGCTTTAGCCACCCCGCCCCCCGGTTGCTCAAAGATGCCGCCTACGGGCTCCCCGAACTGCACCGCGCTGAAATTTCCTCGGCACAGCTGGTGGCCAACCCCGGCTGCTACCCCACCGGGGCGATTCTGGCTCTGGCGCCGGCGGTGAAGGCGGGACTGACCAGCGCCGATATCGTTATCGACAGCAAATCGGGCGTTTCCGGCGCCGGGCGCAGCCTGAGCCTGCCCACTCACTACTCGGAAGCCAATGAAGACGTCAGCGCTTACGCTTTAGAGGGACACCGCCACCTGCCCGAGATTGCCCAGGAGCTAAAAGCGCTCAACCAGGGAAAGCCGCTGCCGGTAACCTTTGTCCCCCACCTTATACCGATGACCAGGGGAATCTTAACCACCGCCTACGTCACGCTGGCTTCAGGCAAAAAGGGCGTAAAGGAAATAAGAAAGCTCTATCGGGACTTCTATAAAGACGAACCCTTTGTCCGGGTAGCCGACTCCCCACCCCACACCAAGCAAACTTCAGGCTCTAACCTCTGTCTGGTCTACCCCACCGTCGACCAGCGTACGGGCAGGCTGGTGGTCATCAGCGCTATTGATAACCTGGTCAAGGGAGCCGCCGGCCAGGCTGTCCAGAACATGAACCTGATGCTCGGCCTGCCGGAAACTACCGGACTGGAAGCCTTGGCCATCTACCCCTGATTTCCCCCCAAACAAAAATCCCCCTCCTCCCGGATAGGGAAGAGGGGGATTAATTTTATTTAACAGCTGTCTACAGGACGATAAACAGAGGGCACATCACCAGGGTAACCGTAGCCAGCAGCTTTACCAGCACGTGCAGTGAAGGCCCGGCGGTATCTTTAAGCGGGTCGCCCAGAGTATCGCCGACCACCGCCGCCTGATGGGCAAAGCTCCCCTTGCCGATTACATTGCCCTCGTCATCCTTAAGCTGGCCGTCCTCGATCATCTTCTTGGCGTTATCCCAGGCGCCGCCGCCGTTGTTCATATATGACGCCATCATAATGCCGCCGATAGTGCCCACCATCAGCACCGCGGCCACCGCCATGGCGGCGTCATAGCCGGGGATAAAGCGGAAGACAACGCCGATGATAATCGGCCCCAACACCACCAGCAGACCGGGGGCAATCATTTCCCTTAAGCCCGCGCGGGTGGTAATGTCAACCGCCCGGGCATAGTCGGGCTTACTGGTACCGGCCAGAATACCGGGGTCGGCCCGGAACTGGCGGCGCACTTCCTCGATAATCTTGGAGGCGGTCTTGCCCACCGCCTTGATGGCCCAGGAGCTGAAGAGATAGACAATCATCACCGCCAGCAGGGCGCCGACGAAGACCTCGATACGGGCGATGTCTACGATATTATACATACCGCTCTCGCCGTACTTGATAAAGGAAACCCGGTCCAGGTAGGCCTGGAAGAGAAGGAAGGCGGCCAGACCCGCCGAAACCATGGCGTAGCCCTTGGTCAGGGCCTTGGTGGTGTTGCCAACGGCATCCAGGCGGTCGGTCACCTTGCGGACTTCAGGCCCGGCGCCGGCCATCTCGTTGATGCCGTTGGCGTTATCGGTGATGGGGCCGAAGGTATCCATAGACAGGACGTAAGGACAGGTCATCAGCATCCCCATAGTGGCCACGGCCGTGCCGAAGGCGCCGTGGACACCGCTCATATCCCCCATCCAGAAGGAGAGCAACAAAGAAATGCCGATAACCAGGGCGGTGGCCAGGGTAGTCTCAAAACCCACCGCCGTGCCCATGATAATATTGGTGGCGGGACCGGTCTTGGAGGCTTCGGCGATGCTGCGCACCGGCTTGTAGCGCGACTCGGTGTAATACTGGGTGACGAAGACAATGACCACGCTGGCGGCAATGCCGACAACGCCGGCGCCGAAGAGCCACCAGTTACCCAGCATGAAGTAGACGGTGACCGCCAGGCCGACCACTGACAGGGCGATAGCCACGAAATAGCCGCGGTTAAGGGCGTTCATGGCGCTCTCATTCTCTTTGGCCCGCACGAAGAAGATACCTATCATGCTGGCTATCATGCCGAAGCCGCGGACGCAGAGAGGGAACAGTATCCAGGCGATGTTGCCGGTAGCCACATAAGCGGCGATACCCAGTATCATGGCGCCGATATTCTCGGCGGCGGTGGATTCAAAAAGGTCGGCGCCGCGGCCGGCGCAGTCGCCGACGTTATCACCGACCAGGTCGGCGATAACCGCCGGGTTACGCGGGTCGTCCTCGGGTATGCCGGCCTCAACCTTGCCCACCAGGTCAGCCCCCACATCGGCGGCCTTGGTATAGATACCGCCGCCCAGCTGGGCAAAAAGGGCGACGAAGCTGGCGCCGAAGCCAAAACCGACGATAAGGTGCGGGGCAATTTGCGGATTGGTGGCGCCGCCGTAGGCGAAGAAGATAACGGTGACGCCGATGAGGCTCAGGGCGGTGATAAGGAAACCGGAGACGGCGCCGCCGCGCAGGGCCACGTTGACCGCCTCGGTGAGGCTCTTCTGGGCGGCGGCGGCGCAACGGACGTTAGACTTCACGGCAATGTACATGCCGATGAAACCGGCCACCGCGGAACACAAGGCGCCCACCAGGAAGGAGACGCCGGTGCGCCAGCCGATATCAAGCGGGCTAAGCCCTTGCACCTCGGTGCCACCCAGCAACCCCACCAGCACCCCGATAATAATGGCAATAGCCACCGAGTAGATAGCGATGGTGGTGTACTGGCGCCTCAAGAAAGCCCAGGCGGCCTGAAAGATAATATCGCCAATCTCTTTCATTTTGGGAGTGCCCATGGAACGTTTTAGCACATCCCGGGCTAAGAAAACAGCGAAGATGATAGTTATTACTCCGGCGGCGGGCACAACCCAAAATATTCCTGGCATTTTCCCCTCCTTAAGCGCAAATAGTCGTCAGGATTATACCACAACCCCCGCGGCAGGACAAAAAGGGCATCCCCCTCTAATTTTTATAGGTGAACACCCTCCCATCCCCCCGTTTTTTAACGGTTCTTTTTTACCCATACCCACCCGCCCAAAAAGGCTCCGCCTCTTTAAGACTCTGTAGCCCCACCCCTTTTTATATCTTTTCCCACCCGCCTCCCTTATGGTAAGGGCTAAAGCCCTTTTTACCCCACCCCCATTTGGGGGGAGTTATATCCTCCCCACCCCCCATTGGAGAGATACTAGTCTCCCTTTATCCCCTTACCCCCTAAGAAGAAACTTATAGAGGTCTAACCTCTGTAGGGTGGGTCAGAGTGGGTAATAAAACGCACTTTAAAAATTGCCTCTTGAAGTCAGCTCTGCTATGCTAAAAAGAGGGATAGTGAGCAATAACAGCGGCTTCCACCGCATAGATTACATCAAGATTACCATCTTCGGCTTCGCCCTTACCGCCATGTGGAGCAGCCTGCACACCTTTGTCCTGCCGCTGCGCGTGCTCGACTTCGTCGCCGAATCGCAGAAGAACACCTACCTCGGCCTGCTTACCTTCGTCGGCTTAATCCTGGCCATGCTGGTTCAACCCATCGCCGGCGCCATCAGCGACCGCTGGGGCTTCCGCTGGGGACGCCGCCGACCCTACATCCTGGTAGGCACGGCCCTGGTTATCATCCTCCTCCCCGGAATAGGACTGGCCAACAGTTTTATTGCCCTGCTGGCTGTTTACTGCCTGCTCCAGGTCAGCAGCAACACGGCCCAGGGCCCGTACCAGGCCTTTATTCCCGACATGGTGCCGGGCAAAAAGCGCGGGGTAGCCTCCGGGGTAAAGGGCCTGCTGGAGATAACCGGCGGGCTGGTCCTGGTGCGCCTGCTGGCCAGCTTTATGGGCCGCTACTTCGCCGGCGAGGGCGAACTCTGGCTGTGGTCGTCCCTGTCCCTGCTCGATGTCGTCCTGCTGGCCGCACTGCTGGTTACCATATTTACCGTCAAGGAGCGGCCCTGGACGCGCGTCTCCCCAACCCCCCTGCTGCCGACGCTGTACAAAAGCTTCAAGATTGATTTAAAAGCCAACCCCGGTTTCGTCACCTTTCTGGTATCCCGCCTGCTCATCGTCATGGCCATGGCCACCCTGCAGACCTTCGCCCTCTATTTTTTGATAGACGTGGTGGAAATAACCAATCCCAGCCAGGTCACCGGCGACCTGCTGATAGTGGCCGGTATCTGCCTGATAGGGTCGGTCTATCCCGCCGGGTGGCTGTCGGACCGGATAGGACGCCGCCCGGTAATCATCGCCTCCGGTTTGCTGGGCGCGCTGGGCATCCTGGTACTGCTCGTATTCCATAGTTACACTGCACTGATGGTCGCCGGGGGGCTGCTGGCAGTATCGGGGGGTGCTTTCTTCTCAAGCAACTGGGCGCTGGCCACCGATTTGGTACCCAAAGGCGAGGAAGCCAGATACCTGGGCTTAACCAATCTGGCTACCGCCGGCGGGTCGGCGCTGGCCCGCCTCATCGGCATCGCCATTGACCCCTTAAATGCCTACACCCACGGGTTGGGCTATCAGGTCATGCTGGGAGCTTGCCTGGTCTATTTCATCGTCGGTTCGGTGCTGCTCTTTAAGATCAAGGAGCCGGCTAACCCAGCCAATTCAGCAGCGCTTCCCAACCCAGAGCCCCGCCCCAGGCGATAACCAGGTATAAAATCGTCCTCCCCAGCCAGCAGGCGATGAAGAATTTCCACAGGGGAAAGCGCAACACACCAGCAGCTATGCCGGCTAAATCAAAGACAAGAGGCGCCACCGAAAGGATAAAGATGGTCAGCATCCCCCACCTCTGCACCCACCCCTTAAGCCGGGTATAGACCCTCTGCCGGGAGACTATGGCCTGCCCGCTGTAACCGGCGGCGTAGCCGGTCAGCTCGCCGATAGCCGCCCCTATTCCCCCCGCCAACCCCACCAAGATAGCCGAGGGCAACACAAACCCCAATATGGTAACCGAAGGTAACACAGCGCCCATGGTGGCCAGCACCAGGAAATTGCCGGCGGGCAGGACTATGGTGGCGTTCAGGAGCACGCTGATGAAGAATACCCCCAGGTAGCCGTAGCCTTCCAGGGCCTCGACCCGCTCCGGGTAGCTGCGGTAAAAGAAAAAGACACCGACGACAATGCCGATAACCAGGAGCAAGCCTAGTATGGGAAGAAGTCTGTTTCTTACCCAGCCCCCCCTCACCTCCCCTTTGTCTTGGTCAGTGCCGCCCATCTTCAAGATATTTTAGCACATTACATTGTCAGTCGGCGCTGTCTTTGCTATACTTGGGCATAATGCCCCCATCGTCTAGAGGCCTAGGACAGCGGCCTTTCAAGCCGTAAACAGGGATTCGAATTCCCTTGGGGGCACCAATTATCTAACAAGGAGGTGCCGCCATGATGATAACCATAAAATGCCCCAGCTGTGGCACCGAGGGCAGCCAGTCTCTACTCGAGCCAAACTACCAGGGGCCCTATCGCTGCTGGAAATGCCGGGAGCTTTTCTCCATCAGGATAGAAAACAACGAGGTCAAGTCCTTTGAGCCCATCACCGAGGAACGGCTGCAAGAGCTTCAGGAACAACACCAGCAGGAAGAGAAACAGAGACGGCAGATAGAAGAGCTTAAAGACAGGTTCAGAAAGCCCTCGGATTAAGCCTTATACTATCGCTCTAGTCTATCTTATGCCTTATCCTGGCCGCCGCAGCCCGCCTGTCAATACCCTTACTGCCCCAACTTAGAACTTGCCCTTCAGCTTGTCATAGGTCTCAGCCAGGGCTTCCGGTATCACCCGCACATCGGCTACCACCGGCATAAAGTTGCTATCCCCCACCCACCTCGGCACGATATGAGTGTGGATATGGTCGGCTATACCAGCTCCGGCTGTCCTGCCCAGATTAATGCCGATGTTAAAGCCGCCGGGGTTGAACACCTGCCTGAGCACTTCAACCCCCCGGCTGACCATTTCAAAGAGCTCGTTAAGCTCTTCTTTAGCCAGCCCCTCCAGGCTGGCCACATGGCGGTAGGGGGCCACCATCAGGTGACCGGGGTTATATGGGTAGCTGTTGAGGACAATAAAGTTTTTCTCCCCCCGGTAGAGGATATAGTTGGCCACATCGTTATTTTCCTTGGGTTTTTCACACAGGAAGCACCCCTCGGTTCCGGCTTTTGCCGTCTGGATATACCTTATGCGCCAGGGTGCCCATAGATTCTCCATTTTATTCTCCTTGGTAAGCCGTTACTGCTATTTTAGACGGCAACCACCACCTTTTCAAGCCATCTTTTTCTTCCTTATATGGGAACCCTATCCCCTTTATCCCCTTCCCCTTCGTCAAGGGGAAGGGGAAGATTATTTTAAAAGAGGGGCTGACGCCCCTCTTAAACACCCCTTAAATCAGGGGTTTAGAGGTAACACCTCCATAGGGCGGGTCAGGGTGGGAAGTAAAACGCGCTCTAAAAACTCGGTGGCTCACCCCCTAAAAACTCCCCACAGGTTGCACCTAAACAGCCCAGAACCTATAATAGGCAGTCTGGAGGAAGCCTATTGAGCTATCCCGATAGCATTCTCTATCAGGTGACCAGGCCGGCCCGCTACACCGGCGGCGAGTGGAACAGCGTTATCAAGGACTGGGATAAGACGTTGCTTCGCTTCGCCCTCTGCTACCCTGATTTATACGAGATCGGCATGTCCAACATGGCCCTGCCCATCCTCTACGACATACTAAACGGCCAGCCCGATGTCATTGCCGAGAGGGTCTTTGCCCCCTGGATAGATATGGAAGCCGCCCTGCGGGAAGCCGGCATCCCCCTGCTCACCCTGGAATCCAAACGCCCGCTTAAAGACTTTGACGTCATCGGCTTCTCAATGGACTACGAGCTGGCCTACACCAACGTATTGAATATTCTGGACCTGGCGCAGGTTCCGGTGCTGGCAGCGGAAAGGGATGATAGCCACCCCGTAGTCATTGCCGGCGGCAGCTGTTGCGTCAACCCCGAGCCCATGTCCGACTTTATCGACTTCTTCATCATCGGCGAGGGAGAAGAAGTGCTACCGGAGCTGGTCGATTGCCTGCGGCTTTGGAAGAAAAAGAAAGCCGGCAGAGAAGAGCTATTACATGAAGTAGCTAAAATCCCCGGCGTCTATGTACCCGGCTTTTATGAAGTGGAATATGCCGCCGACGGCCTGGTCAAAGGCATTACCCCGATGGCGGCTGAGGCTAAAGCGGTGATTGAGCGGCGGATATTAGCCAAGCTCCCGCCCCCCGTTACCCGGCCGGTCGTCCCCTATATAGAAGTCGTCCACGACCGCGGCGCCGTCGAGATTCAGCGGGGCTGCACCCGGGGCTGCCGCTTCTGCCAGGCGGGGGTCATCTACCGCCCCCTGCGCCAGCGCCCCCAGCAAGAGATAATCCAGGCGGTGGGGGAGCTGATTAACAACTGCGGCTACAACGAAGCTTCCCTGGTATCTTTGAGCTCCAGCGACTACCCCCATATTGAAGAGCTGGTGGCTCAACTGGCCCGCAACTATAAAAACCTGGCGCTGTCGATGCCCAGCCTGCGCATTGACAGCTTCTCGGTAAAGCTGATGGAATCCCTGCCCTCGCGCCGCAAAACCGGGCTGACTTTTGCCCCTGAGGCGGGCAGCGAAAGACTGCGCCGCCTCATCAACAAGGGTATCACCGAGGAGCAAATACTGGAGACGGCGGCGGCCGCCTTCAGCCGGGGCTGGAGGAGCCTTAAGCTATACTTCATGCTCGGCCTGCCCACCGAGACCATGGAAGACATCGAGGCCATCATTGAACTGGTGGCCAAAATCCGGGCCGCCGGCAAGGGAACCAAGGGCGGCATGCCCCAGGTTAGAATCAGCCTGTCCACCTTTATCCCCAAGCCCCACACCCCCTTCCAGTGGGTGGCCCAGGCAAGCGCAGAGCAACTAAACGCCAGGCATGAATTACTCAAGCAGGGACTGCGCCGCAAGGGCAGCCGTCTCTCCTGGGCCGACCCCAGAATCAGCCTCCTGGAGGCGGCACTGTCGCGGGGAGACCGGCGGCTGGGCAAAGTAATCTATGACGCCTGGAAATCGGGCTCGGCCTTCGACGCCTGGGACGAACGTTTTAACTACCAGAACTGGCTGGAAGCCTTTGCCAAAAGCGGGCTGGAACCCAGCTTTTACGCCCATCGCGAGCGCTCGCTGGACGAGCTTCTGCCCTGGTCTCACATAGATGCCGGGGTAAGCCCAGACTTCCTCAAGCGGGAATACCGTCGCTCTCTCAAAGGTGAGGAAACCCCGGACTGCCGCCAGCATCCCTGTAATGCCTGCGGGCTGGAACGCTGGCAAGCGGACTGCCGGCAGAAGCTAGAAGGTTGAGCCGCCGTCAACGATAATAGTCTGCCCGGTGATGTAGCCGGAGGCGTCGGCGGCTAAAAACAGCACCGCCCCCGTTATGTCCTCGGTCTCAGCCAGCCGCCCCACTGGTATCCCGGACTCAATCTGCTTCAGGGCTTCGGGCTCACTCCACAACGGCTGGCTGAATTTGGTCTTGACGATGTAGGGGGCAACGGCGTTAACCCGTATATTATACTGCCCCAGCTCCACCGCCAGCACTTTGGTGAGCATAACCACCCCCGCCTTAGCGATGCAGTAGGCGCCCATTTCGGCATCCGCCTTCAGCGCCGCCGTGGAGGCGATATTGATGATGTTGCCCCGCTTTTGTTCCACCATTATCCTGCCCGCCGCCTGGGTGCAGAGATAGTACCCTTTAAGGTCGGTGTTGATAACCCGGTCCCAGCCGTCTTCCGGCAGCTCAAGCAGCGGCGCCCTGACATTGGTGGCGGCACTGTTTACCAGAATATCAATAGCGCCCAACTCGTCGGCTACCTTCCGGACGAAACTATCCACGTCAGCCTTACTGGTGATGTCGGCTTTAACCGCCAGAGAACGCCGCCCCAGCTTTTTAGCTTCAGCGGCGGCGGCTTCAAGCTGGCCGTCATCAATAGTGCGGTCGCAGAGGGCGATATCAGCCCCGGCCTCAGCCAGAGCTAAGGCGATAGCCCTGCCGATGCCCCGCCGCCCCCCGGTGACCACGGCCACCTTTCCGGACAGCGAGTAAGAGCTCACTATTTAGCCTCCTTCTCAAAACAGGCGATGGCCACCACCTGGTCACCGGTGTCGAGGTCCTGCAGCTTCACCCCCTGGGTGCTCCGCCCCTGGACGGTGATGCCCTGGCGGGGGTCTTTCTCCCTAACCGGCGTCTGGATAACGATGCCCTCCGCCGAAATAATCATTACCTGTTGCTTTAAAGAGACCACCGCAGAAGCGGCAACTTTACCTGATCTTTCAGTAAGCTTAAAGGTCCTCACCCCACCCCCGGCCCGGTGCTGCTTGGGATAGTCGTCCACCGGGGTCAGCTTGCCGTAGCCGCCGCTGGTAACGGTCAAAACATAGCCGTCAGGACTCATAATATCCATACCCACCACCCGGTCGTCGGCGCCGAGGCGGATACCGCGCACCCCGCCGCTGGTTCGGCTGACCCCCCTCAGCTCGGAGACGGCAAACCGGATTGACTGCCCCCCCTCGGTAGCCAGCAGGATGTCGTCCTTGTCGGTAGCCAGGCGGGCGGCCACCAGCTCGTCTCCCGGCTCCAGGTCCATGGCGATAAGCCCGCTTGAGCGCACGGCGGCAAATTTATCCACCATCGTCTTTTTAATCTCGCCGCCGCTGGTAGCCATCGACAGATAGGCGCCGGGCTTGAAATCGGGCAGCGCCACCATAGCCGTCACCCGCTCGTTCTCGGTAATGGAAAAGAGATTAACCAGGGCTATCCCCTTAGCCGTCCGGGTGCTGTCGGCGGGAATCTCGTAACACTTAAGATGAAAGACCCGCCCCCGGTTGGTGAAGAAGAGCAGGTTATCATGGGTATCGGCCACCACCAGCAGCCTCACCGCATCCGCCTCCCGGGTAACCATGCCGATGATGCCCTTGCCACCGCGGTGCTGCGAGCGGTAGCTAGGGGAGGCCACCCGCTTGACGAAGCCGCGCTTGCTTAAGGTCACCACCACCCGCTGGTGTGGGATAAGGTCTTCCTCGCGGAACTCGGTTATCTCCTCCTCGCTTATCGTGGTGCGCCGCTCGTCGCCAAACTTGGCTTTAAGCTCGCCAACCTCCTCGTTTATCAGGGCCAGTATCCTTCTGGGGGTAGCCAGCAGGTCCTCCAGGTAGGAGATAGTCTTTAGCAATTCGGCATACTCATCAAGGAGCTTTTTCCTCTCCAGGTTAGCCAGCCGGCGCAGCTGCATATCTAAAATTGCCTGCGCCTGCGCCTGCGATAGGCCAAAATTGTCCATCAGGTCGCGGCGGGCAGTCTCGGCCGTGGCCGCTTTCTTGATGGTGGCGATAATCTTATCG